>Ga0206125_10002081_pt1 | contig 21758 bp, 20 predicted proteins | sample Helgoland_Spring_4_FD_148598 | JGI IMG/M metagenome (GOLD analysis project Ga0206125, IMG submission 148598) | Pelagic subsurface seawater microbial communities from Kabeltonne, Helgoland, North Sea - Helgoland_Spring_Bloom_20160331_1 | ecosystem: Environmental > Aquatic > Marine > Epipelagic ... | reverse complement strand
CGCCTAAGTGGATTTACAAAGCAGAGATAAAATCTACGATGACCACAACAGATTACCTCGATGATTTTGGTCGAGGTGCATGGTATGGAGGCGATTACGACCGTTGGTCTGATGCCTTGGAGGTTGGTTATTTTAATGCAAACCTCGGTGGACAAGTGCCGCTAACGGCGGATCAAATAGCTCCAATGCCCGTAGAGGCCAATTTATTTACTCCAAGAGCCACCAATTCTTGGATGGATGGATTTGTTCAGATCCAATTCGGAATCTCAAAGAACTTTTAGAACCTACCAAAACCAAACTAATCAGCTATGCTAAAGCTCATCCTTCATATCGTGACGTGGATGCGAAAGGAGCCTTGCAGTATCCAGAAAGAGCTCATTAATAGGTCCCATAAGCGCCGGGCCACTTGGGATCATGATAATATTGAGTTGATAGAATTATATGATCATCTAGATTTGATTTGTAAAAAACGAACGCGCCCGGGCTCTTTAAAGCTAAGTCAATTTAGTACACTATTGAAATACCCGTCTTCGTCTCTTAATTTTTTAAATGGGAGAAAGGTTCCCATCAATGATCTAGAAAGATTTAGAAGTGAAGCGACGAGAAAATAGTATGACATACTATTAGAAGTTATATTTGTGTCTCACTTGAGACGCCATAAAAGAATTTTAATGAGCCAATTCATTGCAATCACAAAAGAACCCCGCTGGATGAAACCCATGGGCGTAGCGTTCCTTATTCCAGGGCTCATTGCACTCATTCCTTTTAAAGCCGATTACCTCCAAGTCTGGGACACCCCGCTTTTCATCATCGCAGGACTTGGCATACTACTATTACTTCGAGCTACCCAGCGCATAGGATGGCGTTTGAACTTAGAAGACAACGTACTTTACTACGCAAAATTCAACCTCTACAGTTCTTGGAAGAAACGCCGCTCGCAAGAGTTCGCGCTCTCCAGCGAAAAGATGTCTAAAGTGGAATTTGAAGAGTCCAATTTCACCATAACCTACCACCCTTCAAAAAAATTGAGTTTCAATACCCGAGGCCTTAGTAGTCTTAGCCAAGCACGCCTTGAAAAACTCAAGGTCGAGTTGGATTCACAAATCAGAGCCAAGGATGCGTAAGAGCCTCCTCATAGCAGTAGATTTCGACGGCACAATTGTCGAAGACAAATACCCTGGCGTAGGTAAAGCCAAGCCGTTCGCGATAGAAACGCTAAAGATGCTCCAAAACGACGGCCACCGCCTCATATTATGGACTTACCGTCACGGCTCCAAACTTCAAGACGCCGTAAAGTTCATGGAAGACAACGGCGTCCCGCCTTATGCCGTGAACCGTTCCTACCCAGAAGAAGCTGACCACCCCTCCGATGTCAGCCGAAAAATCCATGCAGACCTCTTCATAGACGATCGCAACTTCGGCGGTTTTCCAGGTTGGGGGGAGATCTATCAAAGACTGAACAAGGACGGTCAAGCGCCTAAACCAAGGAGGAGAGGCTTTTTTGGACGAAGACGTTAATCGCACGAGCACCTTATTCACTTTAGGTAATACAAAGCTCAAGAGAACTGCAATTCTTTGTTTTTCAAGCTTATCCTTAAAGATCCCGGTCTGCATTCAAGTTCACTTCAATAAACCGTATCTTAACCTTGAATATGTTGGTATTCATTAGGTGATTGTTTTTATTCTTTGCTAATTTGCACAAGCTTTAAAAAGCACACCAAACCAACCAAAGAAACTCAGATCAAATGCTGCAACAGCAAGATCAACGTTCAGTACAACCACAGACAAAATCTTGGTATGTGCTGTACACGAAACCGCGCCACGAAAAAAAGCTGGCGGAGCGCCTTCAATCTGAAGGTTGGACGGTGTATTGCCCTTTAAAGAAGATGACCAAACAGTGGAGCGACCGTAAGAAAGTCATTGAGGAAGCGCTGTTTCCAAGTTTTATTTTCATTCAATGTCAAGAGCAAGATAGAGACCAAGTCTTTGTCCATGCTTCAGCTGTGCGCTATCTGTACTGGCTTAGAAAGCCTGCAATAGTTCGTTCAGAAGAAATTGATTCCATTCGCTATTGGATGGGAGAAGTGAACCATGCTTCCATAACTGTAGAATCTATTCCTGTAGGTTCGAAAGTTCGTTTGGGTGCAGGTCCTTTAATGGGCCAATTAGGAAAAGTTAAAGAACACCGAGGAGATCAAGTCATTATAGTGCTTGATCAACTTGGCATACAAATTCGTGTCAAAGCGCACGAAACTCCTTTAATGACCGCTTAGGAAGTTAAAGTCTACATAAAGTAAGGTCTACTTACATGGTGACTCAGTTGAAAACACACTGGGACTCACTGCGGCGAAGCCGTGCCAAGACTTATCTTTGAAGCTTACAAAAGTGAAACAAATGAAACTACTTCGACTAGCCATTGCAGCTCTAATCATCGGCTCTGCAACCAGCTGTGTTCCTGTCAAAAAGATGATCTACCTACAGAGTGAAGAGGACATCACGGAAAAGGTCTTTGAATACCAAAAGGAAGAATACAAACTTCAGATCAATGATATCCTAGATGTTCAAATCCGCTCGATGAATGAAGAAGCCAATAAGCTTTTCTCTACCCAAGGAACCCAAGGCCAACAAGCCATGCAGGCAGGTGTTCAAAGTGGAGGTGATTTGTATTACATGACTGGTTTTACTGTTAATGCTAACGGCGCTATCGAACTTCCTTACATTGGAGAGGTAAGTGTCAAGGGCAAAACATTGGAAGAAGCAAAGGCCATAATCGATACAGAAGTACAGCGCTATTTCAAAACTTATTACCTCCAAGTCAAACTTGGAGGTATTCGGTTTGCAACACTTGGCGAGTTTAACAGAAGCGGAAAACAAGTCATCTTGCAAAACCAAGCAACCATCTATGAAGCGATTGCAGCAGCGGGTGATTTAGGACCTCTAGCTAAACGAGATGAGATTCGTTTGATTCGTCAGTACCCGGAAGGGACGAAGATTCATACTATTAACCTATTGGATCAAAGCATTATTAGTAGCCCCTATTACTTCATCCAACCAAACGATGTATTGTATGCCGAACCCCTTCCTCAGAAGTCATACGGTTTTGGTGTAACCGGAGCACAAACCATTACGACACTAGTCAGTGCATTGAGCAGCTCACTAGCGCTTTATTTAACGATTATCTCATTAGGACAATAATAGATGGATCAATTCAATTCTACCCCACAACAAGAAGATAGCATAGATATTAAGGACTTGCTTCTAAAAATGTTAAGATCCTGGCCTTTTATAGTGGCCTCAATGATCATAGGGTTATCCATTGCATTTATCGTCAATAGATACTCCAGAAACGTTTACGAACTCTCAACAGTCCTAAATGTAGAAGAAGCGGAAAATCCTCTTGGCGCCTCCGGGATTTCTCTTGCATTCAACTTGGGAGGTATGGATGCTTTAGAAACTAAGATTGCCATACTAAAAAGTCACTCGCTGCAGCAGGATGTGGCGAAGAAATTAAATTGGGAGGTAAGCTATTACAGTGTAGGGAGAATAAAAGTAACAGAAGAATATAACACGGCCCCGTTTAAGGTAGTTTTTGATAAAACTCACCTTCAACCAATTAGGATACCATTTGAGGTAACCATCATGGATGGAGGGTTTGAAATATTTGTACAGCCCGAGGAATGGAACGAAGTATTATACTCGTACTCGGAAGATTATACTTACTCTGCAAATAGTGACGATTTACCTCAAGGTCAGTTCAATTTTAACGAATGGATTTCTGGTGAAAACTTTAGATTTAAGCTTGTAGAGACGCCCACATTAAGCACTTCTTCTGAGTATTTGTTTCAATTCAATTCATACACATCGATCGCTAAGGCGAACATGAAAAATATCGATGTTTCGACAGGTGAAGAAAGAGGGTCAACTTTACTTTACCTTTCCTCGAGAGGTTACAATCCAGTAAAAATAGCAGACTTATTGAATGCGATCAGTGGAGAACTTCGTAGCTATGAGCTCTTAAGAAAGAATGACCAGGCCAATAATACAATCTCGTTTATTGATTCACAATTAAACAATATATTATCTACACTTCGCAATTCCGAGAAGTCTTTGGAAGCTTTTCGTGCGGATAATTTAATTATAGACCTTGGTACGGAAGGTACTCAAATTATCACTCAATACATAGATACCGAAGAAGAGCTTGCCGCGTTAAACCTTCTTAAAAGTTACTATCGTTATATCATAGATTTTTTAAGCTCTGAGACTTCCATTAATGAGTTCTCATTCCCTACAATTACTGGTGTAGAGGATAAGGTAGTGTCGCAATTGGTAGAGCAACTCATTACAATCTCGACTTTATTAGATTCATATAGATATTCACTTTCTTCAAATAATCCTGCTATATCGGATCTAGAAGGGCAAATAGCGTTTATCAAGCAAAGCCTTAAACAAAGCGCTGAAAATGCACTTAATCATACAAGTATTATGGAGAGTGAATTAAGAACAAGAAAGCTGAATGTACAAAATCAAATTTCAAAATTACCCAGTATTGAACAACGCTTAATTAATATTCAACGAAAATATGAAATGTCAGGACGCCAATATGAAATGTTGCTTGAAAAGCGAGCGGAAGCAGGAATCTTACAAGCAAGTAACCTCCCTGATACGCAAATCATAGATAAGGCACACTACATTGGACAACTTCCTATTGGTCCAAATAGAAAAATAAACCTGGTCATAGGGCTGCTTTTTGGTCTATTAGTTCCAAGTTCAATTATTTCCGTTAGAATTTTACTAAATAATAAGATTTTAGGAAGAAAAGATATCGAGAGTCAAACTAGTATTCCTCTTTTAGGTGTTTTAGGGCACTCGAAGAATGATGATAACTTGGCGGTGTTCTCTAAACCTAAGAGTTCAGTTTCAGAGGCGTTTAGAGCACTTAGGTCGAATCTAAACTTCTTACTAAATCCAGTTGAAATTGGTGGCCAAATCGTCCTTGTAACATCTTCAATTGGTGGTGAAGGTAAAACCTTTACGGCCATCAACGTTGCATCTGTATTGGCGCTTAGTGGAAAAAAGACATGTCTTGTGGGTCTAGACCTTAGAAAACCGAAAATCTTCACTGATTTTGGACTTTCAAACGATCGCGGTGTTTCGACCTTTTTAAGTAACCAGGTTGATAAACTAAAAGATATTATTCAATTTTCAGGAAAAGATAATCTTGATATCATTTCTGCTGGCCCTGTTCCTCCAAATCCTTCAGAGCTGTTGGAACAGGATGCTTTGAACGACATGTTTATTGAGCTTAGAACCAATTACGACTATATCGTTTTGGATACCCCTCCTCTAGGATTAGTAGCTGATTCTCTTCAAATTATTCCGCAAGTTGATGGCACTATCTATGTGACTCGATTCGACTATACTCAGAAAGAGCTATTAGGATTTGTAAATCAGCAATATGAAGAGAAAAAAGTTAAACACATAGGAATTGTATTGAACGATATTACTAACCAAGCTGGTTACGGTTACGGTTACGGTTACGGTTACGGTTACGGTTACGGTTACGGTTACGGTTACGGTTACGGTTATGGTTACTATAATGAAGAAAGCAAATAAAGACTAAATGAGTAAAACAGCATTAATAACAGGAATTACCGGTCAAGATGGAGCTTATCTTGCCGAACTATTACTTGAAAAAGGATATACGGTTTGGGGTATGAAGCGTCGTACTTCACTCTTCAACACAAAGCGTATTGATAATCTGTTTGCCAAGGATAGAATGGAAGGCGACCCGAGGTTCCATTACTTTTATGGTGATTTAACAGACTCATCAAATATTATCAGATATATTAATGAAATTAAACCGGATGAGATTTATAATCTCGCCGCAATGTCTCATGTCAAAGTTAGTTTCGACACTCCTGAATATACAGGGAATGCTGATGGTTTGGGAACCTTACGAATCCTAGAAGCTGTTAGGATTCTCGGGCTCACCGATAAAATTAAAATTTATCAGGCCTCCACGTCAGAATTATATGGCTTGGTTCAGGAGGTACCACAATCTGAAACTACCCCCTTTTACCCACGCAGCCCATATGCGGTAGCAAAGCTATATGCCTATTGGATTACAGTTAACTATCGCGAGGCTTATGGTATGTATGCCTGTAATGGAATTTTATTTAACCATGAATCTCCTTTGCGAGGTGAAACCTTCGTGACTCGAAAAATTACTAGGGCGGTAGCAAATATCTCTTTAGGTGATCAGAAGGTTCTCTCAATGGGAAACCTTGACTCAAAAAGGGATTGGGGCCATGCTAAGGATTATGTTGAGGCTATGCATCTCATACTTCAGCAAGACAAGCCTGAGGATTATGTAATCGCAAGCGGCATAACTACCACGGTAAGGGATTTTATTCATATGGCCTTTCAAGAGGTAGGCATCCATTTAAGATTTGAAGGTGAGGGTGTTCATGAAGTGGGTATTATCGACTCTATCGAGGATGAGCACTTTAGAAAAGCGACTGGTAAGAAACCAAATCATCTTGAGTTAAATAATGAAATAATTAAAGTGGATCCCTATTACTTCCGTCCTACTGAAGTAGACTTATTACATGGCGATCCAACTAAAGCAATGAAAAAGTTAAACTGGAAGCCAAAATATAATTTGCAAATGCTGGTAGAGGAAATGGTTCAGAGTGATTTGCTTGGCGCTAAAAAGAGCACCGTGCTTAAGGATGTTGGCTTTGATGTTATTAATCGGATGGAAGACATTATTTAATTAGAAAGCAAAATGAACAAGATTTTAGTGACAGGAGCTTCCGGCTTTTTAGGAAGAAGACTGGTGAAAAAGTTAAAAAGTCAAGGTATTAGTCCCATCGAGACCTCACTTTCTCTGGGATTGGATTTAAGGGATTCCAAGGCAACACTTCAATTTTTTCATGAGGTAAAACCAGACATCGTTTTAAACTGTGCCTCCTTCGTTGGTGGTATTCAGTACGGCTATAAGTATCCGGTCGATCTATTTGAGAATAATCTTTTAATGAATGTGAGTCTTTTAAGAGCTGTTCGTGAATCAGGGGTAAAGCGCTTAGTTAATCCTATATCAAACTGCGTATATCCGGCGCAAGCAACGCTCTTTAAAGAAGAAGAAATTTGGGATGGCCCAATGCACGATTCCGTATTGGTTTATGGCTTCGTTCGCAAAGCACTTTGGGTTGGTTCATGGGCTAATTCTAGGCAATATGACTTAGATATTGTAAATATCGTGCTTTCCAATATGTATGGACCAGAAGATCATTTTGAGGAGGAACGCTCGCATGCTTTGGGAGCCCTTATTATGAAATTTGTAGAAGCTGAAAAGAGAAATGCCTTGCATGTAGATGTTTGGGGCAGTGGCAAACCTGTTCGCGAATGGATGCATGTTGACGATGGGGCTGAGGCGATGATCCGCGCTATGGATATTGAAGCCACCTCCGACTTTGTGAACGTGGGTATCGGATCTGGTATATCTGTAATTGATATGTGCCAAATTATCAAGGAAATCACAGGATTTAAAGGTGAAATCAAGTTAGACCCGTCAAAACCTGATGGCGCGCCTTTTAAAACAGTTGAAGGTTCGAAGGGCGAAAGGATGATGAATGGTTGGAAGCCTAATAAGAACTTCCGAGAAGGCATTGTAGAAACGGTAGCATGGTACCGTGAGAATTTTTAGACAGGGATGGAGGTAGCATACAACCATCGCCTTTTTGCAAGGATTATTAACTACACGCAGGAGTTTGAAGGGAAATCAACCTTTTTCTCTAATGACGATGATTTTATTCAACTTGCAATTCATCAGCCAGAGCAAAATCAAAATTTTATTCCACATTATCACTTAGATTCCGAAAGAACGGTTACAAAAACCCAAGAAGTATTAGTTATTTTATCTGGGAAAATGACGGTTAGTTTTTATAACGAGTTGGGAGATTTACTTGGTGATCAAGATTTAATAGGTGGCCAAGCAATTGTTCTTTTGGATGGCACTCATGGTTTCAAAGTACATAGCAAAAACTGTAGGTTTTTAGAAATAAAGAATGGCCCCTACTTAGGCGCAGAATTAGATAGAAAACGAATTGAACAAAGCAATGATTGATACTAATAAACCCGATTTAGCAATAAATGGCGGGAAGCCAGTAAGCGATAAGCCTATTTTGATTCATTTACCTTGTCTCGAAGTTGATGATTTTGCCGCTGTCGATATATCTCTTCGCTCAACTTTTGTGTCCGGAGATGGCCCCGATTGCCGAGTATTTGAAAAGAATTTGGCTGAATATCTAGGCGCTAAGCACGCTCTTTTCGTGAATTCTGCAACTTCTGCCCTAGAATTGGCTTTTCGAGTAAAAGATTTTCCACAAGGAGGTGAAGTTATTTGCCCAAACTTCACCTATACCTCTACAGCTATTGCCGCACAGTATAATAACCTTAAAATAGTTTTAGCTGACGTATATCCAGATAATGGAAGTTTAGATGTCAACAAACTAGAATCTTATATCACCGATAAAACAGTTGCAATTGTAGCAGTTGACTACGGCGGTGTGCCCGCGGAAATGGATGAAATCTTAGAGATTGCACGCAAGCATGATTTATATGTTGTCCATGATACAGCTCAATCTATCGGATCTAGTTATAAGGGAAAGAAAACCGGAGTTCAGGCAGATGTAGCCACTTTTAGTTTTCATGGTACTAAAAATTTGACAACTGGAGAAGGTGGTGCTTTTGTAACTAATGATGATAAAATCGCCGAACGGGTAAAGATTTTACGTGAGAAGGGAACCGATAAATATTCTTTTCTCACCGATAACCAAACTCGTGGTTATTACGAGTATGTGGATATAGGGAACTCTTACGTACAATCCAATATTTTAGGAGCCATGGGAGTTACCCAACTAGCAAAACTAGATCGCATGAACGCCCGTCGAAAAGAAATTGCTGAACGCTACAAAAAGGAGTTTAGCAATATCGATGGCTTAGACTTTATGCGTTTAACTGAGGGCTCGGATCACAATTGGCACTTGTTTGGAATTCTAGTCCCTGCCAAACACCGTTTTTGGATTTTGGATGCATTAAGAGCAGAAGGCGTACTCGCCAATGTACATTATACCCCATTGCACCGCAACCGTCATTATCAGGAATTAGGCACCGACGAGGATTTCCCCGGTTCAATGGAATTTTACAATCGCCTTTTAAGGGTTCCAATTTATCCAACTTTGGATGATAAGGAAGTTAATTTAATAATTACTGCTGTCAAAAAGATTTTTAATCACTAGGAAGAACCCTACATGAAGTCACTTTTCTGGAAAATAGAGGATTTGATTTGGGGACTACGCTGTCGCTACAACTATTGGCTTCATGGCCCCTATGGTCTTTCTAAAGTGATTGAAAGAATGCCCTTTCGCTTTATTGTAAAGTACCTGCGAAAATATGGGGCTACTATAGGCGACAATTGTCGCTTTGAGCGTGGCTTAAATTTACACCGCCCTGCGGCCTCACCACCTTTTAAAAATTTGAAAATTGGTAATGGAGTTTACCTTGGTCATAACACGCTATTTGACTTAACCGAGCCTCTCGTTTTGGAGGATAAGGTAATTGTTGCTTCGCGCTGCCAATTTTGGACACATGCAAGTATTTATCGAAGCAACGACTTTGATGCTTCCGAGTACGATGAGCTTACAGCTCCAGTAAGGATTTGTCAAGGGGCAATCATATATTCTAATGTATTGGTGGGTGCTGGTGTTACAATAGGAGCCTTCGCCCGAGTGGGTGCTAATTCACTCGTTAATAAGAATGTTGAAGATCAACTTTTTGTAGGAGGAGTACCGGTTAAGCAAATTGGTAAAGTAAACGAGAAATAGATGAAGGCGTTTATAGTATCCTCCGGATGGGTAGGAGGTTTATTTAAATATATAACGAAGGCTTTTGCTGATAATGCCTTTGAAGTTCAGAGCACACACTTTTCAGTCACAAAACGGCCGTTATTAAAAGCTTCAAAACTTCAGAATATTGTGCAAGTTAGGGCACACTTCTTAAAGAAGGATTTAGATGCATTTAATGCTGATGTGTTGCTTAAAATCGACGGATTTAAACCTGAATATTTTATTTCCTTTAACGAAGCGAGTCTATACCCACAAACGCATGAAGCCATTCGGGCTAAGGGGATTAGGGTAATTAAGTTTATAGCGGATAATCCCTTCGACCCACTCCGATATTCATTTCTGCCCATTTCTTTAAAATACTGTGACTTAATTCTTGTTCATGACAAGATTTGGATTCCTTCAATCCAGCGAGTTGCGCCAAGCGCTAAGGTTGAAAAAATCACCTGCGGTGGAGGGGTTGACAAAGATGTTTTTTACCCTTTTCCGGCTGAAAAAATTAACGAAGCGGATCGAGCCAAACTAGCTTGTGATGTGGCGTTTACAGGCGAAAGCTACAATATGCGGGGAGAAGCAGGTTATCGTTCTGATATTTTAGATTTTCTAGGTGATTTTGATGTGAGAATATGGGGAGATGTGGGCTGGCACAAGAGATTTTCCTATTACAAGAATCTTGAGCGTTTTTACAAAGGAGCGCGCTTACCAATCGAAGATTTACTCAAATTATACTCTTTAGCCACAGTTAATTTAAATATGCCTTCTCCGCAAATATTCACGGGCTTTCAACCTAGGACCTTTGAAATTGCGGCAGCACGTGGCTTCCAAATAGTAGATTGGCGTGAAGAACTAGATGAGGTATTTACTGAGGATGAACTTGTTACTTTTAAGACGATTCCAGAGCTCATTGAGAAGGTAAACTACTTTAAGCGAAATCCCGAAAAAAGAGAAAGTTATGTGGAAAATGCCTATAAGAAGGTAATAGCCGAATATACTTGGGAGAAGCAGATTTTGAATGTTATGGAAATAATCAAGCAAAACATCTGATATGAGAAGTCCTTCTTACAAGGATTTTGTTGAGTTACTAATTCTTCTATTAATTTCCGTTTTCTTTATTTATTTTACTTCGCCGTTACTTTCAAAGGCTTTATTTTTATTCGTATTATTCAAAGTATGGGCTACCGAAAAAGATTACTTTTGGTTCGCATTTGTACTAGTGATTTTGTGCGAGCCAGGAGGTATATTTGGAGGTGGAGAGCTCAGTGATACCAAGAGATTACCGCTGTATAATATCTTGCCAGGTTTGTCATTTTCTTTTATTGATTTATACCTAATTATTATCGCATTAAAAGCCTTTAAGTATCGAAGTTTATTCGTAATCGAAATAAAAAATGAACTTCTCTTACTTTTATTGGTATTTTTCATATCTATTCTCATTGGCCTAACCTTTGGGGCAGGTTCTGGCTCCATTATAATCTTAGCAAGAACTGTTATAGAAATTTCTTTGTTTTATAGCGTCTTTTTTGTTTTTAGAACATTCGATAACTTTTATCTTTTTATTCGGACAATTTTCCCTTTTGTATTTATTGCGCTAGTTATCCAAGTAATAGGTTTGTTAATTAATGCACCTTTAGTGAGTTTATTGAAAGATTCTTCTGCAAGAAATTTATATTTTACCAGTGTAGAAGGTGGTTTTGAAAGACCAATTGAGTTTGTTGTAGTGAATTTTATATGCTATTATTCGACCTTTTATTTCTTGACATTACGAAATCAATTATTTTTTAAAAAACAATATTTGTATCTTATTAATTTAGTGAGTTTATTATCTATTTCATTATCGGCAACCAGATCATGGACTTTGACGATGATTTTATCGTGGGGTTTATTTGCCTTGGTAAAAACACCCAATTTAAAGTTCAATGGTATTAAAAACTGGATTACGTTAATATTTTTGTTTTTCATCATTATGCAAGTGCCTGTAATTCAGGGTCAATTGGAAAGTGCATGGGATAGGCTTTCAACGGTATCTCGTATTTTAGATGGAGATTTGTCTTTAGGAGGTTCGGCGCGAAGATTTGATTATCATGCTCCAATGGTTATGCAGGCATTCAAGGGAGTTAATCCAATATTTGGAGCTGGTTTTTCCGATGTATACTTTGAAAATGAGAATTTTCATGTGGGCTATCATACTTTTCTATTGAATACCGGCTATTTTGGGTCTATAATATTAATAGCAATTTTAGCTAGATTAATCATTAAAAACGGGATTTCGTTGAATCCTATTAAGACAGTTGTATTATTACCACTTTTGTCTCTTATAATAATTAATGCGAGTGTCCAAGTATTGGGTTGGCGAATGAGTATGGAACAGTTTTTATTCAATGAGGCAATTGTTTTTATGCTGATTTCAAAAGTAGCAACCTTCTCTGTTGACCTTGCTAAGTTGTATTCCTGTGGAGGTAGGAATTCATAGAAGACATGAAGGATTTTCATTTAATAGGTTATAACTGTCGCTATGAGTATTTTTGTGTCTCTTCATTGACCAATTGTATTATAGGCCTCATTTCATTAGTGCGAGTTAATTATTTATCGTCCATAAGGTTTTATGCTTAAACACAGGTCAACAGTAGCCTTCGTTCTATCCATTATTCAACAGTGTATTGGCATAGTTACATTATGGTTTATTTCTCACTACATGGGTCCAGGGCCGTTAGGATTAATAGGTTCGGCAGTGTCTTATGTTACAGTTTTCATGAGTTTTACCGATTTGGGATTCGGGTTAGCACACACTTCATTGGTTTCCTCTGATAAGGAAAATCTGGCTTCATATTTAGGGGTATATTTGCGTATTAAATTTACTCTTGTTTCAGTTAGTGGATTAGTATGTTTAAGTTCAATATTGATTTCTGACTATAATGGTGCTCGGCTTGTCATACCAAGAGAATATAAGACAATCTTGTATGTAATGTTATTATTTAATGTTCTCTCAGGGTACCTTCAAATAGCGATTAAAACGTTTGAAGCTAGATTAGAAAAAACAAAGGAAATGTTTATCGGTCTTGTGATGAAATTAGTAGTAGGAACCCTAAGGATATGTGTCGCTACCGCGGGACTAGGTGCCATATATTTATCTTTCTCGAGTGTCGTCGGAGTATTAATAGCATTGGCATTAGCAATTTATTTTTTGCGCACCTATGAAATTCCAAAGTTTGACCTTTCTCTGTTTAGACGTTATGTTTTTCTAGCTATGCCTGGAATGTTAATTGCAGTGGTAGCCAAAGCAGATCAGGAAATTGACCGCTTTATGTTGTCGTATTTGACTACACCAGATGTTGTGGGTTTTTATACTGGAGCAAAGAGTATAGTTCAATTAACAACATTTGTGAGCGTTATATTCGTTGGATTAATATTGCCTAAATATTTTCGTTTGAGTTCTGAAAATTTGGTCAATGAAATAGGTGTCTATGCAATCAGGATGGAGAGGTATATTACGTTTCCTATTGTGGCCTTGGCATCTTTTATGTTTTGCCGAGCGGAAGCGTTGCAAGACTTACTGTTAGGCGATAAGTTTTTAGGAGTTGCCAATACAATCAGAATATTGATCTTAGCCACCTTGGTGCGAATTATATCGATGCCTTTTAGCCTTCAACTGGTTGGTACAAGGAGATTCAAACATGCTTCTATTATTTCTGTTGTTCTAATATTTGGAAATATTTCCTTAGGCCTCTTCTTAATCCCGGATAGTTTTCTTGGGATAAAGGCGTTCGATTATAAAGCTGAAGGTGCGGCCTACGCTTTATTATTAACCTCGGTAGTAGGTTCTTTGGGATTTAGAATTTATGCATATAAAATTTCGGGTGCTACTTTTAGTATTGAGATCCCATTGATTATTGTTATTGGTGGGGGGGTCAACTATCTGTTTCTAAACACATTAGAAATTGGTGTCGATGCAAGTTTATTTTTACGGTTATTAATTGAATTTTTTTCGTCTTCTTTTTTATTCTTTTTGACACTGAGGATAGCAGGTATTTTCAGAAAGGACGACTTCAAGTTTTATATGGAAGCTTTTAACATTAATAAAATTTTGACTTACATAAGAAAGGAGCTATCAGAGTAAACTCGGAATATGGAGTGTAAAAATGTTTCTATCGTTGTTATTGGTTATAATGAAGCGCAAAATCTTGAGAATACGTTTCATTCTATCCAGTTAATGAATTACCCTCCAGAATTAATTGAGGTAATTTACGTGGATAGCGGTTCCAAGGATAAGTCTATGGCAATCGCGGAAAAGTATGCCGATAAGGTCTTTTTGGAAGATGTATTCCCAAGTTCAGGGAGAAATCGAAATAGGGGACTGATGGAAGCCAGCTATGATATTGTACATTTTATAGACGGGGATGTGAGTATCGATCCTGATTATCTTGCCGCTGCAGTACCTCTGTTTAAAGAAAAAGATGTACAGGCAGTAGTAGGGCAAGTCGACGAACAAAATCCAGGGCTTCTTAATAAGGTAGCAGCTTTGGAAAACTCTAAAAAAATAGAGGGCTATACCCAATACACAGCTACTGGTGCGACTTATGTTAAGCAGGCACTTTTAGGCATAAATGGCTATGATGAAAGAATTAAGCGCGGACAAGAAACAGAATTAGGGGAACGATTTATTGCTAATGGCAATCGAATTTGGTGTATGGCACAAAAGATGGGAAGCCATAATTTTGAGATAAACACCCCCTTGGATTTCGTTAGACGCTACAGGAATGACGCAACTTCACAGGTTCAAAGTGCATACATGAAAGGCGATTCTCAACACTTTATTAATCTTAAGAAACGCTACAAAAAAGCTATGGTAAAATTATTGGTCTTTCTTGTAGTATTGGCTGTTTCAATTGCTCTTCAATCAATATGGATATTTCTGGCCTATACCATTCTAACCACGCTTAACCGTAATAAAGCCATTTTTAAAAGGTATTTTAGAGACTATCCAAATCTGGTTCTGATTAGAACCCTCATTGATTTTTTTCTGATTGTATTTTGGTGGTACGGCTTTTTTAAAGAGAGTTTCAATTATCAATTTAAGAATAGTCCTCATAGTGTTTACCAACTATCTAAGCAAATTTTAGAAGGCAAATAGGAGATTATTTTATGAGCATAAGCTTTTAGCCATCTATTAATATTGACTAAGTGAATATAGTATACTTCGTAAGTAGCCTAAGCTTTGGAGGAGCCGAAAAGCAGACCGTACTGGATGCTAACCTTATGGCCAATGAGCACCAAGTTCATTTCGTAAGTTTTAGTACTGGTCCCTTAAATGATATTTTATCGGATAAAGTTCAATTTAAGGCATTGGCGCGTGGTTCGTACCTAAAAAATGCGCTTGCACTCAGCAGATATTGCAATGAAAATAAGATAGATATAATCCACACTGCCTTATTTGCGGCGTTTATTATCTCAAGCCTAAGCTCTTTATTTTCAGAGGCTAAAGTCATTTGGCATTTTCATTCCCACGAATATGATATACCATTGAAGTCGAAATTGGTGATAAAGCTTTGTGCAAGGATACCAGGTGTAAAAGTCTTGGCATTTGTGAACAAGGAACTGATTGAGCATTTCCAGTCTTTTAATTTCCCAAAGGAAAAAGTGATGCTCTTGTATAATCATAGCACAATAGGCAAACACGACTACACCGCTAAGAATCATGCAAAAGTAAGGGTTGGTTACTTGGGCCGAGTAATAAGGCTGAAAAGAGTACATTATTTAGTTGACTTAGCTAAAGAACTTTTAGTATCCAATCAAAGAGGCTTTGAAATACATGTTGTTGGCGATGGTGATCAATTTGAAAATCTAAGAACAGCAATCGCTGACGAAAACCTAAGCGATATTTTTATCCTTCATGGATTTCAAACGGATGTGAACAGTTTTTATAAAACCTTCGATTTATTTGTGAATCCTAGTGAAGAGGAATGTCTTTCCATAGCCATGATTGATGCGGGAATGTATGGTTTACCGATTGTGGCCTTTAACGTGGGAGGTAATAATGAAATCGTCAAGCACAAGGAGACGGGATTTGTTGTAAAGAACCTGCAGGAGTTCATAAACGCCTGCCAAGAACTAATCGAGGATAAGGACTTAAGGGTAACTATGGGAAAATTTTCTCAAGATCATTGTTATCAGCTCTTCAGTGAACCCGTTCACAAGAAAGAGCTGCTACATCTTTATAAGGAATTGCTGAAATGATAAAAGCGCAATTAAGTAAGGCAAAATTTGCCCTAGGCTTAAGCCCGGAAATAGAAAAATGTGACGACTTCCGAAAGTTTATTCCCGAGCCTTATTCTTCAGTAGTCCTAATCTCTGCTGATTTCGAACTCGCTTGGGCATGGCGGTACAGCAAGGGTTTTGAGAACAGCTATGAACAGGCCCTAATTAAGGCAAGACAAGAAAGGCGAAACGTTCCCAAAATTCTAAGTCTTTGTGAACAATTCAATATTCCAATAACCTGGGCAACAGTAGGTCATCTCTTTCTAGAATCTTGTGAGAAAGTAGACGGAGTGCTGCATCCTGAAATGGCAAGATTACCACATTTTGAAAATAGGTATTGGAAGTTTGAAGGTAAGGATTGGTATGAGCATGATCCTGGTTCAAATTATAAGAATGCCCCCGAGTGGTATTGTCCTGATTTAATCAAGCAGATAAAAGAATCCAGCGTTGCGCACGAGATGGCCTGTCATACGTTTTCACATATTGACTGCCGGGATGGTGTCTGTCCTCCGGAATTAATGAGGGCTGAATTAGAGAAATGCAAGGAATTTGCTGAACGGGATGGTTTTAAATTAAGCTCTTTTGTGCACCCAGGTCATACCATTGGTAATTTAGAAGTCCTTCAAGAACAGGGTTTTACAAATTACCGAACCGATGATCGTAATGTACTTGGTTACCCTATTTCAAGAGGTAGTGATTTTTGGGAATTGGAGCAAACTGCAGAATTCAATGTCAGACCAGAATGGTCGGCAAAGTATCATGCCAAACGTTATAAGCAACTCATAGAAAGATCCATAAAGTCTAATACTTTATGTGTTTTCTGGTTCCATCCATCTTTTGATGATTTAATGTTAGATGAGGTCTGGCCAGAGGTTTTTGATTACCTAAATCGGCAAAGAGATAAAGTTTGGGTCACCACGCATGAAAAGTATTTCGAATTTCTAAACAACAATTAGTAGGGTGTTGAAGGCAATTGTTTTTGGCAGATTTGAAACGGGATTAGGTATTCTTCGGTCATTGAAAGACCTTGGCAATAATCTTTATTCCGTAGATTATAAAGAAGATGTTGCTTTTGTTTCGAAGTATGGGCATAAATTAATTTGTCCTAAGCCTACCGACGACCAAGCGCTGATTAGTTGGTTAAAGGAACAATTTCCGGATGGAGGAAAGGTATTTATATCAAGTGATGATTTTTTAGATTTTTTTAATCGGAATAGGGAGCAACTATCTTTCTTAGACTTGGAAATCCCAGATGCAGAGCTTCTGAGTTCACTTCAGGATAAATTCTTCCAGTATGAGGTTTGCGTTGAAAATGATATTAATACGCCTTCTACATTTAAAGTCACGGAAGACCTAGATAAAGATTCTCTGCCGTACCCTGTTTTTTTGAAAGGATTGGAGGTAAACGCTTGGCGGAAACATTATGGCGGAAGTTTAAAGGGCTTTGTTATAAACGACCAATTAGAAATGGAAGAATGGATGAATGAGAATCCGTATAAAACGGTACCAACTATCGCCCAGTCCTTAATTATCGGTCCAGACGAAAATCACTATAAATACTGCGCATTTCGAAACCGTAAAGGAGAAATTCAAGCTGAGTTTATGTTGCAAAAGTTGGTGCAATATCCCATTGGTTTTGGGATAGGAGCTGCCACAAAATCAATATTTAGTGAAGAACTACTTAAGCAAGGACGTGCACTATTTAACAGTATCAATTACTTGGGAGTTGGCTCGGCCGAATTTAAGTTAGATAACAGCGATGGTAAGCTTAAACTGATAGAGTTGAACCCCAGATATTGGCAGCAAAACTATCAAGCTACGGCCTGTGGCCTTAACTTTCCCTTAATACAATATCAATCTGTAGATGAATCGGTTGATACTTCGAAAACTTATATAACAGACTTAGTTTGGATGAATAGGGCCATGGTGGCCCGAGCTTTAAGTCATTATCTAAAAAAAGGTCTAGGTCATTTTAGAAGCAGAATTAAAATATTAAATGGAAGGTCCAAGATTTACAGTCATTATCATCCACAGGACAAGAAGCCTTTTTATAAAGAAATCCAATATGGTTTAATTTTCTTTAAGCTGCCATGGGTTCTGCTCAAGGATTTTATGCTGTCGAAATAAGGCTAATAAGTATTATCTCCATTAGCATATCCAGTTTTTGTGATCTTGAATTTTTAATTTGGACAAATGATTCGTTTAAAAGATTTACTACTTAGGCTAACTCTTAGCTTCTTTAGGGAGAGATGGAAGTCAGAAAGTTCATTCAAAGTTTTGATTCAAGTAACCCCAGTATTTACTCAAGAGAAATGGATTAAATTGATTTCAAGTAATTTGAATCTAAATCAGTTAGATCAAGTTGAAATCGTTTTCACGAAATCCCGTTTTGGATACCTGAAAAACTTTATTCACTCTAATTATTGCTTCCAGTTTGGAAGCGGTAAGAGATTAAAATTATACGGGGGTAAGGATATATATTACCCATTGAGGGGGCAAGATGGTTTGAATCAAGAGTTTAAAGTAAATAATAGAATACTATCTCCAAAATTAGACTTAGTAAATAAAGCTATTGCCGAGTATTGTTTAGGTATGGCAATAATTAGTGGAAGGAATTTGCATTTAATCATGAATTCTAGCCAAAATAAGGAGTGGAATCAAAAACCTGCAATAACTAAGGGTTATCAGGAATTAAGTAAACAAAAAATTGGAGTTCTTGGATATGGCGCTGTTGGGAAAGAGGTAATAGGTATGTTTGAACAGAATGGTGTTAAAGTCGCATGCTGTTCAAAATCTAGGGAACTGCAAATTAAAACGAATCTAGAGTATTATTCAATAGATCAATTAGAGCAGTTTCTTTCAACTATCGATATTTTAATAATTGCCGTAAGCCTAAATAATCAAACTCGTGGAATGTTTAGCCGACCTATCCTTGATAAGCTGAATGCTAGGTTGTTAATTAACGTTTCTAGGGGCGAAGTTTTTCTAGAGTCAGATTTACAGAATTGGCTGCAGGATAATCCCGAGGCCCTTGCAATATTGGATGTTTTCTCCTTAGAACCATTACCTCGTTCTAGCAAGTTTTACAGTCTACAAAATTGTATTGTGACGCCGCATGTTGCTGGGAATATAGGGTTATTTCGAGAGAACATAATACTAGATTTTTTAGATAAATTGAAAGACTTACTAGAAAAAAAACCGTGTTAACCTAATTAGAACAATAATGATATTTGACTTTTACCTTCAACTTGATTGGCAGAGTATTGAAAAGCCAATTGAACAAAAGCTGTTTGTACTGGAAGAGCAGTATAAGGGCATTAAAGGGACAGAGAATACTGTAAAATTGGATCATGGTTATGCGTGTACCTTCAATCGAAGAAACTATTCCGATTTTTATTTGGCATGCGAAAACCGGCACATTTGGGTTTTTGGATATGTTTATACCAATAGCGAATTTCAGGCTCGCAAAGGCTCCCCCCCGTCCTGGGTTAATATAAATGAGCTTAATGACCTGATGGCTGAATTTCCCAAAGACTGGTATAGTCTTATAAAGGGCATGTTTAATATAATCACTTACGAAGAAGGCGGAAATCTAGAAGTACACACGGATACTCTGAATATGCTTCCCCTGTATAAGGCAGAAGGACCATCAGGCCAATTAGTCCTTTCTTCTAATACTAGTCTAATACTGCAGAATGATTGGGTTGACTCTACTCCAGATCAGCTGGCCTTGGGCATGCAACAATTGTTCGATTATACCTTAGGTGAACATTATTTTGTGAAAGGAATTAGGAGGTTAGAGAATGCTAGAAGGTATAGTTTTAGCTCTGAAGGAATTTCGACTGAAATTCTTTGGGATGTAAGCAATTTAAAGACAGATGAACTTCTTCCCAGAAGGCAATCTTTGGAACTTTTGGGGGAAAAACTACATGAAAACGTAAATCTCTATGCTGGGTATTCGGAAAAGGTATTGGTAAGTCTGACCGGAGGCTTTGACGGTCGAACTAATTTAGCAGTCCTTGACAAGGATACCGCCAATTTTAAGTGCTATTCATATGGGAAATTAGGGAGTAAACAAATTGAAGTTCCTGCCAATATTGCCCGTAATCTTAAATTTGATTACCAGCCAGTTTACCTTGAAGAAGAATATCAGAAGAATTATGAAAAGTATGAAAGTCTTGCTACGTACTTTAGTAATGGTACTGCCCCAGTAGGCTTTGGTAATATATCTTATTGCTTTTCTAAACTATCTTCCTATTCTGATACAGTTGTAACCGGATTGCTTGGCAGTGAAGTGCTGAGACCCTTGCATAATAACCAAATTCAGGTTAATGATCAATCTTTTGCGATATTCCTGAATGATAATTACAAACAAGGAATAGCCGAGGCCATTGCAAACAGGAAAGAATATTTTTTCTCTGAAGTTGATAAAAAGAAACTCCAAACGGATTTGGAGGAGTATTTTAAAGAAAATTATTTCGATAAATATAAAGATGAGGATAAAACAACTCGGTTTTTTTATTTTATTATTCAAGAAGGGATGCGCAAGTATTTCAGCCAGGAGATTAGTATTGAGAGGGTGTACGTAAACACCATGATTCCCTATTTCGATGTGGATTTTGTTAAGCTAATTTACCAAACAACATGGGCAGGAATTTATAATGGATTTTTAGGTAAGAGCAAGGTTAAACGCCGCAAGGGTCAGCTGCTTTATGCCCATATTATGAAGAAGTATAAGCCAGCGCTCTTAAAATTGAAGCTCGATAGAGGTTATAATCCCGGAGACCTTCTACTTCCAACTCCGCTCAATTACTTTAAACTAGCACTTGGTGTATATCAAGCTAAGAAATACATGAAGAAGCATCAAGGAAACGATACCTTTGATACCTACCAATGGTCCAAGGACTACATCCAAAAGCTATCGCAAATTGAAAGGTCGCACGTTCCGATAAACCTAAAGAAAGTGGAGTATTCAATATTTGAAAACGGCCATTGGACAATCTATTTAACCTATCGTCATATGGCTTCCTTAAAGCGTTACCTCCAGAAATAATGAAGGTTCTTCATCTCATCCGTAAGAATAGTCAACTAAATGCATCTTTTATTCTGAATCAGATTCAGAATCACATTAAATACAAGCCATTAGTAGCCTATTATGAGGAAAGGTCCAAAGCTTTTGATGGAGGTTTCTCGAGTTCTGAAGGCTCTGATTTTGAAGTATTCAACTTAGATGCAAAACCAAATGCACTTTCGAAGCTTCTCTATAAGATTATTAAGATAATTAGTCCTAGAGCAAAACGTAAGCTTCATAAGCTTATTCAAAATCAACAGCCAGATATTATCCACCTCCACTACGGTACCGATGCTGGTTTATACTTGCCGACAATTAGTAAGGTAGGCCTTCCAACGGTGGTTTCGTTTTATGGATATGAGTGTTCCGGTTTTCCACGCCTATTCTTCGGTATGGGCAAGTGGTTTCTTAAATATCGAGTTTTTAGGCACGCTACTTTTGTACTAGCGATGTCAGAAGATATGCGTCAAGACTTACTTGCTATTGGATGTCCAGATGAGAAAATAAAAGTGCACTATTACGGAACTGAT
>Ga0206125_10002079_pt1 | contig 21776 bp, 27 predicted proteins | sample Helgoland_Spring_4_FD_148598 | JGI IMG/M metagenome (GOLD analysis project Ga0206125, IMG submission 148598) | Pelagic subsurface seawater microbial communities from Kabeltonne, Helgoland, North Sea - Helgoland_Spring_Bloom_20160331_1 | ecosystem: Environmental > Aquatic > Marine > Epipelagic ... | reverse complement strand
GGTTTAAAGAACCGTGAAGGTACCCTGAAAGATATACAAGCAGAATTAGAAGCTCGGGCAGAGTTCGCCATGCGGCCACCTAAAGATGGTTTTGCTCAAGCAGCCAACCGTGCTGCATTTATCTGGACTATTGGGCTTAACACTTCTTCTGCGCTGGTCAACCTGTCTCAGGTGCCACTATTCGTACTGCCTATGTTGGGCGGCAAGCACGGGTTTCGTAATGCAGGTAAAGCAATTACTGAAGCAGCGGGTCTAGTATCTGGCACGCTCCTCTCCAGCAAAACAATGTCACGTCGTATTCGCGGTATTGTGCCATTTGGTAAGAACGATACAGTCGATGCTTTTGCAATGCCCTCTATGGACAACTTGTTCGAGATGGATGAAGCGGGTAACTACACTGTACGTAAAGACATTGAAGGCTATGCAGAGCGTAGGAAAGAACTTGAAGAGATCCTACCGCTTGTCCAACTTGCAGCAGAACGTGGGCAGCTCAACCGATCCCTGTTTGCAGATAGCTTGGGTCTAGATTCTTCTGGTCGAGACAAGAGTGTTATCGACAGAGTAAGTTCTTGGTCAGCATTTATGTTCCATCAGGTGGAGCAGTACAACCGCCAAGTGACAATGCTTGCAGCTTACAAGTTGGAGTTAACACGTTTAGCTAAAGAACAACCTAATTTATCCGCCGGGAAACGAAGAGAGTTAGCTGCTCAAAACGCGTTATACGAAGCGCAACAACTGAACGGCGGTTCAGTCTTAGAAACTGCTCCTCGGTTTGCCCAGAAAGGTGTAGGCCGAGTTGCTCTGATGTATAAGACGTACGGCATCCAAATGTACTATACGATGCTCAAATCAGCCAAGACCATGTTGAACCGTGAGAACGATCCCGAGGTTAGGAAAGCTGCATTTAAACAGTTGGTTGCAGTGCATGGTACAGCGTTGTTCTTTGCAGGGGTACAGGGGTTACCGCTGTTCGGTGCATTCACTATGATCGCTAACTTGTTCTTAGATGAGGACGAGGATGATGCAGAGACCATCGTACGTAAGCATATCGGAGAGGGTTGGTATAAGGGTGCTCTAACAGAACTGCTAGACGTTGATGTATCACAGCGGGTGGCGCTCACTAACTTGTTATTCCAAGTAAACCGGTACAACCGAAACCCTTCACCGGAAGAGACAGTATTTTACTATTTAGGTGGCCCCGCATGGAGTGTTGGTAAGTCGTTTATCCGAGGAACGGGCGAGCTTATTAACGGAGACATGGAGCGGGGTATCGAAGCGATGGTGCCCGGAGCCGTGCGTAATGTTATGAAGGCAGTACGTTATACGGAAGAAGGTGCCTTGACTCGACGTAAAGATCCTATTCTTGACGATATTACTAACGGCCAACTTGTCGCGCAGGTGATAGGCTTTGCCCCCGCTGAGTATTCAAGGCGGCAGGAAGAGAACCAAGGGGTTAAGCGTATAGAGAATACTTTACGTACTAACCGAGGCAAGCTACTCAAGCAATACTACCTCGCCATGCGTATGGGAGACTACGAAGAAGCTCGGGATGTCAAACAAGATATCTTGGATTTCAATAAGCGTGTAAGTAGGAAGTTCCCGAAAGCAATTATTACATCGGATTCAGTTGCACGTTCTATGAGATCGCACATGCGTACGTCTGCCACTATGCACAACGGTATTGCGATAAGCCCTATGTTCCGAACAGCTTTACAAGAACACTTAGACGATAGTTCGCCTATTACGCTGGAGGATTAATCTTCCATCTGGCGTTGTTCTGTGTCTAGTATTTGCAACGTACTCAACACAATCTGATCGTCACCAGCGTCTAATACGTTACTGTCACGCAGTTTAACAAGTGTCATCCACGCGAGTAGTAGTTCAGTTTTGTTTGCTTCCATCAGGAACTCCTTAGTGTAGGAGTTAGGAAACCCCCTCCGAAGAGGGGGCGCTCAGAGAGCAGGAGGATGACAGCACGAAGTGTGAGAAGGAGGACGAACTGTCGAGCTAAATATATCACAATACCCGCCATACACGAACCCCTAATTTGCCACTCTCCACCCTAACTCTAGTTTCTATATCCCAGCCTTTGCCCTTTGTGATAGCCTTGGCTTGCTTTATAGCTTGTGGAGTATTGATGCACGGTACAAATATAGATGAGCCGACAACCATACTCCCCCAATCAATTATAATCTGAACGCCGTCAGGCGATAGATCAAACGTTCTCAATACTCCCCTCTTCATCGTCACCCTCAGAAAATTGAACTGCAATCACATCTGTTGGGGGCATATTTAGTTGGGTGCCTTTGCTCAAACGCATCTTCATCCGCTTGGCTCCTAGCTTTTCGACAAGATCATTTATGAACGCCCCGTAGTTTATCTGCTGCTCCCCACACCACAACCGCAACGGCTTGGGTACTAGGTAGAGCTTCTTAATATCAGTCTCATATCGCGCCACCAGTTTGTTGCGGGGTACAGCCTCCGGTAAAATTATGGACTCCATAGCAGTACCGTCAATCTTACGTAGGTCGCTAGTGCTCTTTATACGCAGGATGTTATCGATATGCTCGTTGACATATTCGTTAAGGGTTTGCTCGATAGAGACAGCCATGTCATGCGCCTTGGCCTTATTCTCTAACAACATGCTAACCGTCCAATCAGTAAGCGCCGGTATGTCAAACCGAATAAGACCTAGCTGTTTTGCGATGATAGCCCCTGCCAAAGTAAGTGTTGCATGTACTGACCAGAATCGGTTTTCTGAAGACAACCCTGCTTTCTTATCGATACGAATCTGGATTTCCCGTACCAACCGCTTAACCTCGTCCAGATTGTTGATGACATACTGCACAAATACTGGCCCCGCGTGCCCGTAGCACTTACCTAACGCACGGCTGAAATCATCGGTCTCTTCCTTACTACTAGAACCGGTAAACATCTTCTCAACACGTACCTCAAGTATCCTTTGCGCTTCGGCGTTTGGATTATCCTTCTTCATACGGATACGCTCTATGATACTGGTGTTCCCCGTCGTCAACGCAAGAAGACTCCAAGACTCACCCCGCAACCGCTCTGCGTTACCCCCACTAATAAGCCTACCCCTCTGCTTACCCGTGGTGAACTGCAAGGCCAACGTACTCAACGCTTCACTCTTTGCATTAGTCAACTCGTCAATGAGCAGCGGTAGGTTATGCAGTACTTCAGAACGATTCATCTTGGTGTTGTGCGTATCCTGCTCGTTAATCACTAACTCTGCTGGGTCACCCCATATAGATGCAGATGCTTTCATGGCGGTTGTTTTACCTAAACCAGATTCCTTACTGTAAAGGTGTAATGCAGAACAAGCGATATCATCTATGAACTGCATCAAGACAGATCCAAACCCAGTACAAGTAGCATACTGATGTAATTCAAATCCCGGCTTATTGTAAAAGTTAATTACCTCTCGCCACTCATCTAACGTACCCTGCGGCTCAAATGCGGGGAACATACCCGCTGTGGCCTTAGAAGGTGGGTTAAATACCACCTCATCTTTCAGGATCATCTGGTTACCCAGTACAAACCCTGTTGCCTCATCGTCTATCCAACCAAATTGTCTGTATGCTTTATCGGCCACTTCCTTCTCCTGTAGTTCATTTACCCAAGTTGTGATGTATTCCATCAATTTTTCCACTCTTGAAACAGCTACCCCGTGCATGGACATGTTCTTTCTAAGTTCTTCCTTAGATGTAACTGCCGTTAAAGGCAGAGTGAACTCCCGTACACCGTCTCTAGGTAGATGCAGACGTACCACTACAGATTCACCTAACTCTAAATCTACGATCCGCTTAACAATATAGATATCGTTGTGGTAAATCCGTTCTTCGTTTTCGTTTCCTTCCGAATCTTGTGACCGTATGTAAACTCCCCCGTTCGTACCTCTAATATATGGGAACGGATACTTAGGTATTACATAGGTATTGACCGGTGCATTAGGTAGGTCTAAAGCAGGTGCTTCGACCGTATTTTCCTCTTCTGTAGCTTCTCTAACGCGCTTACCGATATGCAAAGGTGACCTATATTTGCCCCTATTTGGACACTGTAAACACGTTTCTGGCTCAGTCTCCTCGAATTTAACGCAGGTATAACGTTTGTCGGACGTTAAGTTATCCCACTTTGAATCAGTCTCTTCAGGGTCATAACCGTCGTAACCCTTCGATATCTTGTGTGCCTTCTCTCTTGACCCATCGCTACAGGCTTTTAACACCGATAGCATCCCACGCCATATAGGCTCCGAAACTCCATTAGGGTTGGTTAGTGCTTTCTGTATCTGGGCGCACCCTTCCCCTTGGCTCGTCTTGAGTAGTATGTCTTTGAACCGATACTCACGGTTCGACAACGCCGCGTTCATTACGGCGTTAGCCCCATCAAATCTTTTTGTGGGAACTGGTATCAAGTCATTTCCAAGCAGCCTTGAAAATAAATCAAAGTCAACCAAGGTCGGTAGGTGGGTACCTACAAAATCAACCTCTGCGGGAATTTCGGGTTTGTAGTTGTGGGTTCTGGGTATACGTAATACCCGTGCTGCATCCGCGGTAACTGCGGGGTCAGCTAGAAAGTTGTTCTCTGCACATAACTGCTTTAGCCTGAGTGCCACTGGCAACCAGTCATCTAAGGGTACTGCTTCTGACAACACCCAATATACGTGGATGCCGCGTCCTGAATTAATCAGCAAAGGGCGAGGTAGTTGAAGCTGCTTACAAAACACTTTAAGTTGTGCTAACGCTTCTGTCTGCGATACGAAATCTTTGGATGGGCCACAATCGAGGTCTAGGAAAAATGATTTTAGATGCTGTACGTTATCTACTTTGCGGGATTTGGCTTCTTTAAAACTAGCTAACGCAAAATAAACATCATACCCCTTGGTATCTAAATCCTGTGCTGCATCAACCACGTCATCTACAGAGTCAAAGAACTGTTGGCTCCTTCTATCCGCAGATGTGTTAGATGCAAAAACACAATACGATCCACTCTCTGGTAGCGCCTCCTTTAAAAATATTGCTGTTTCCATAAGATAGATCCGAAAGACACCACGGCAGGGGCATTGCTACGCCCTCTTCGACTAGTCTAGCCGTGGGTACTGTTAATGAATGGGCTTCTTCTAGAAGAGACCCAAATTAGTTGGGACTAGTCGTCCCAAGCATCAACAAGTTCACTCAGATCTTCTTTCTCTTTCGGTGCAGCCGTTTTAACTTTGGCCGCTTTCTTCTTCGGTTCTTCGATAGGTTCTTCTGCTGGTTCATCAAATGCGTCATCGATATCACTATCAACTTCTACCACCGAACTGCTTTCGGTTTCGACCTCTGCAAAAGGATTCTCATCTTCCTCTGCAATATCGTCAGCATTAAATCCGTCTACAGAATCAAAGGGAGACGCAACTTGTACAGGCAGGTACTTAGTTACCTGAACCGCACGTAACCGCAACGATACCCCAGCACTTGCCATGCTGTAGGGCACCAAGACAACCGCAAGGTTTACCGTACTGCCAGAAGTTAACTGGAAGTCCTCTGGTAACTCTTTGTTCTTGGCATCGTATTGCTTGGGCTTATTGGTAGCGTCTTTACCGTACGCCCCTTTAAGTTTTGCTTTGCCGATGTACATACCGTCATCGTCTTTTGTAAAAGGCATAGGGAATTTTTCAGGCCACTTCGCCTCACGCTTCTCTTTGTAGAAAGCTGCCATAGCAGACATAAGTGCTTTGGCTTGATCTTGATTCATCTTGAAAGACATTTCGTATGCAGCACCATCATCCAATGGATCGCATGGAACACTGCGGTTCTCACCACTGTCAAACTTGTACGTCTTATTAATACGTGGGTAAAGTGCTTCTACATTTCCAATCTTGTAATTCATATATGTTTCTCCAAACATTCAGTCATTAAAATTAAAACCGTCAACTTCTGAAAAAGGTGACACACCCGCGTCCTCCACTGGCACTACGCTGAAAGTAATTGCTTTCATAGTATCTGGATGCTTCATCATTTTCTGTACGGCTTCGTACTCCTGCTCTTCCAACGGACGTATAGGTCTGAAGAAGAGTTTTGGTATGTCGCTACTAGGGTCAAAAAAGACCTTCGTTATCACAGCGACTATCGGGGTATTCTGTGCCTCTAAATACCTAGCGTAGGCTTGTAGTGGCATGTTTACCCCAACTGCATCACCAAATATAGAATTAGAAGGAAGTTGTAGTTGATAAACTGTTTCCAGATCATCCTCCGTAACTACGGCTAACCGTTGCACAAATTTACATGCGCGGCTTTGCCCTTTCCCTGAACCCTTTATATTGTTAACACAGTCTAAGCACCGTCCCGCTTGCCTTTGCTCTACTGGAACATCAGTAGCGGGTGAATCTGTATCTGAAGACCAACAAGTTGGTAAAGCAACCTTGCTAGGGTTGTAATCATCCGCGTAATAAATACGGGACATATAGGCTATACCAACCACGATCACATTTACAGAATCTTTTGCCATTTCTGGCAAACCATCGAACTGACGGTTGCGTATGCTAATTCTTTTTGTCATCTCGCCCATCAATAATCTTCATCTGTTTCTAATGACGGGGTAGATTCCTCGTTATTGCTAACATCGTTCCATGTGGCAGGTTTACCTTCTTCGCTTTTCGCTGTGGTTAACGCGTCCGTGATGGCAGCTAAGTTAAACCTGTAGGTGGAACCGATGTGGATATACGTGTCTTCGGGAATTATCCCTTGTTTCAACCAGCCTCGTATTGTGGCTTGGTTTACCTTGAAATGTTCTGCGACATCTGCAATAGGGACAAAGGGGCTACTCATTTTTTCGGTCTCCTGACAGAAAGTGTGTATGATGAATCCGAGTTCAAACCTTTCGGCAGCTTATCGGGGTTTTCTTCTAGATACTGACGTACGTTCTTTTGGTTAAGGCGCTTGTCAAATAACTCAGGTACTCCGTTTTCGAGTATAAATTCGTACATGGATTCCCAATCACTCGTCCAATAACTCTGCTTAACTGAACGGTAAAACATACCTTCTGGAGTTTTAAGGCTATCTACGTTATTCTCTTTGCAGTAGTTAAGTAGGGCTTGTTTCACCTTATCCCGTTCTTGCGTCAGCAAATTGTACTCTGCGTCAAATGCGCTCTTTAACTCAGTACGTTTAGCAGTCATCTTCAAATAAACTTTAGTCAGTTTCTCCAAAGACAAAGTACTACCTTCACTCATTTCGATCTCCTTCACTTATCGAACTGTTGAATATAATGTACTTAGATCTATTACGCAAGTATTTCGTTGTATAAGTCGATCATTTTTGTATGTATGTTTATTTTGTTATCAAGCATTCTATAGACGTGCTTTTCTATAGCCGATCCCTGCAACTGAACGACGGTACACTTGTGGTCTTGACCTGATCTGTGTACCCGAGCGTTGGCCTGTGCGTACGTTTCTAGTGAACTGGTTGGCCCCCACCACACCACTGTATTTGCAGCCGTAAGGGTTACACCATGCGCTGCTGCTTGGGGTTGGATCACTAAAACTTTAGGGTCTTCGAGGGTTTGAAACTGTTTAAATATTTCCGTGCGTTTAGGGGCAGGAACATCACCCCTGATTACTGCTGTCGTAATCCCGTCGCTCTCTAGCTTCTCCACTAGCATATCTATAACGTGTTTAAAAGGTACGAAAACAAGGATTTTCTTACTGGACTCGTCAATAACTTCTCGCAGCACTTTGTACCGATGCTTGATGTCGAACTCTAGTGCCTCACCCTTGTCGGTGTAGACTGCACCACAAGATATTTGTAGTAACTTGTTCATGTTAACCGCTGCATTGGCGGCAGTTACCTGCTCTCCCGCTGCATCCATGACCATACGATCTTTCAACAACTTATAGTATTTAATCTGTTGTCTGGTAAGTTCAACTTCCCGTTTTACATACACCATAGGGGGTAGGTCTAGGCACTCTTCTTTGGTGAACCGGATAGCCGGTTGGAGAACCCTGTACACCGTATCGGTTGCGTCGTCCTTCGGCACCCATCTAAAGTTGGTGATCTTTGTCATCACTCGGTCGCGGAATGACCCGAAGAACCTTGGTACCGCTGACTGGTTAACAAGTTTGGCTATACCATAAGCATCGAGGGGACTCTGAGCCGCTGGAGTACCGGTCATCATCCACAACCATTTATCTGGCGTGAGTAATGCGTGCAAAGTTTTCCACCGCTTAGTCTGTGCGTTCTTATAATGAGTCGCCTCATCAACAATAATCAGGTCAAACCCACCGTTGGCTATAGCTTCTGATACGATCTCTACCCCGTCATAATTTATTATCACGAAGTCAGCACCGTTATTAACTATGCCCCGCCGTTTTGCTGCTGGCCCGTAAGCCACGTCTACTGTTCGGTGCATCGCAAATGTAAATAAATCGTTACGCCACGCGGAATCCATAATGGAAAGGGGGCATATCACTAGAGCACGTTTAATGTGCCCTTCGTTCATAAGATAGTCTGCCGCCCAGATAGCACTAGCAGTCTTGCCGGTACCCTGCTCGTTGAAACAGAAGGCACGTTTGTTTAACGTAAGAAAGGAAGAAGTCGTTTTCTGGTGCTCGAACGGCGTGTACTTACCCGTCCACTTGTACTTCCCTTCAATCGGGGAAGGTACTTTGATGTTTAAATTTTTAAGTACTTGAGCCTCGTCGATACCCCAGTTAACCATTACTTTGTTATCAGGTAACTGTTTACTTTTGGGTATGACTGTCGTTACTTTTTTAGGGTTGCGGAGTCGCAAGAGCAACGCCTTGTTCTGGTAAATTTCCATCTATATTCCTCGGTAGTAGCCCTGCTTCGTCCACAGATAGGGCTAGGTCTGCGATATCGGTATGAACTACCTCTGGACTAACCTGATTTTTGCACCCTATAACTGGAGGATACAGGGCACGTTTTTTAAAGACGCATCAGGCTCAACGTCTGGTAGACTTCTTCTGTCTCGCAACAGGTGGTTTCTTTAAGTTGCGGCTACGGTTGGCACTCGCACTCTCCACCTTCACGCCGTCCTTGTTAGTGCCGCCCTGTGCTAGGGCTTTGTTATGGCTAACATCCTTGCCTTCTCGCTTGTCTGCTTTGCCATTCTTGTTAGCGTCTTTACCTGTCCTGTCCATTTCACGTCTAGCTTCCTGTCGCGCCATACGACGCCTGAACTCTGGACTATCTACAGGGTTGTTTACTTGTTTCTTTCGGTCTGCTTTATTTCTGTAAGGCATCTAACTTCTCCCGTTATGTGGACATTCCAACACCACGCAATGCGCTCTGCATAACCCGCTGGGGTTGGTGTTCCACGAATTGTTTTCAAAGGCAGACTCCATACGACTGAAATCTCCTAACCATTTTTCCCATAGCCCTCCTTGTGCGCTCAAGGCATAACTATCTTTAATTAGTTCGTTTGACACCACGAACATAAGGCCACCACGTACAAACTTAATAGCAGGAAAGTGTTTAAATGTCGCCAAGGCCATCAACTCAAGCTGCCCTTTGTCGGCATAGCGTGCGTTTCGGCCCGTCTTGTAGTCTATTACCCAAGCAGTCTCGGCTTCCTCATCAAGGATAACCAAGTCGGCTACCCCACGGAACCACACGTCATCAGCAAAGAAGTCGCAGGGTTCTAGGTTCTCAGTCAACCCCATCTTGTATTCGCATAACTTCTTACCACGTTTAGCGTTTAAAGCATCTAGCGCACCCTTAGCGTAATCAAACTGAGGTGGTAGTGGTACGTTATCACGTACGTATTCTTCGGCTGCTTCATGGAACGCGGTACCGTAGTACATCGCATCAGTCTCAGGCTCGGAGTAGTCCTTAGCGATCTTTAAGTGGTAAAACTTCTTAGGGCATTGCTCGAATGCTTTTATCTTGCTGAACGACCAAGGTGCTATGCTCATGTTCAATCATCCCAATCATCTGATGCCCAACAATCATCGACCCAAGTTTCGGACTTTAGGTTGCTAAGTGTGGGGGTAGATACTTGTGTAATAGGTTTTAAAACGGAAACTCTCTTCTTTAGAGATCCCTGTGTTGCACACATGGTCATCGCGTCACGGTTATAATACCCTTTGGGCCCACCGCTATTACTTTTCCACATACGTCTACCTCTTAGCACTAACGTCCAAACGTGTTCTTCAGGGTTATTATTCAAAGACCATCTATATTGGTAGTGTAATACCCCTACGTTTAGCCGCCCACCAAACAAGTTAAACGCGTCCATAGAGGATATTTTCTCGGAGCCACCTTCAGGTACAAAGTTACTTCCATTCACGTACGGCCCTAAAAATACTGGTAGATTCAATTCCCTCGAATAATCGACGCACTGCTCTAAATAACTTGCCAGCTTAGTGACGTGCAACCCTCTTGGGTAAGCCTTACTTAGTCTGGGTTTACACTCTATACCAAATTGCAGTATGTTATGGTTGCCTCTGACGGTCATTAAGAAATCAATCCTACTACCACTCGGTAATTGGTATTGTTCTTGGCACTCCCAACCAGCAGCTTTTGCAAGTTGACGTATAGGTTCCTCCGCACAGACTTCGGTACCTATATAAAACTGTCTCAAATCTATCATTGCTCTTCCTCGGCAACGTAGTCGTATGCTTCTTGTAGTGCATCCATAAGGTGCGGTATCTCTTCAACGCTGAATGTCACCGTATCCAACCGACCGCCTTCCATCTGGTTAATCATAATAACCAACTCAGGATCATCTCCTAACGAGGTAACCCCAACTGAGCTGACGACCATCTCTTGGTTATCTTCTCGTACCGCAGGCTTAGATTTGTGGTGTATGTGTAACTTGTTTCTATTAGCGTGCTTAGTCTTGTGTTCTTCAAAGTCTAGTATCTCAGTCACTCGCAATCTCCATAAGACTTACCTACACCGGACTCACAATCGATTGGCATCCCATCAGCCCAAGCAGGTAACCAGCGCATACACCTCTCGATATACTCTTGCGCTTCTACTACTTCTTCTTCGGGAACGCAGCAAACAACGGAGTCATGCACCGTTAAAACAACGCGGTATCGTTTAGCAATTTTTAGCATCTGCTCCCCGATTATGCAACGCGCAATGGCTTGGCATACGTTCTCTATCACCTTGCCACCATAGATCCGGTTTCGGCCTCGTCTAACTTTATAGGTGTATTCCACACCCCTTTCACCTTGCTCACCGGCCAACTCGTCGTAACGCATGAGTAATCCAGACGGTAGTATGATTGCGTTTCTAGTTGCATCAACCGTAAGTACTTCCCCTAACCCAAACTGTAAGCTGCCACCTCGCGCCATGTTCTCTAACATGTAGCCAGCGTCACGCCATAAAGTCGTTATCTTAAAGTTCGCTTCACGATACACCGAGATAACCCTGCGAGCTTCACTCAGATCCATCTCGAACCCGAAAGATCTTAGCTGTTCTTTAAATCGCACTGCGCCCATGCCATAACCGGCACCAAGGATAGTAGTCTTACCAACAAACCGCTGGTCTTTAGTGATATCTTCTTCCCTGTTGGCCCCGTATATGGACATCGCCATCTTCTTGTAGACATCATCCCCTACATGGAATGCTTCAGTAAGATCTTCTTGCCCTGCCAACCATGCCAATACCCGTGCTTCAATCTGGCTTGAGTCGCAGTCGATCAGTACATAGCCGTCAGGGGCAATCATACTCTTCTTGAGTTTCTTACCGTTTGGCCCTCTACTAGGAAGGTTCTGTAAATTGATCTTGTCCGCCCCACCCCAACGTCCAGTATGTGCTGCATAGTACTTTACAGGGACAGGGAGTAGTCCCCGCTTGGCTATGTCGATGAACCGTTGTGTCCTTGTTTCTTCAAGCGTGCTCTTGTTACCAAGCCTAGCATTGACCAAGGTTTGCACCCGCACATCTTCGTGCTCTAGTAATGCTTTGAACCCTTCATCAGACTTGGCAAAGGCGAAAGTCTCCTTACCCGTAGTAAGGCTGGTCTTCATCGGAGGGACAACCCCCAATATCTCTAGCAACCCAGCAAACTTAGGGTTGCTCATCAAGTCTTTCTTATCTACACCCGCATCTAATAACAACTTATCCTTAAGTTCTTTAGTGTCTTCTAGGTGTTGTTCCAGTAACCCTAGGTCGAGATCAAGCATAGGCTCGATGAACATACGTAGTGTCAGGTCTATGATCTTAAGTTCTTGTCTGGGAAACTTCTTACCCATGATACCGAAGAGTTTGTAGGTTAACTCGACATCGTTGATGCAGTAGTCGCCGTACTTATCCAGCTCTTCATCAGTAAAATCTAGCCGCCGCTTGCCTTTGGCATCTAAAACTTCGGTACCTTTAGCGCCGATCTGATATCGTTCGGCCAACGCCTTGAGACTGCCCCCAACTTCCACCCCGTGTACAGCACGGCCAATGCACAAAGTGTCAGCCCACACCCGAGGATGAATATCGAATAGCCAAGAAAGTATAGCACCGTCAAACATTGTGTTGTGAGCCAACACCATAGAGTCTTTCCAATCGAAACCATTGAAGTAATCTTTAAGTTGTTCATGAGTCCCACTCGCCCATTCGGTAGCCTCGTCGTTAACTTTAACGGATACGCCGATAACCTCAAAGCGAGGGTCGCGCACGTATTCTTCTGTAGTCATCTTGCTTAGTGAAAAGTCCTGAGAATAGAACGTCTCGAAGTCTATAGTAATAAGATCCATATCATACCCAGTAACAAGTTTATAAGTAGGGGCTTCGCACCCCTTCGGTGTCAGTTATACTCGCATTTTGAGTCTGCTTTAACACACTGGAAAGGTCGGACTATTTTTATTGGTTTGCTATCTCACCACCACAGGCGAAATACCCTGCACCATCCACCCAGTTATCAACATGCTGGGGGTTCTGCTTGATCCTAGCTACCTTTAACAGCGCCATCATCACTGCAACATCAGTAGCAGTTAACGTAACACCGGTATGCAATGACCAGTACCCAGCGATCCGCGAGAAGTTATCCTCTGCATCACCGTGGTCTGCTTGTCTATCCCTCGTGATGTACGATTTGGCGGTACTAAGAATCTTGCTTCGGGTCACTACCTCGACCGGGGCCGGGGGTAGGTCGTTAGTTTCTAGATAACTTGTTTCTACCTCTGCACTTAATCCAGTTGCCGCCACCAACACCGACGTTTTGTGTTCCTGTGGTGCATCTTCTTCCAGCTTCATACCCAATACCGACATTGCCTGAGCTGCCGATTCCCTACGTTCCTGTTCCTCATGCCTCCACTCATCACGTACTTTCACCACCAAACTGTAGGGGCACCTAACAGCTTTTGCTATATCCGATGGACTCCATGCTGGCACAGATTTTAGTAAACTTAATATCTGCTTTTCCCGCCTAGCACGCAACTCGGATTTATCACTCAGTTCTTTACGTAAGTTATATACATAATTAGTTACACACCCAACTTCTTTGGCGATAGCTACATCGCTACGGTGTTGGTCAGCTTCCAATAACTCAAACACCTTCTTTCTCTTCGTTTCTTTCATCGTCCTTCCTTCCTTTTCTAAAATTCCAGCTCTAGCTGGTGTTGGTTTGATGGCGCACCCAGTAAGTGCGTAACATCTTTCATGTTGGCTTCATTGATTAGAAGCGCGATTCCCTCTGTCGAGGCAATATCATCTAGGTTCTTCTGTTGTAGTGGGGTAGGTTTGTTCTTACCCGCCTTACACTCGATCCCGAAGAACCTTCCTTTGTAGCACCCTACGATGTCCGGTACACCACTTCGCCCGTATCCACCCGTTGCTGGGTAGAAGTAATAAGCACCCATCTCTTTAAGTTGTTTGGTAATGACACGTTTAACTTTGGCCTCGGGGGTCATGCGTTCTCCTTGGGAACTGGTATCAAGGTGTTGCAGAATTCAAATTAAAAAGGGTTTTTCTAAATCTGCTGTTGCAGAATTCAAATTAAAAAGGGTTTTTCCAAATCTGCACACTACTAATTTTCTTTTTCGCGTTGTTCTTCAACGATCTCAAGCAACCGCGCTAATGAATCCGCTATGTTATTCAACGCAGTGACTACTTGGTCTGTCTGCTCATCGTTCATTGTGTTTCCTCTATTAGCATATCTATATCTATGGGGGGAAGGTCGTACTCCTTTGCAAGTTCATCTATCTCCCATCGGGCTTTTGCTAGTGCTCGCAGTGCTTGGTGATATGCCGATAGGTTCCACAAATACTTCTCGTCATAGCGCCTCTCGTGGTAGCCTAACCAATCCTCCAGTCGTAGTACTTTCTTTATCAGCATGAGGTATTCATCCCCAGCATATTTCCCGTCAATCCTTCTCCAAAACTTCTTTAGTCTCGGATCTTTGTAGGCTTTACTTGCTGCATGGTCATTCCACTTATTATTAAAAGCATGGGGAGTGAGACGAGGGAAACTTTGATTGGGTTCAGATATGTTTAGTTTATAGGGCGTGGGTTCACTCCCAGTAAGTTGTTTATATCCTAAGCGTGCTTCTGTATCGGAATGAAATTCCCCAGTTGCTGAATGATACGGATCGTCTACCTCACCCTGCATGTAGTCGATTCGATCAGCAAACCAATCTATAAAAGATTCGTCATACACCCTTGTGCCTCCTATTATTGATAAACCCAGAACGTACGTTCGTTGATACGTCTGCCTACACCTTTAACGTCGATGGTAGGTGGGATATAAGAAGTCATCATCAGCAGGGCAACCTTCTCTTGCATCCACTGTGGCAACTCCTCCATCCCACTATACGATCCATCCACCATACTGTCAACACAATACATTCCAATACACTGCACTTTAATAGATTTTTTCTTACTCTCATCTATTATGACGCGGTATGCTGGATCTCGTTGGGTATCACTGGTTGACATAGAACACCTCGTCATGAACCCGCATCCCTACGCCATCGACGTACTCGTTCATATTAACCATGAGTAGCATAGACAGCTTGCCTCGGATGTCATCTGGTAACGTGTCCTCGGTATAGCGCAGGAAAGACTCTTCAACATCGAAGTTATTGTTAATCTTGTGCATGTTGGCAATCGGCACGGTATCGAACACTTGCTGATCGCCCAGCATATAGGCCCGTACGTATACCATGTCTATCTTCTGTTGGCGGAGGGAATACTCATCGGCTTCGTATAGAAAAGAAGTTACCAAGTCAGAGAACTCGGCATTGATGAACGTATACCCACTGGCAACGATACCGCGCAGCTCTTGCTCTAAGCTGCCGTGCCGAACTAATTCACCCTTGGCTTTGCCTACCTTGTCACGGCCTTCGTAGTCAGAATTCCACACCCTACGCGCCACATCAGGTGCATAGTGCTTCGCAACCGCAATAGGCGTATGGGGACGCAGTGCACCCAGCGCATTGGATAACGCACGCTTGGGGCTAACCGATGTCCACATGTAATGCTGCGTCCTCTCAGAACTGTACTTGTCATTCCTAATTCGAGGGGACTGCACCATTATGGAGTTTGTTGGTTTACCATCTACTGACCAATCACCCCAACCTACCCTACCCAACACGAAGTGATCGGTGGGCAGATACACATGGATCGCACTACCGCTGGCTGTAATCTTGCGGAACTTACATGTGGGTAACTTCTTTGCCAGTGCCTCAAGGAACGCGGCGTAGATATCACTACCATGCCTCCGTTCGTTGGTGATGAACGCAGACAGATCAAACGGCCCGTCCTGTGTTTCTTCTTTCTCTAACGCTGCTACTAATACATGCTTATAACTCATTATCGTCCTCCTACAGACTTAGTTTTAACATTGTTTAAACTGCCATTCCTACTGCCACACCCGCGATACCATAGTCAACAAGCACGCGCATGTTCTCCACGCTCATGGGTAACGTATCTTCATGGGGGTGTACCTGCGATCGATGCTTGGACGTTGTAACGCTGAACTTGTCTGCGTTTTCGTACCACACACCATTCTCGTAGACAAACAACGGCCAGTGATACCCCCCGTAGCTGTACACTACGTAACGGCTGTATGGTTGGTCGCGCTTTGTCATCCATTGTCCGAACAAGTTATTACCTTGAAAGGACTCTTTATTCTGGACACGAGGGCGTGCCATTGCATTTGTTACTTTAGGACTTCTCATACGTTTCCTCTCTTTATCCCTAAATTCAGCGCCATCCTTCTGTCGCTGGTACCTGACCCTAGCCTTATCCCAATCTTCATAAAGAACTCGCATTCTACTTCTCCTTCCATTGTTTGATTATGTTAGCCACAGTCATGTCACTCACACCCACTACCCTACTGATGCGTCTGTAACCATACCCTCGGTTGTGTCGGTCGAGCACCGCTTCTTCCAACTCCGCACGGGTAGCGTAATTACCCTTAGTCAGGGGTCTACCACTAAATAGCTTGGTCGATTGGGGGTGACGTTCCCCCGTCGTATAGATTGTCTCAGTCATATCCTTCCTCATAACTTGTTTGTACCAATGTGTAATACCTTGCCGCAGTCAGGCTTGGCTTGCTTGTTGTCGTACACCGCCCACATCACAGGGCATGACCACGTACCCCAGTCGTACACGTACCCATCGGTGAACACAATCACAGCTTGCGGGTCGATCTTGTGCTCGGTCATGTAGTCGGGCACACACCGCACGTCGGTACCACCACCACCGACTGGCTTGGTGCTTTGCACTAGGGTAGACAATTCGGTAGTACCATACGATTCATCCCCGCATATCTCGGTGTCCCAATACAATAGGCGTATACGCTCGGGGTGCACCATGTCACACACTGCCTTGACCTCGGATAAGAACGCAGTCAACTCACGCTGACCGATAGATCCTGACGTATCTAGGGCAATCACTAACTCCTTTACCTGCTGACTGATACCGCTTGGCATATACACACCGGCAGATACAAACCTGCGATTGGGGCGCGACCATGTAGAGAAGTCCTTACCAGCACACGTTGTACTGATGAACTCACGCAGTACCTCACGCCAATCGATCTCGGGTTTGAGTAACGCCTCAAGGTCACGGGCACCACCACTACCCAGCTTACCGGCAACAAGTGCACCCTGACGCACGGCCTCCTCGATCTCACGTCCGAGATCATCCTTCTCACCTTGGGTCAACTCCTCGGCACCCTCCCAATCATGGTCATCCATGCCATCACCAAACCCGCAGGTATCGTCGGGGTCAGGCTCATCGAGCGAGTCATACAACTTATGGAATACTTGGGCGCTGTCCATGTCACGGTACTGCTCGTCGATCAACCCAACCTTGGGCATCTTGATAAACCCCATACCCTCATCACTATCGGACAACTGGATGTTGATAACATAGTCACAGGCAACGTTGGCTAAGGTCGGATGCTTCTTGTAAAGATGTTCCCACGTCGTCAGATGCTTATACATCTTGTGGTAACACTCGTGCAGTACAAGGAACCGCAGCTCTGGGTCAGTCAACCCATCAACGAACGTCCTACCATACTGCTCATCGCGGCCATTGGTACAAGCGGTTGGGACGGTATCACTCACCGTCCGGTCGCCCACCATCAGCACACTTGAGAGACCCACGTACTTGTCGTGCGCCATGACAGACATCACTGCCTTCTCTAACCGCTGCTCGGCAGTCAGTGCTTGGTTAAGTGCTAACATGCTTCCTCCTGAATGGAATATTTAAAAGTAGAAAGAGGTTCTGAGCCTTCAAAATCTTTTTCCCACACGTCAATTACAAGATGGGTACCTTCATCAAATATGTTCAGAGATAATTTGTCCAAGTGAACATGAACTGTGTCCAAGTGAACATGAACTGTTTTTAAATAATCATCTGGGCCGGTCATTTATCTTCCTCCTTATTTGTCTGCTGTAAACAGATAGTTGTTGTCCATCGCCCACTGCGTGAACTTCTTGTTGGTCATCACCATCGATTGCTTGGTGTATTTCTTAGACCGAACACCATTGGCGAACACACCCTGCGCTTCCTTGGATAGGCGCAACATGTATGTCATCCACTGGTCAACCCAATCCCGTTCGAGTGTGGCTAACACCTTATACACAACCATCATCACAGCACCCGCACTGGTCGGCACTAGCGCACCACTAGGATCAGACTTGATCGAATCGATAGACGGCAACTGATCGGCAAGCCTAGCAAACGCCATCATGTCACCCGCTGCTGACCCACCGATGGTACCAATCAGCAAAGACGTTAGTGTCTTGTCATCGAACTTGTCGCGTACCTTCATCCAATCACTGGCAGCTTCGAGTGAACGCGGAGTCACAAACGCCGTACGGGTAGACCGTGGGTGATACACATAGTCGTTATCCTCGGGATCTTGCACGTCGCGGAAGTCAGCGAACGCCTTGTCGTTGTTGCGACACCACCCCAACACAGTAGGATCGACACCGTTGTTGATACCCCACTCGATCCACTGCTCCCACGTCGGCTTGGTAGATTCGATCACCGTCAAGCGATTACATGCGTGTGCTGGTAACAAGTCACCGACACCCTCACCACCTAAGTTCGTCGTCGCAAACACAATGCTCTCGGGGTGTAGCGTGTAACTCCCGATCTTACGTTCGAGCATCATACGCAATAGCGCGAGCTTGACCGCTGGGTTGGACTTACCGAACTCATCAATCATCAGGATGATCGGCTTGTCATTGTGTGCACCCAACTCCTCGTTGGTCAGGTACCGCACGAACCCACTGCCATCTTCTACCCGCATGATATCTGGGATCGTGATATCCCCCAGATCCTTGGTGGTACAGTCGAAGTAACACGGCACATGCTTGGGCAGCTCCGCTGCTAACATGTTTAACAGGGATGACTTACCCGTACCCATGTGACCCTGCACAAGTATGGTACGTTGATGACCACCGGCAATGATTGCTTGGGCGATCTCGTCTAGGTTTACCGCATACAGATTGGCTGATGTTGCCATTTTATGTCCTCCTTCATTGGACTGGTTGTTGTAGTATGGAATTCCATACTGGTTTGGTTAACACGTTTACCGCTTGTTCCTATGCACTCGGTTGTACCTCGCATACTCCCGCGTATCGACATGCTTGAAAAAGTGCATCGTCTCGCTCGAATACATATACATGTAGTGATACTTGGCCTCCTCATCCATCCCGTTACGGATGGCATCATCGAACGCGTCCTTCGGGTGCAGCATCGTGCGCCCATGCTTGTACCACATCTTGTCTTCCGCTGCGCTGTATCTCATGTCGCTCTCCCTACTAGTGTGTTTTACAGGTCCAACGTTGGTAGGCTGCTGATAACGTCTTCTACCACCGATCTGGTTTCGGCACGAAGGTGGCTGTCCTCCTTGAGCGCCTCGGGTGATATCGGCAACTTACCTACACCGCGAAACTGATCTTCGAGCTTGGTGCGTATCGCCTCCATCTGGGTATCGCCGGTTAGGTTGCACGCCTTGAGCATGTCGATCATATCAAGCACACCATCGAACGTCGTATTGTGCAACGGCTTGCGCTTCTCACCCTTGTTGTAATCCAGACTGTTGTGCAGTCGTTCGAGATACTTGCGGGTACGGTTGAACACATCACCCATCGCCTTGGTGATCTGCGCCTCGTAATGCTCCTGATATTGTGTTTTCAGGAGTGCCGCTTGCTCGTTGCCCATGTCAACCCGAAAGTCACCGGCCTCGGGCACAGGTGAATAGGTCACGTTGAACGCAAACTTACGGGCCAGCTCGTGCACAGAAACATAGTCGGCATCGTTGAACAGGTCGCCCAACTTGGTGCGAGACTGGATGATCTCCCAATCGTACACATCGAGGAACGCTTGCACCAAACGATTGAACTCTTGCTCGAACGCTGTCATCTGCGCTTGATAATCGAAGAACATGGCAGTCGGAACTAATCGCTGACCGAGATCTGACCACGGCATTGTCAGGGTATAATGTATGTTGCGGGAATTGGCAACGAAGTCTTGAACCGCTCTCAACTCGGCGCAATCACCTAGCAACTTCTTACTGACGTTGGCGGTGCCTGACTTAGCATTATTTTGCAAGGTGACCTGCGCTGATGCGCTCTTGTCTTTCTTGCGTCCTGTCCAGACCGACGCGCTAAACTCGACGATCATGGCGCTTGATTGTATCGACGGAGCCGACACGTTGGGTACTGCTGTTAACATGTTATCCATTCTTATATCTCCATAAGATGTTTATGTGACGCAGTATGGAATTCCATACTGGGTGAAGTGCTGACGGAATGCCCCACTCACAAACACATTATGACACAGTTAGCGTCTGATGTCAAATGATGAAGGAGGGTCGAGTATGGTGTAGTTGTGTGTAGTACAGTGAATGTTCTTGAATGTTCCGGTAATGTTCGGTTGGAAAATGGCGCAAGTCATTGATAAGCAAAGAATGTAGTGAATGTTCGGTAATTCTGGTGAGGAGACTCTAGCTCCGCCTTAGAGAGAAGGCAGGAGATTTTTAGGAACAAAGGAGCTGATAAGATGTTAGAGAGACGGTTTGAATAAAAAGAGAGTTAAGTAATTTTATTTACAGAACATTATTAAAATATATATATATATAGGGCTTTTTGTATCCAAGACAATAGACCCAACTACACGAGATTACACGGAAATACACCAAACATAATGTAGTAGAACGTAGTCGTGATTACCGAACATTGCAGGAACATTACCCCTTTTTACCGAACATTGCGGAACATTACCGGTATGGAATTCCATACTGCGCTAGACGCGCCGTGCTACTACGGGAACTGGTATCAACAACGTGTTTCTCTGTCGGCTCGACCTGATGCGGCGCGCTACTACGGGAACTGGTATCAAATTTATTTGAGACAAAAAAAAGCCCCTCCGAAGAGGGGCCAGTTGGTTAGTGCTTGGGTTCAGTCTTGCCTAGATCAGCCAAGATATCATTCAACCTGCTGATGTGTTGCTGAGTCTTGAATCCTTTCGGTAGTTCATTCTCGGGGTTTAGCAGTAGTTTTTTGGCAGAGTCTAACATTGTCGCCAGTTTTTCAGCCGTTGACTTCCCGCTGGCCTGTTTAACTGCATCCGCAGGGTCAACCCCTTGGGCGATTAACTCAGCCTTTACCAGTCTCTTTTCTAGCGAGACTTTATAGTCTCTCAGCTTGCTAGATACCACTGCCTGTTCAGAGTCTCTCTGATCCCATTGTTCGGCCTTCATATCGGCTTTCTTGCCTAGGTACCTATTGAGGCCAGCCTTATTGTATAGCGCCAAGGTGATCCTCTGCTTGATCCACTCCCTAGACTCAGTACCACTAGCGAAGTCTTCTGGCGTCCAGCCGTCAGACTCAAGGCGGTCAAGCACTAAACCTCTTGCCGTCATTGTCGCCATCTCTTTGCGTTGGTGGCTTTCAATATCCTTTGCTAGTGCCAGTGACATCTTGCCATTGAAGCCCATTGTTAGCGTACCTGCTGCTTTTGAATTACTCATAATTTATATCTCACATTTAAGTTTATATACCAGTATGGAAATCCATACTGCGGGCCAAGGGTTAATCCCTTCGACTTGTAAACAAGTTAACATGAGATGGTGGATAGTCCAGCAATAACTAGGGTCGCGTGATGATCTGGATCTGGCTGGCTGGCTGGCCGTTTTCTGACATGGCGACCCCTACCTACCCCCTATGCACCACTTCTCCTACAGGGACTCCAGCATTACTATAGCATTACTAATTTACACGAATAATGACCGTTTTTTTGAGTTCAGACCCCCCACCCCCCTCTATATAGGAACACCCCCCGGTAGGAGTCCCAA
>Ga0206125_10002078_pt1 | contig 21777 bp, 16 predicted proteins | sample Helgoland_Spring_4_FD_148598 | JGI IMG/M metagenome (GOLD analysis project Ga0206125, IMG submission 148598) | Pelagic subsurface seawater microbial communities from Kabeltonne, Helgoland, North Sea - Helgoland_Spring_Bloom_20160331_1 | ecosystem: Environmental > Aquatic > Marine > Epipelagic ... | reverse complement strand
GGGATGGTACTTTGGGGGGGGGGTGGATTTTACGGATCGCCAAAGAACATTGGCAAATCGGTTCGATGCATCCAGGATTAAGCTCGTTTGACTCTGAATCTTAATGTGGTAAACTCCCATTCATTGGGACAGTGTTTAAGGACGACTTGACCCAACTGAGAGTGAGGGTATTCGGCAACTGTCCTGGTTTGGCTGGTGCAGTGGGATATCGGGAGGGCCGGGCAACATAAAAGCGGTTTGTTTCTTATCCTGAAGTATGAAAAAGGCAAATCAAAGGGGGGGTATTTCTCGCGTTGTGGCGGGGCTGCTTGCGCTTTTCCTCGCCTTGGGGTGGGGCAGGGTGTCCGCTCAGCTCACCGATGAACAGTTGATGGACAGCGTGCAGGTCCACGCGTTGAAGTACTTCTGGGACTAGGCGCACCCGACTTCCAAGCTGTCCCGGGAGCGGATCCATGTCAACGACATTTCGTTCGATGAAAATACCATGGCCACGGGCGGTTCCGGCTTTGGTTTCATGAACGTGATCGTGGGCATCGAGAATGGGTATATCACCGCTTCAGATGGGGTGGCGCACCTGAATACGGCCTTGGATTTTCTCTGGGATGCCGATCGTTTCCATGGCGCCTGGCCGCACTGGATGAATGGAAATACCGGTTCCGTCATTCCATTCAGCACGTACGACAACGGCGGGGACTTGGTGGAAACGGCTCTGCTGTGCCAAGCGCTCATCTGCATCCGAGAATATTTCAAGGACGGGAATGCCGAGGAGCAGATCCTGTCGCAAAAGGCGGATGTGTTGTGGAAGGGGGTAGAATGGGATTGGCACACCCAGGGTGAAAACGTGTTGTATTGGCATTGGTCGCCGAATTACCAATGGCAAATGAATTTTCAGATCAGGGGGTACAACGAAGCCTTGATTACCTATTTGCTCGCTGCCGCTTCGCCTACGTTTCCCATCTCCAATGCCGCATACCACGAGGGGTGGGCGAGAGGAGGGGACATCGTGTCTTCTGCGCGCCATTACCTTTGGTCGCATGAGCGGTCCAGATGATTACATCGAGGTGAACCGAGTGGCTTGGAACCGGCGCACGGAGGTTCACGTGGCTTCGGATTTCTATGACATGCCCGGCTTCAAAGCGGGGGGAACTTCGCTCAAGCCTTTTGAGGTCGCGCTGCTTGGTGATGTGGTGGGCCGGTCCATCCTGCACCTGCAATGCCACTTCGGACAAGACTCTCTGTCGCTGGCCCGCATGGGGGCGGATGTGACGGGCGTGGACTTTTCGGACGCTGCGCTGCAGGTCGCCCGAGAGACCGCAGACGAGCTGGGCCTTTCGGCGCAGTTTGTGCTGAGCAACGTTTTGGAGCTCAATCTTGGAAAGACCGTGGATGCCGTTTTTGCGAGCTATGGTGTGCTGGGGTGGGTTCCGGATGTCGCCGCTTGGATGCGGGTTGCCGCCCACCACCTGTCGCCTGGTGGAGCATTGATTTTGGTTGAATTCCACCCCCTCATTTGGCTGTTTGACCAGCAGGCCCCGGTGGATTACTTCCATTCTGCTGAGCCCGACGTTGAGACGCAAAAGGGAACATATACGGACGGGGGGGAGGATGTGGAGATTACCTCGTGCTACTGGGACCACAGTCTATCGGACGTGCTGGCCGCAATGAGGAAAGTGGGACTGGAGGTCACGTTGTTTGAAGAGTATGACCACTCCCCGTATCCCTTGGCCGGCATGGTAGAGCGGGCACCGGGTGAATTTGTTCTCGCGGAAAGGGCCCAGCAGCGCTTGCCGCACTGCTATGCGATCCGCGCACGCAAGGTGTGATGCAGCGGCATCCGGGCTTTAGAAAGTCATGCCGAGGCGAAGGCGCATCTGGTTCATCGGTGCGATGGCTTCGGCGCCGAGTATCACCCAATCGTTGCGGCCGCTGCCGCTGATGAACACGCTCGACCACGACAGTCCTACAACGGCAGGCCCGCTGCGGTAGGTGGCGCCCAGCGATGCAGAGGAAGGCGCCGCTGCAATGGAGGTGGGGGTCAAGGTGGGGCCGAGCTCATCTTCGGGCAACAGTCCTTGGCTGCCAAACAAAGCGGCAGTGCGGGACTCAAGTTCCCGCTTGAGTCCCACGGTCGTCCCCAGGCTTGCCGTCCATCCCAATCCGTGGGCGAGTTCTTGTTGCAACACGATTTCCGCGCGCCAGCCGGTGATGCCCTCTCCAAAAACACCGTCATTTTCGTAGCGCCATTGGTCTCCGTCGTAGAGGTCGTCGTAGTAGAGGTATTGGTCCACCAGATCGGCAAATCGGACCTGGTTCCAGCTGGCCACCACAGCCTCGCCGTCGGCACGCACGCAGTTGATGTAAGCCGGTGACCAGGCGCGTCCCAGCTGTATTCCTGCGGATAGGCCTTTCCAAACCTGACGGGCAGCTCCCACGCGCACGGCGTTGGGAACGTACCGTCCCTGATTGTCGACGACATTGCTAAAGCCGGAGTTGTCGATCCGGTTCATCGCCATGGTGAGGGTGTTGTCGCTCCACTCCGCGTGCCCCAAGGTGGCCACCTGGCGGATGTTGTTGGTGGTGCGGTTGTCAAACTGCTCAATGGTGCCGGCATCCAATTCCAACCAAACGTTCCAGATTCCCGCTTCGCCGGCGTTCCAATCCCATTGCCTGGCGGGGCGTTCTTCAGCCTGGTCGAGTAGGCTGTCGTCGAGTTGTTGGGCGGCCAAGGGGAGTGGCCCCAGCAGCAGAAACGCGGCCGTCCATCGCACGGAGCGTATCGGTTTTAGACTCATGGTTCAGGTTGTTCAAATACGAGGCGTCCACCGTACCCCGCCACCTGCACGGTGACGGTCCGGACAAAGGGACGGCGCTTCTGCTGGACGATGTATTTGGGGTTGACCATGACATCGAAATCTGTGCCCTTGATGGCTTTGTGGACCGCAGCCCGACGCTCGCGCATGGCCGGACCTTGGCGAAAAACCATGCCGGGGTACTCTGCAAATTCGTGGTCTCCCGAGCGGAAAAGGCCGAGGATGGTGCGTGTTTGAGAGACAGCCTGCAAGGTTTGCGTTGTGTCTACGACGCACCGGGCCTTGACAGGCTCGATGTCAATCAGGGCCACGCCTTGGGCCAATTGGGTGCTTCGAATGGTCGAAGTCGTGCACCCCGTGGCGACGGCAACTGTCAAAACGGCTGCCAATAGGGTTTTGGTCATGGTGGGCAAGGTAATATTTCGGGGCATGTTCAGCGAAGGATGAGCGGTTGTCGCCAGCCCCAGGCTTCTACATCGATGACGTACATCCCAGCGGGAAGGCTTCGAACATTGAGGGTGGACTGCGGTCCTGTACCGCGGTGCAGGGCGACTTCGCGGCCTTGGGCATCCCGGATGCGCGCGACCCAATCACCCCCTGCGTTGGACTGAACAAGGGTGACTTCTCCACCTGAGGCGGGGTTGGGGTACATGCGCACTGCTGCCGCGACTTGCTCGCGGATTTCGCTGGTGTAATCGTACCCGCCGCATTGGTTGGGATAGGAAGCGCAGATCCAAGAGGAGAGTGCTCCCGCGACCGTGGATAGCGTCACGTCGTAGGCGTCGGCATTGGTGACGTGGGGGACGTGCCCTGCGCCGTCAATGGTGACAAAGCAATGGGTGAGCCCGATTTCTTCGGCGCGCTCGTGGAGGGTGGCGCTGCCGTCAACTTCGGTCACGTTGAAGCCCAAGAGGGCTACGGAACCGGAGCCGTAAGGAACCGTGCCGTCGTCGGTGCCATGCACGGAGACGAGGGGCGCATCGCCCGGCTGCATCCAATTCGCATCCTTGAGTGCACCAGAGACGTTGAAGATGCCTGCTACTTCTGAACTGAAGCCCGGATTGCCTGACTCGCCCTCTAAACCGCCGCCCATGCCAGGCTGGGATTGGTCGATGATGGCGGGGATTTCGGATTCATCGTCGACGTAAGCATGGTGAACGGCCAGAAAGCCACCTGCGGAGACACCGCCCATGTAAATTCGATCGGGGTCGATGCCCCAGGGATTGCCCTCTTCCTCCACCGATTTGCGGAAGTAGCGCACGGCGGCCCGTCCGTCGTGGACACCGCGCCACACCGCCCGGATCAGCTCATTTTCCAGGTCGAGTAAATTGGCGATGCCCAATCGGTAGGATATGCTGGCCACAGCGTAGCCCATGCGGGCGAAGTCCTCGCAGAGGGGTACCACATCAGCGCCGTCATTGGAGCCGGCGAGAAAAAATCCTCCATGCGCGAGGATGATCAAAGGACGATCGGCTGCTGCATTGTCCACCGCCTCATAGAAATCGAAGACCAGCTCCGTGTTGACGCCCAAGGCGGTAACGTTGTTGCCGTAAACATGATCTTCGGAAACCGATACATTGTCATGGGTGGACGTATAGCGGTAACGCTCGCCGTTGCAATCGGGTTGGGCGTTGATGGATGTCAGGACTGCAGCAATCGCAGTGAGGGTAAGAACCGATTTTGCAGGCATTCTGAAGTGGGTATTCATGACCGAAGGCTATGTCCGCAAACTATAGCGCATTTGCCAAAACGCTGCGGGGCAACAGATCCCGGTTAACTTCCCGACCATGATGAGGCATTTTATGTTAGCAGTCACCTTGGTTTTCTTGTGTATCGGCCATTTGGTGATGGGCCAAACTGGTGAATCCCGCGTTTTGATTTTGGGGATTGATGGCGTGCGTCCCGATTGTCTTGAAGCGGCCGAAACCCCGGCCCTTGATGCCTTGATGGCAGATGGCGTTTATAGTCCAGACGCCCTGAACAACGACATCACATACAGCGGTCCGGGTTGGTCCGCCATGCTGTGCGGCGTTTGGTCAGGTGCACATGGGGTGACAAACAACAACTTCGTCGGCAGCAACTATGAGGAGTTCCCTTCCTTGATGAAGCGGCTCGAAAGCGAAAACCCTGGGCTGAATACCCACTCAATTTGCCACTGGGCGCCCATCAATGACTACATCCTTGGAGAGGATGTCGATGAGGCCATCACTGTTTCCAGCGATGCTGCGGTGAGGGACGCTGCAGTGGGCATTTTACAGGACGGAGACCCTCATGCCATGTTTCTTCACTTTGATGAGGTAGACGGCAACGGTCATGGATATGGATTCGATGCAGCGGTCCCGCAATACATTGCTGCGATTGAAGCGGCGGATGGCTTTGTGGGCGAAGTCATGACCGCCCTGATGCAACGCCCGAATTATGCGGCGGAAAATTGGTTGGTTCTAACTTCCACAGACCACGGAGGCATTGGCTACAACCACGGCGGAACCTCCATTGAAGAAGAGGCCATATTCTTCATCGCCAGCGGAGCTTCAGTCGCCAGCAGTGTGCTGCTCAAAGACACGCTAGATGTGCTTCCCGCACCGGTCAATTGCATTGCTCCAGGTGCCGATGAGTTGCGTTTTGAAGGCAATGGCGATGCGGTGCACGTTCAAGAGAGTCCCGCGCTCCAATTGGGCACGGAGCAAGACTTCACCCTCGAAGTGCGCATCCGCACAGAAGCCACACCCGATGTGGCCATCATCGGCAATAAGGACTGGAATACCGGACTCAATCCGGGTTTCGTGTTCTCTTTTGAGTACCCCAATGGACCGGCTTGGAAGGTCAACATCGGCGACGGCAATGAACGCGCAGACGCCAATGGAACAGCTGGTATTGCGGATGGTCAGTGGCACACCTTGTCCTGTTCCTTTGATCGGGATGGCATGATGCGGCTCTACACCGACGGTGAGTTTTCCTCGGAAGAGGACATCTCAGCTGTAGGCGACATCGATGTTGGCAGCGGTTGGTACTTCGGTGCTGACATCATGGGTGAATACGGGTACACAGGGGCGATTGCTGAGGTGCGGTTTTGGCATGGTGTCCTCGCGGAGGAGACCATCGGGGCTTGGCATTGCAGTGCTTTGGATGCCACTCACCCCCATTGGGATGCTTTGCAGGGACACTGGGCCATGACGGAAGGAGAGGGGGTGGTTGCGGGCAACAGCACCAATGATGACCTCGTCGGAACCTTGCAGGGGGCATCGTGGTACGCTCCTCAATCCCAGATCACCTTTGATTACAGCGGTACGCCGCGCATCGTCGACGTGGCCGTGACGGCCTTGGATCACATGTGCGTGACGATGGACCCCGATTGGAACCTGGACGGGATTTCATGGGTCGATGGGTGCAGCAGCACTGAAGTGGCGCGTGAAGACCGCCATGTCATAAAATCGACCCTTTACCCCAATCCCGGGACCGACAACTTTCAAATAAAGGGGTTGCCTCCCCATGCCAACATTGAGGTGTTTGACCCCAATGGCAAGGCTGTTCATTATGCACAGCCTGGAGCTTCTGGCCGATTTGTTCCACACGCAAACAGCCGGGGCCTGTACCTCATTCGAATCACGGACGGCGGGAATCAGCGCACGTTGCGTTGGCTCCGTCAATAATTGTCATTGATGGTTGAACCGCTGCTTCGTATCTTAAAGAGATGCTCAAGGGGTTGCTGCGGAGTCTGATGTTGTGTTTTGGCGTGATGTATGGAATGGTGCTTCAGGCTCAGGTTACATGCCCCAACCCCTTTGATGGCAATGCTGATGGTGTGGTCGGTATTGGAGACTTGCTTGATTTGCTTGGGTTGTTTGGAGACATCGATGAAGATGGAGACGGCACGTGGGACAGCGTGGACCTCTGCACGGATTCGACAGCGTGCAATTTTCATGCGGTCCCATCGGAAACCTGTGCTTATTTGGATTTTCTCGGGGTGTGCAATGGCGGGTGCACAGGAGACAGCGATGGAGACGGCATTTGCGACAACATCGATACCTGCATCGGCGTATTTGATGAATGTGGCGTGTGCAATGGGTCTGGGCCGACCGAGGTAAACATTGATGGCATCACCGTTTTGTATGACAGCGTTTATGCTGCTCAAGTGGACACGTGGTTCGTTTATGAGGTGGGGATGGACACCACCTTTAGTTATACCTGTCCTCCGCCACCACTGCCTTGTGGGGAGCTGATGGCTTTTGATGGTTATGACTATGCTACCGTGCAGATTGGGGGCCAATGCTGGTTCGCCGAGAACCTGCGTGCTGTGCATTACGCCAATGGTGATGCCATTTCCGCTGGCCTCAGTGACAGTCAGTGGAATTCAGCCTCTTTTGGTGCAACGGCCGTTTATGGTGAGGACACAGGCTGTAACTCAGAATCGCCAGATTTTGACGCTTGTGATCCCGCGGAGTCCTTGGTGGCTTATGGACGCCTGTACAACTGGTATGCCGTCAACGACGACCGGGGTTTGTGTCCGGCGGGCTGGCATGTTCCCACGCATTCGGAATGGTCAGCATTGACCAGTCACCTCGGAGGTACCAGCACATCAGGAGAGGCACTGAAGTCGTCAACAGGGTGGAGAGGAAGCGGTAACGGACTCAACACCAGTGGGTTCAATGGCTTCCCTGGCGGCTTTCGCAATTCCTCTAGTGGCGGATACTTCAGTTTGGCGGGAGAGCGTGGCAAATGGTGGACATCCACACCGACCAGCAGCTTGGCTTACTACCGGGAGCTCAAATGGACCACCAATAGCGTGACCTCTTCCTACACCAGCAAAAAGCACGGACATTCTGTGCGCTGTATCCAAGATTGAGGGGCTGAGAAGCTTGAACGCTCGCAGGATTCATGGCCTGTCCTCCCTCATTGAATGGGGTCAGCGTCTTCGGTCCCCAATCCACTGCTTTTCAACCGACCCGTCGGAATAGAGGCGGAAAATGATTTGGTTGCGCGGTTGAATCACTTCCCTTCCCAAAGCGTCTGTGGTTTTGACCAAGGTTCTCGTGATGGCCGCTGGTGTTGTGCCAATCGACGAAACGTCCTCAGCAGTCACGGTGAACTCAACGCGCTCTGAAAGACAGGCATTGGCAGAAGACATTTTCCAATTGTAGTAGAAATAGTAGTAGGTATACTGGTTCTCTCCGGTGATGGTCGTGCTGATGATGCTGGCCAACCCCCCAATGTTGTAAGGATAGCCCACGTCGGCGCCATTGTCGTCCCGCCACAACAAGGGCTCCTGGTTGCCGGAGCGAATTTGGTAGCCGTTTCCGGCGGGGAGCACGGCGCCCAGGACAAAGACGTTTAGACCTGCCGTCAAATCTTGATCAAAGCTTTGGAACAGGTTGCCGTCAGGCCCGAGGATTTCGATGGTTTGCACACCGCCGCCTTCGGAATAGACCTCGACAGATTCGAAGAGCACTTCGGAATAGACATCGAAAATCAGCCAATTCGCGTTGTTGGTGTGGTGCTGTCCGTTGGCGAAATCCGGTGCGGTTTTTCCGCCGGTAAGGCCGTACTCGCCATTGGAGTTGGCCACCCAAATGGACTGGTCAAAGGCTTCAAAAGCCAGGGTGTATTGGCTGCCGATGGCCAGGGGGACTGTAGCCGCTTCCGTCTCAAACCAGTGGGCCTCAGAGTTGACCTCAAAGGTCACTGGATCTGTGGTTTGAATGGCCGATTGTGCCGCTGGTGCTTCTATTTCAAAACAGGAGCCATCGTCGATGGTGGCGGCCTCGGAATAGTTGCACGATGCGGCATCGGTGCAGCCGATGCAAAAGAGGTCTTCGCCTTCACATCCCCCGCATTCGTTGAATCCGAGGCAGGAGCCATTGTCCTCCAGCGCAGTGGGGTCGTAGTTGCAGGCTTCGGGATCGGTGCAACCTGTGTCGCTCATTTCGCCGGACAGTTGAAGCAGGAACAGTCCTTCTCCCATGTGGCTCACGGCAATAATGCCGGAGGCGAAATAGGGATAGTTCGACCAGGTGCCGCTGAATTGCGGTGCGTCGCTGGCGGGATCGACATCGAAAAAGGCCACTTCTTCGAGTTGACCGGATTCGATGTCACTGGTGCTGAGTACCCGAAGCCCTGCGCGATAGTTCGATTGGTAAACGAGCGTGTCTTTCACATACATGTTGTGGTCGATGGCGCTGACTTCGGAGACATAGGTGCCGATGAGTTCGGGGGCACTCAGGTTGGTCACGTCCCAGATGAAAGAAGTGGTGCTCACGCCTATGCTTTGCTCGTCGAGTTCATCGTTGCTGATGAAATAGCGGTGGTCTTCAGTCAACCATCCTTGGTGCGTGTAAAAGGAGTTGTCATACCCGGTGGCACTGATCAGGGCAGGGTCGAGGGGGTCCGTTACATCCACGATGGTAACGGTGTTTTCGTTGCAACAGAATGCAATCTCCTTTCCCGAAAAGTTGGCGTCAGGTCCGACGTAGGAAACGACCTGTGCATCGTGGGTGTAGCCATCGCCTGAGAACTCACCGATGAGCTGGGGGTTCAAGGGGTCGTTGATGTCCAAGATGTGCAAGCCTCCATCGAAAGTGTTGGTGCCTACACCATAGGCGCGCCCTGTGCTTTCGTTGATGACGATGTTGTGGGCATTGCCCCAACCTGTGTAGAGTGCATCGGCGGTGATGGTTTGGGGTGGGTTGGTGATGGCACTGAGCTGGGTCAAGTCGACCACTTGCATGCCATGCCCACCGGCTTCAGCGACGATAAAGGCGTGGTTGTCGTGAACCTTGATGTCCCGCCACAGTGAGCTTGTCGTTTCGGTCGGCAAATCCGCGACAAGGAAGGGATTCAGTGGGTCGGAAATGTTGATGAAGGCGGTTCCGTTGGAGCGGCCCAAGAGGACATACTCGCTGCTGTCCACGGGGTCTGTCCAACCCCAGATGTCGTTCATGTTGCTGCCTCCGCCCACTTCGTTGCTGGCCATGAAGCCGATGAGGTCGACGTTCTCACAGGGGAATCCGCCGGCCAAGCCGTTGACACATGGGGACTGGCCAAATGTTGTCGCTCCTGACGCGAGGAGGAGGAAGGCGGTATAAACTCTTTGCAGCATGGCGCGAAAATAGGGGGGGACGTCGCCCTTTGGTGCGCTGGGGTCATGGGTGGGACGCGCTGCAATGATGAAGGGCAAGTTGGGATGTAACTTCTGCGTTCAAAATCAGCACTAACCGATGAAATTGAAGGCGTTATTGATTTCGGCCTGGCTTCTGATCGGCGGTCTTGCGCATGCGCAGTCGCCAAAAGTGGAGTTGGACTTATCGGCTACAGAAGTCATCAGTCAAGGGCAAACGGGGACGTGCTGGAGTTTTTGCACCACCAGTTTCCTCGAGTCTGAAGCACTGCGTTTGACCGGTGAACGTCATGATTTCAGTGAAATGGCGCATGTGAGGGTGATCTATCCGGAAAAGGTGGAACGCTACCTGCGCTACCATGGACACCATCAATTTGGACCTGGCGGATTGTCGCATGATGTGACCCATGCGGCGGAGGTATATGGCATGGTGCCCCAGTCAGTCTACAATGGAAGGGAAGGGGCCGGAGGTCACAACCACAAGGTGTTGGACCGAAAAATGAAGGCACTGGCCAAGAAGTGGGCCAAGTCTGGAAAGGGCTCCGTTGCCGGTGACTTTGATGAAGTAGACGCCATTTTGGATGCCCACCTCGGGCCACTGCCAACCTCATTCCAGTACCAGGGCACCACCTTCACTCCGGTTTCGTTTAGAGATGCCATGGGGATCGACCCTGCATCATATGTGACGCTGTCTTCTTTTGCGCATCACCCTTTCGGAGCGCCTTTCATTCTTGAGGTTCCAGACAATCATGCTTTGGAGGCTTTTTGGAATGTGCCGTTGGATGCACTAGAAGCTGAAGTGCACCATGCCCTTGACAATGGGTTTACCGTGGCATGGGACGCAGACGTGAGCAATGAGGGGTTCTCTTTTTTGGAGGGGTGGGCCATCATGCCAGAAACGGCGGCAACCAAGGAACAGTGGGGCGGGTTGGATGCCATGCCCGATGAACCTCTGGTAGACCAGAGCATGCGCCAAGTGGCATTTGACACGCAGGAAAACACCGATGACCACCTCATGCACATTGTGGGGCGGGCTACTGACGCGCAGGGCAGGCGCTACTTTGTGATCAAGAACTCTTGGGGGCAGGACAACCCCTACGGGGGCCAACAATTTGTTTCCATGTCCTATTTCCGCCACCACACCATGGGAGTCATGGTACATGAAGCGGGGATTTCGCCCACACTGCGCCAGGAAATGGGCCGATGAGGTCCTGTGCAGAGAAGGGCTCTATCGTCACCCTACCTTTCCCATTGCGCGCCCATTAAACCTCAACGGTTCATCCGCGTTTGTGGGTTGACCCCTTTTTACGACCTCTACATTGAAACACGCTATCCTTCTCTTATCGGCTCAATGGCTGGCGGTTGTGGCCTTGGGTCAAATCGACGGCGACAACATCTTTTCTGTCGATCAGGTCATCAGCATCAACCTTGATTTTCCTCAAGCAGATTTTTGGCAACAGCTGGAAGCGAACTACGAGGCTGAGGAGAACACCTACATCGCGGCAGATTTGACGTTGACCGATGTTTCTGGGACCTACAATTTGGACAGTGTAGGGGTGAGGCTCAAGGGCAATTCGAGCTACATGCACCCTGGCGACAAGAAGTCCTTTAAGATTGACTTCAATAAGTTCATTGCTGGATTGAATTACGATGGGTTGAAGAAGCTCAACTTCAGCAACGGCTTTAAGGATCCAACGTGCATGCGGGAAAAACTGTTTTTCGACGTGTGCCGGGCAGCGGGTGTTCCAGCTCCCCGTGCGGGCTTTGCAGAAGTCACCTTTAATGGTGTGCCTTGGGGTTTTTACACCGTAGTGGAACAAATTGACGACCAATTCTTGGACTGGAACATCGAGGAGGATGAAGGAAACCTCTTCAAAGCTGGAGACAATTTTGGAGGTGGGGCTCCCGGTGCTGGGGGCAATGACAACGCGGCTGACCTTGTCTATTATGGTGAGGACCAGGCTGTTTATGCCGACCGCTATGAACTCAAAACCAACGAAGACGAGAACGATTGGAGCGACCTGATTGAATTGGTTGACTTCTTGACCAACACCTCTTCCGAGGCCTTTGCTGCCGGAATTGACTTTCGTGTGGATGTCGACGCCTATTTGCGCTCAGCGGCGCTCAACATGCTGTTCAGCAACCTCGACAGTTACACGGGTTCTGCCCGCAATTACTACATCTATCACAACCAAGACACCAACCTTTGGGAGTGGATCAAATGGGATGGCAATGAGGCCTTTGGTTCTTACACCAACGGCGCAGGGAACATGGAGACCTTGGACGTGGACTACAGCGATTCACCCCGGCCATTGCTTGAGAAGATGCTCGGTCATCCTGCGCTGTATGAGCGCTACCTCGCTCAAGTGTGTGACTTGACCGAAGCCTTCTTCAATGAGGATTACATGTTTGCCAAGATTGATGCCGCAGAGGCGCTGATCACGCCCTATGTCTACGCCGACGACAATAAGATGTACTCCAATGCAGATTTCAATGCCAACATCGAAGCCGATCTCGGCGGTGGCGGTGGCGGTGGAATGGGAGGGGGCTCCACTTATGGCTTAAAGCCTTTTGTCACCAACCGTTCCGCACATGTGGAGGGGCAGATTGACTGCAGCCAGTTCACGGGCATTGACGCACCAGCGTTGGAATGGAGCCTGTATCCAAATCCGGTGTCTTCGAGCCTGACCGTCCACTGGGGCAATGCGATGGATGTTTCGCTGGTTTTTCGCAATATTCTCGGGCAAGAGGTCGAAACTGTGGCTGTTCAACATACCGATCGGGCGGTGATCTCTGTCCGAGGGTGGTCACCAGGAACCTATGTTCTCGAAGTGGAACAAGAAGGTGCGGTTTTGACCCGTCAGCAGGTCATGGTCCGCTAAATGCATGGTGCTTTTGCATCAGAATATGGCTTTACTGTTGTCTGAAGCCTTCAGCGGTGGACACCCCATTGGCCTTCGCCTTGTGGGCCTCATCTGGATGGTGTTGGCGGGAACGCAGGCCTGCTCACAGCAACGGCTTCACGTGGATGAAATCATCTTAGAAGGGCGCTTTGTCAAAATGCGGTCAGCAGACAGTGCGGAAGGTGAAGAGGTTTACTTCGATGGTGTGTTGTTCGATGAGTGGCCCAATGGGTCTCTGAAAAGCGAATGCACCATTCAGGAAGGGCAGTGGAATTACGATTGTAAGGAATGGCACCCCAATGGCCAATTGCGCTCGAGTGAGGAGTTGGATCCGCCCTACTTTATTTGGACGGGATACTATGCCAATGGGGCTCTGTTTTTCAAGCGGGTCTATGCATTTGAACCGCCGGCTGGGCCCTCCCTCGGAATCGGCGAAGAACTTCAATCCACCTGCTTTTCTAACAAGGGGGAGGAGGTGCCTTGTTTGGAGGATGTGGTGTGGCCCGATTGACCTTCATTTTGTGGAGGTAGGCACAGGCGGTTCACTTTCTCGGGGCCTGATTGACGCCGCTCATTATTGTTTTGGTATGTAGTTTATATGTATTTAATCTGTTTTATTCGATATTTCATGGATATTCTGCTGTGCTTGTTTCTTATGGTTTCATTGGGTCAAGAGGCCTGTGAGTTGAACCATGACAGCCATGGAGATGGCACAGTATGGGCAGCTGATCTTGTGGTGTTTTTAGGTGAGTATGGCCTGAGCTGTCCTGGAATTTTTGGATTCAATTGTGGCGATACGCTGTGGCATCAAAGCCATGAGTACGGGCCTTCGAGGGACTGATCAATCCGAGCAGATCAAAGGTGACCAGCGGTTGGTACAACGATGGCCAAGGCACGAATTCAAGCGGTTTCATGGCCGTGCCTGGAAGCTACCGCTCCACCAATGGGTATTTCGCCGCAGGTGGCGCTTATGCTTGGTTCTGTGCATCGACGCCCACCGCTGAGGGCGATGAGGTGTACACCTGAGAGTTGAGCTGGAACCCTTTCATCGAGCGAAACAATTACAGCCTTTGCTGTGCAGGATATTCCGTGCGTTGTGTGTTGGATCCTGATTGAGCTTCCTCTATGAGCAGAGGATGCAATAAAATGGAAAGTCACGGCGTTCAGGTGGCATGAAAAAAGGGGTGCTGTTTGTTGCATTGCTGTTGAGTTTAACATCACTTTTTGCCCAACATGAGGGCGTGTTGAAGGTCAATTTGACCGATCCTTTGGCCGGCCGGTACTCCATGGGTTACGAACGCGGAGTCTTGGGCGCGTTGTCAGTGGGTTTGGATGTCGATTACTTGTCTCGGGAAGTGTTCCTCGAGTCGTATCACCCTTGGTATGAGCCTTTGAATACGCAAAAGCAGGGGGTGATCTTTGAGCCACAGCTGCGCTGGTATCCAGGAGGTGAGGCACTGAAGGGCAGCTATGCCTCAGTGGGCGGTTTCTTTGGCATCGCCCGATACACACCTGCCGAAGGCGGTCTGGACAATGACGATTGGTCCTCCGTGGGTGCTTCACTGCAGTTGGGTCACCAGCTTTCGTTGGGACGGTTCGTACTCGATGGCTTCATCGGTGGAACCTGGGCTGAGGACCATTATCCCGGACCTTACGTTGAATCCTCGGTGCTGTTTCCTCCGCCGCAGGGCTTGCGGTTTACCGGAGGCCTGCGCTTTGGGGTCCGGCTGTAAGTGCTGTTGAAGGACCACCTTTTATGGGGTCGGCATTGAAGGGTACTTTGAGCCCATGAAAGCCCGCTTCTTCTCGTCGCCCGTTTCTGCTGCGCTGTGCAGCATGTTGGGCGCTCTGGTCCTGCTGCTCACCCCTCTTTCTTTGTCTTCTCAAACCGATGATTCTGGCATCGGTGCCTTGGAGGAATCGCTTCAGTTTCGGTGTGTTGGACCGTTTCGCGGTGGCCGGTCTGCTGCGGTGACGGGCGTGCCCAATGACCCCATGACCTTTTACATGGGTGCCACCGGAGGTGGCGTCTGGAAGACGTCCAATGGCGGTTCTAGTTGGAAGAACATCAGCGATGGTTTTTTTGGGGGGTCGATGGGTGCCATTGCGGTGAGCGCATCCCACCCTCAAGTGCTGTACGTCGGTGGAGGAGAGGTCACCGTCCGTGGCAACGTGTCGCCGGGAACAGGTGCGTATAAAAGCGTGGATGGAGGCCGCAGTTGGTCGTCCGTTGGGCTCGAGAATAGCCGACACATCCCGCGCATTCGCATTCACCCCGACAACCCGGATATCGTGTATGCTGCCGTGCTCGGCGACCTGTTCAAGGACAGCGATGAACGGGGGGTGTACAAATCCACCGACGGCGGAGAAAGCTGGGAGCGCGTGCTCTTTGCAAACAGCCGCTCTGGTGCCGTGGACCTTGCATTTGATCCGGTCAACCCCGATGTCCTCTATGCGAGCACTTGGAATGTACGGCGCACGCCCTATGACTTCTCTTCGGGCGGAGAAGGATCGGCACTGTGGAAGTCAGAGGACGGCGGTGACACTTGGGCCTCGCTGATGGAACAGGAGGGCATGCCGGAAGGACCATTTGGCATCATCGGTGTAACGGTTTCTCCCGTGAACCCGGACCGTGTGTGGGCCATCATGGAAAACGACAACGGGGGCGTCTACCGTTCGGACGATGCTGGTGAGACCTGGAAGCTCACGAACTCCGACCGCAGCCTGCGCCAGCGCGCTTGGTACTACACCCGGATCTATGCCGATACCGAGGACGCCAACAAGGTGTACGTCATGAACGTGGCCTACCACGTCTCGACCGATGGAGGCGTCTCGTTTGAATCGAACTACGCGCCGCACGGCGACCACCACGACCTGTGGATCGCCCCGGACGACGCCAACCGGCTCATCATCGGAGACGATGGTGGTGCGCAAGTGAGCTACGATGCGGGGGCGAGCTGGTCGACTTACCAGAACCAGCCGACGGCCCAATTCTACCGCGTCACCACCGATGACCACTTTCCTTACCGCATCTACGGGGCGCAACAGGACAACTCGGCCATCCGCATCGATTCTCGCTCGGGCGGGCGGTACATCACGGATGACCACTGGGAATCCACGGCCGGTGGCGAGAGTGCGCACCTGGCGCCGGACCCCACCGACAACGACATCGTTTATGGCGGCAGCTACGGCGGATTCCTGACGCGCTACAACCACGATACAGAAATGAGCCGGGCGATCAATGTTTGGCCCGACAACCCCATGGGTTATGGCGCGGAGGGGATGAAGTACCGCTTCCAGTGGAACTTTCCGGTGTTCTTTTCGCCCCACGATCCACAGAAGGTCTACACGTGTTCTCAATTCTTGCATGCCTCGAGCAACGGCGGAGAAAGCTGGGACATCATTTCGCCGGACCTCACCAAGAGTGAGGGAGAGAAGCTGGTGTCCTCAGGTGGACCCATCACCAAGGACAACACGGGTGTCGAGTATTACGCGACCATCTTCGCCGCAGCCGAGTCGCCGCTGGAAGAAGGGTTGCTGTGGTGTGGATCTGATGACGGCCTTTTGCACGTTTCCCGCAATGGTGGTGCCGATTGGACGGATGTAACGCCCAAGGGCCTGCCCGAGGCCACGATGATCAACAGCATCGAAGTGGATCCCCACCGGCCCGGCGGGCTTTATGTGGCGGGCACCCGCTACAAGTTGGGCGATTACGCGCCGTACCTCTTCCATACGGCTGACTACGGGCAGACTTGGCGCAAGCTCATCAAGGGCATCGATGGCGGGCATTTTACCCGCGTCATCCGTGCCGACCGTGAGGTGCCCGGATTGCTCTACGCCGGCACGGAATTCGGGCTGTACATCAGCACGGACGACGGAGCGACGTGGGCGCCGTTCCAGCAGAACCTGCCACAGGTGCCGATCACGGACTTGGCGCTAAAGGACAACGACCTCATTGTGGCTACCCAAGGTCGGAGCTTTTGGCTGCTCGACGACCTCGATGTCTTGTGGCAATCCTTGGGCTCACCGCTGGCCGCCGGTGATCTGCGCCTTTTCGAACCCCATCCTACGGTGGGCTTCGGCGGCGGAAAGGGCGCTGCGGCTGCCACGCAGGGAACCAACCATCCCGCAGGCGTGCGCGTCCACTTCTCCGTGCCTGAGGGAGCAGAGCAGGGGGCGCTGACTTTCCGTGACGCAGATGGGATGGTCATTCGCAGGTTCTCCACGGATGCAGGGGAGGCGGAGGACAAGCTCCCGTTGGAAGCCGGGCTGCAGCATTTCCATTGGGACTTGCGCTACCCCAAGGCCGATGACTTTGAAGGACTCCTCATGTGGTGGGGCAGCCTTTCGGGCCCGGTGGGTCCTCCGGGGACCTATACTGCGGAGCTTGCCGTCGATGGCGATACGCTGTCAACGGTGTTTGAAATCTTGCCCGACCCGCGGGCTGAAGGCAGTGTCGAGGACCTTCAGGCGCGGTTCGATTTTCTGAAGTCGGTGCGGGACAAGGTCGATGAGACCCATGATGCGATACGGCACATGCGGGCGATGCGCAGCCAAATTGCGGCACTCTCTGGACGACTGGATGAGGAAATGCATGCCGAAGTGGTGGCGCTGGGCCAGGCCTTGGACTCTACCATGACCGCCATTGAAGAGGTGCTCTACCAGACCAAGTTGAAGAGCAACCAAGACATGTTGAACTATCCCATTCGGCTCAACAACAAGTTGGCCCACGTCGGTTCTTTGGCGGGCATGGGCCTCTATCGCCCGACGGCACAGATGATGGGGGTGCGGGACGAGATGACGGCCCTGATTGACGTTCAGCTCGAACGCTGGTATGCCCTGCGCGATGCGGATGTGCCCGCACTCAATGCGGCCATTCGGGCCCACGAGATCGACTTGATCGCGGTTCCAGAGGAGTGATCAACGAAAGATGGTGAGGGTGCCTTGTTTGACCTTGGGGAAGCCCAACTGGTCGCGGTAGGTCACTTTCCAGTGGTAGGTTCCATCGGCCACAAAGTGTGACCCGTCAGCGACTTGACCGAGCCAAGGCTCTGCGGCATCTTCAGTGGACCATAAGAGTGCGCCCCAACGGTTGCGAATCTCCAACACATAGGAGGTGACTCCGAGGGCGATGGGCTTCCAGGTATCGTTGACCGCATCACCATTGGGCGTAAACGCCGAAGGCGCATGGAAAATGGTGCCATTGACCACCACCTCTGCTGAAGCGGTAGAGGTGCATCCATCGGGACTGATGACGGTCTGAACGATGTCGAAGGAGCCCCCGTCATTGAAGATGTAAGTGCCATCCGCTTGGCCGACGCTGCCGCCGTCGCTCATCCAATAGCTCACTTGGTTGAGGGGGGAGACGAGCGACTCGATGTTGACTTGGGGTTGCAGCAGTTCGACCACGGTGGGATCCACCGTGAAACCCACTTCAGGATTGGGCAGAACAGTGACCGTTTGTGGGATTTCAAAGCTGATGCTGGCTTCGCAAGTTCCCAGAGATACGGCCGATACTGTGATTCCAAAGGTGCCGACCTCCTCGTACAAGTGGGAGGGTGCATCCGTTAGGCTGGAGGTGCCATCTCCGAAGGTCCAACTGTAGTCCATGGGAATGGAGGGGGCCGGATCCGCGAAGTTGACGTTGAGGGGAACGCATCCAGAATCGGGCCAAACCTCTACGGGGAACGGAGCGAGTACGGGGGGCAGCTCGACGAAGATGGAGTCTACGGTGCTGGCGGTGCAGCCTATTTCGTCGAGGGTCAGGGATACTTCGTGCCAACCGCCTGTACCGAAGTTCACGCCTGTTGCAGCCAGCCCCTCGGCGGAGGTTGGGGCGGCATTTTCAAAGTCCCAGCTGTAGGTTGCCCCTGCATAGACAGCGCCTTCTGCGGTGAAGGCAAAACTGTTGTCTTCCAGGCATTGGGAGGGTGGTGGTGTGAAGCCGGGGTCGGGGAGGTGGACATCGAGGGTGTAGGCTGCTGAAGACAGCAAGCATTCGAGGCCTGTAAAAGTGACCTCTAGGGTGTAGAGGCCGGCATTGGAGAGGGCCGCATTGGCGATAAATGCGGAGGCGGTCGCACCGGTGAATTCTTCTGGACCGGTCCAGCTGTAATTGGCCAGGGATTCGGCCAAGGGGTTGTTCGTGAATTGGGGAACGGTCAAGGTGACATCATCGCCCAAGCAAGTGGTGCCGGTAGGTTCAATCAACACAGGGGGACACACACCTGTCTGTACATCCAGTACTGTCACCCCCTCCACGGGGCAGCCATTTGCATCGACAAGGCCGCTGGCCCCGTCGTTGGTTTGGGCGTTTCCAGAGATGTCTCCTGCGCCATAAATGTTGGCTGCGCCGGTGAGGGTCCCATCGCATTGTAGCAGCAAACAATCATCGGTCAGTTGCACTTGGAATTTGAAGGCCACGCTGTCCAAGCCGAGGGGGTCGTTTTGCAAAGTTCCTCCTTGGTTCATGTCGGCTCCAATGCCCACCCGCACGCGGACCATGTCTTCGGCAGCAATGAATTCACCGGGGTCGTCGCCTTCAGCATCCGTCATGGTGCCGGTCAATGGGCCAGAGATCCACTCGAGGCTGCCAGTGACGAAGTCTGTTCTGAGGTCGAGCGTTTCGGTGATATAGACCGCTGTCGCTGCATCTGAGCCCAGGTTCTTTCCCACGACCGTGTATTCTAAAATGTCTCCAGGCTCTGCGACCCCACCATTGATGTCTTCGATGAAGACGGTGGCCCTGAGATCGGGCTCGTAAACATCAATGACAGAGGTGATGACTTGAACGGTGATGGACTCACCTCCAGTGGTCACTCGGATGGATGCATCCGTGGCGTTGTTGGGCAGGAATTCGAAATTGCTGTTGTCTGGGATAAAGACATTGGCGTCATGTCCCAAGGTGTTGTTGAAGGCAGGTTGGCGCCAGGGGTTCATGGTGCCGTTGGTGCTGTGCGTGCTGTTAAAAGCGTTGTTCAGCTCATGGGTGGCGTCGGAGATGTATTCCACGGCACCCGTGCCGTTGAACCCGAGCTGATCGCCATCTTCACCGCGGTCTCCATCGAAGGCCACCACACCCAGCTGCAAGTCTACCGGACCCAGTGGTGGCGTCAAAAAACCAGAGATGGGAACATCCACGACGTTGTTGTTTCCTGAACCGGTGATCATGGCCAGCCCATCGAATAGCGTGAGGTTGCGCATGGGGGCGAGGGCATCTTCGTAAACGATGACCAGCACCCAACCTCCCCAGCACGAGGACGCTTCGCGGGCGATCACATTGGCGACTGTGTAGCGCGCATTGACTGGATTTCCCGAGACCCAGTCTGTGATGTCGGCATAGCAGCAATAGTTGTTTACTTGAGAGGCATTGAACTCGATTTCTTGCTCTGCAAAGACGTCGATGTAGGGGTCGGTATCGCTGGCTCGGATCTTGACTTGGTCGCGCATGGCTGCATTTGGAACGAAACCATTTCCCAGCCTTCCAGCCCAATAAAGTCCAGCAAAACTGACCTCTGCGCATGGTCCCAGTGCGAGGCTGTCCGAAGACGAGCACCACGTGTCGGGGTCATTGTCGCCGTCGAAATATTCCATGCTGTGCCCGTTGTTGTTGTCTTGGGGCCAACCCGTGATCGGCATGGCCTGTTGGGCTGCGGTGCACGCCGACCCTGTGCCGCAATACATGGTTGTGTTGGCCAGGAATTGAATGCCGCCGTTTTGCTGGGCTTGGTAGCGTATCTCAAAATCCTCCACGACTTGTGCCTGCGCGTGGCTGCAAAAACATGCCAGCGCGATCAGGCAGCGTATGATGGATCTGTAGATTCCGGGGGACATCAAATTCAGAACGTCGGCAAGGGCCAGATGGTTGATTGCAATTTCGGGTTTTCTGAACAAGGTTTTGATGGACTTGGCTTTCTGATTAATAAATGGCCGGCGTAAATTTCAGCATGACTGATTGTGTGTGCCTTTCCGGAAGGAATACTCTGAGGATTTCTCTTGCATTGTTAGGGGTTCAATGTGCACTGATGCTGCCATTGTCATTGGGCGCTTCTCAGCATGAAGTGGTGTTTCGGGTAGACATGTCCGACCCTGCGATGGATGCCGTGGTTGAAGTCGAGGGTGCGGTGCATGAGATGACAGATGGGGCCTGGGGCGCCAAAGAAGTGTCCGTTCTGGTGCCGGGCAGTGCTCCTTTTAGTTATCGTTTTGGAATTCCAGCGGGTGTTTTGGGCACAACTTGGGAAGAAGTGCCCAGCAGCTGCGGCATTTCGGGCAGCCGTTCGGCTGCTGCTTCAGCCGATATGACGCTCGAAGTGGTCTGTTTTGGTGGGTGTGAGCGGTGCTCAGGTTGCAACGATCCTTTTGCGTTGAATTACAACCCTCTGGCTCATCCTGATTCACCGGAAGGACTCTGTGTCGGCAATGGTGCAGGAGGATGCACATACCCTCAGGCCAGCAATTTCAACCCTTTGGCGCAATGGGACGATGGTTCATGTGACCTCGAATCGGTGGTTTCGGACTGTCCAGACCACAACGGTGACGGTATGGTTGGAGTGGGTGATATGCTCATTCTGCTCTCTGAATTTGGCGAGGCTTGCGCCATTGTGGCGGCATCGGATGGCAACCCCTTGGAGGATTTGATTCAGCAGCAGATCGATGCCATGAATTGGTCCGAGAAAATTGCCCAGATCCACCGCAATACATTTTGGACCACAGCCGACAATGCGGCGCCGCCCATTCCAGGCTTTACCATGTCGGATGGACCCCACGGTGTGCGGTTTGTGGATGCGACGTCTTTTCCCGTGGGATTGGGCATCGCTGCCTCGTGGAACCGATCCCTGGCCTATGAAGTGGGAAGTGCCATGGGGGTAGAGTTTCACGCCTATGGCAAGCACCAGCAGTTGGGTCCAGCGCTCGACCTGTGCCGCGACCCCCGCAATGGCCGCAGTCCTGA
>Ga0206125_10002070_pt1 | contig 21791 bp, 19 predicted proteins | sample Helgoland_Spring_4_FD_148598 | JGI IMG/M metagenome (GOLD analysis project Ga0206125, IMG submission 148598) | Pelagic subsurface seawater microbial communities from Kabeltonne, Helgoland, North Sea - Helgoland_Spring_Bloom_20160331_1 | ecosystem: Environmental > Aquatic > Marine > Epipelagic ... | reverse complement strand
ATAGATTGGGACACCAAGAAAAACATGTTGTATAATAGAGAAGAATTATTAAATAACTGGTTTTTAGTTAAATAAATATGAAGAAAATTTTAATCACAGGTGGGGCAGGTTTTATAGGCTCTCACGTAGTTAGACTATTTGTAAATAAATATCCAACATATCACATTTATAACCTTGATGCGCTAACCTATGCAGGTAATCTAGAAAATCTAAAAGATGTTGAGTCTAAAGATAATTACACCTTCTTACATGGAGATATTACAGATGAGGCGTATATCAACTCCATTTTTGAAAAACACCGTTTTGATGATGTAATACATCTAGCCGCAGAATCTCACGTAGATAGATCAATTACAGATCCTTTAGGTTTTGCTAAAACAAATATATTGGGTACCATGATTCTTTTAAATGCCTTTAAAGAATTGCATAAAAACAATTGGGATACTAAACGCTTTTATCATGTAAGCACTGATGAGGTGTATGGATCTCTTGGTGAAACTGGACTTTTTGAAGAGACCACACCCTATGATCCTAACTCACCATATTCTGCATCCAAAGCAAGTTCAGACCATTTTGTACGTGCCTATGGCGAGACCTATGGGTTGCCATACGTGATTACAAATTGCTCTAACAACTACGGGCAACAACAGTTTCCAGAAAAGCTAATTCCCTTGTTTATTAATAATATATTAAATGACAAGGCGCTACCTGTGTATGGAGATGGTAATTATACTAGAGATTGGTTGTATGTTATAGATCACGCCATAGCCATAGATTTAGTGTTTCATGAGGGTAAAAATCATGAAACCTATAATATTGGTGGTTTTAATGAGTGGAAAAATATTGATTTAGTAAAACTATTGTGTCAGCAAATGGATGCTAAGTTGGGTAATGAAGCAGGAACAAGTGATAAACTAATTACCTATGTAAAAGACCGTCCAGGGCACGACCTTCGCTACGCCATTGACGCCTCAAAAATTAATAAAGAACTGGGTTGGAGCCCAACGGTAACCTTCGAGCAGGGGCTATCCAAAACTATTGATTGGTACTTGTCTAATGAAGATTGGCTCAATAGCGTAACCTCAGGTAATTATCAGAATTATTATAAAAAACAATACGATTAAAATGAAAGGAATTATACTTGCAGGTGGGTCTGGAACTAGGCTTTACCCCATCACAAAAGGAACCTCAAAACAATTATTGCCCATCTATGATAAGCCAATGATTTATTACCCATTGTCTGTACTTATGTTGGCGGGTATAAAAGAAATACTTATTATATCAACCCCAGAAGATCTTCCAAATTTTGAGCGCCTTTTAGGTGATGGCCAAGAATTGGGTATTGCACTTTATTATAAAGAGCAACCCTCTCCAGATGGTTTGGCACAAGCCTTTATTATTGGAGAAGATTTTATTGGCAATGATGATGTTTGTTTGGTATTGGGTGACAATATTTTTTACGGTCATGGCTTTACCGAATTACTGGCAAAATCACTCAAAAATGTACAAGAACAACAAAAAGCAACTGTTTTTGGGTATTATGTTAATGATCCAGAACGTTATGGAGTTGTAGATTTTAATACCGCAGGACAAGCATTATCTATCGAGGAGAAACCAACCACCCCAAAAAGTAATTATGCAGTAGTGGGTCTATATTTTTACCCAAACTCTGTGGTTGAGATTGCAAAAAATATAAAACCTAGCCATAGAGGTGAGTTAGAGATTACCACTGTAAACCAAGAATATTTAACCCGTGGTGATTTAAAAGTAGAGCTTATGGGTAGAGGCTATGCATGGCTTGATACCGGCACCCATGACTCACTAATTGACGCCTCAAATTATATCAGGACCATAGAGAGCCGCCAAGGGTTAAAAGTAGCATGTCTAGAGGTGATTGCTTGTAAAATGGGCTACATCTCAAAACAACAACTTTTAAAACTTGCTGAGCCCTTAAAAAAGAATGGTTATGGCCAATATTTAATACAGCGCGCAAAAGAATTATAGCATGAACTTTAAACGATTAGCAATACCAGATGTTATTTTGTGCGAGCCCGAAGTATTTGGGGATGATCGCGGCTATTTTGCTGAAACTTTTAGGCAAGATAAGTTGAACGCTTTTTTAGGATTTAACATCAATTTTTGCCAAGACAATGAGTCTAAATCATCCTTTGGCGTATTAAGAGGGTTGCATTATCAATTAGCTCCTCATGCACAAACCAAGTTAGTACGGGTAATTCAAGGAAGCGTTTTAGACGTTGCTGTAGATATACGTATAGGCTCACCCACTTTCGGGCAGCATGTAACGGTAGAACTCACCGCCGAAAACAAAAAACAACTTTTGGTGCCAAGAGGCTTTGCACATGGCTTTGTGGTACTCAGTAAACAGGCCACTTTTGCCTATAAGGTAGATAACTATTACAGCCCAGAACGTGATCGTGGGATTGCTTTTGATGATAGCAGTCTAGGTATAGACTGGAAAATTAATCCAGATGTATTACAATTATCACCAAAAGATCTAAAACAGCCCTTATTTCAAGATGCTGACTTCTTTAACCACTCAATTAACCTCTATGAATAACATACTAGTTACTGGCGGCAACGGGCAACTTGGCTCAGAATTAAAAGAAATAGCATCTAATTATCCAGACTACAATTTTTTATTTACAGATGTTAAAGACCTGGATATTACAAATCATACCGCTGTAGCAGCTTTTATTAAGAGTAATAATATCAACGTTATTATAAACTGTGCGGCCTACACAGCTGTAGATAAAGCTGAGTCTGAGCCTGAAATCTCTGATGCTATAAACCATTTAGCAGTCGCTAATTTTGCCCAAATAGCAAAAGACAAAAACATTAAGCTAATCCATATATCTACAGATTATGTGTTTGATGGTAACAACCACAAACCCTATGTAGAGACAGATACTCCAAACCCACAATCTGTATATGGACAAACCAAATTGGACGGGGAGCTAGCAATGCAGCATATAAACCCTGCAAATTCTATCATCATACGTACCTCATGGGTGTATTCAAAATTCGGCAATAATTTTGTAAAGACAATGCTACGTTTGGCAGAGACTAGAGATGAAATCTCTGTAGTTGCAGATCAAATAGGATCACCTACTAATGCTGCAAATTTAGCAGAGGCTATTTTAAATATCTTACCACAAATAAGTAATGAAACTGTTGAAGTTTTTCATTACTCCAATGAAGGGGTTTGTTCTTGGTATGATTTTGCGAAGGCTATTTTTGAAATTAAAGGAGTATCTATTAAAGTGAATCCAATTGAAACAAAGCAATACCCAACACCTGCTAAAAGGCCTTTTTACTCGGTGTTAAATAAAACAAACATAAAAGAAAAGTATCTATTGGTAATTCCTTATTGGAAGGAATCATTGCTAATTTCTTGAAATAAGATAGATTCTACTTAATGAATAATTCAATACTAAGGTTAAAAAATATTCTCAAAAATCACAGTACTATACTACAAAACCTGTCGTATATATCTGTGCTGCATTTGTTTAACATGTTGATACCACTGTTGAGTTATCCATATTTAATACGTGTTTTAGGCAAAGAAACCTATGGTATAATCATATTTGCACAAGCTATTGTTGGTTATTTTGTTATTTTGATTGGGTTTGGGTTTAATATATCTGCCACAAAAGAAATTAGCATTAATAGGGATGATAAGAAGAAAGTAAGCGAAATAGTTAGTAGTGTACTGATTATTAAAGGAATTTTATTAGTTTTTTCTCTAATATTATTTTTTGGAGTAGTTTCATTTATAGAAGAGTTTAGAGATTATAGTTTACTGTTTTATATAACCCTTTATTTATGTGTTAATGAATGGCTCTTCCCTATTTGGTATTTTCAAGGGATTGAAAAAATGAAATATATCACCTACTTAAATGTCATAAGTCGAAGTGTTTTTTTAATTCTCATTTTTGTTTTAATTAAAAGTGAATCAGATTACTTGTTTTTTCCAATAGTAAGTGCTATTGGTGCAATTTCAGCAAGTGTTATAGCTCTATTTATAATTTTTAAAAAGCATAAAATACCTTTTGTATTTCCGAATTTTCAAACTTTAAAGTTTTATTTTAAAGAGTCTATACCAATTTTCACTTCCAATCTGTCGTTAAAGCTCTATACTGGTTCCAATAAAATTATCATTGGTATGTTTCTTGGTATGCAGGAAGTTGCTTATTACGATTTGGGAGAAAAGTTACTAAACCTATTAAGAATTCCAATTTCTGTACTATCTCAAGTCCTTTTTCCAAAGATGGCAAAATTATTCGATAAACAATTTTGGATTAAAGTCACTAAAATAATTGTTGTTGTTACGTTGATTCTAACAGTTTTTATTGAACTGTTTTCTGCGGAAATTATTACAGTATTTGCAGGAGAGGATATGATGGGAGCTGAAACTGTTGTGAAAATTTTGATATTGTCTGCTACGCCTCTTGTTTTGAGTAATATGTTAGGTGTACAAATACTCTTGACCAATGGATATAATAACCAATTTTTTATAGTTGTATTTTCATCCTTTTGTATTTATGGGATTTATATTAGTATATGTTATTTTTTAAATACGATAAACCTGTTAACTATTTCCTTTTCATATTTATTAGTTGAAGTTTATATGTTATTACACTTTAGTTTTTTAGTGTTTAAGTTAAAATTATTACATAATCGTTAAATGAAATTATTCAAATTATGAAAAAGTTTTTATTCAGATATTTTCATCAGTTTTATTTTAAAATTAAAACGAAGAATTTAAAACTAGGTCAAAATACTATGATTTACCGGAATTGTAAACTATCACCTTATGTATCTCTAGGATCAAATACTATTCTCAGTTATACAAATGTTGGATCATATTCCTATTTTGGATCAAATTGTAGAGTTCATTATGTTTCTATTGGGAAGTTTTGTTCAATTGGTTCTGATGTGAAAATAGGTTTAAGTAATCATCCAACACAAACTTTTGTTAGCACATCTCCCTATTTTTATTTGCCAGTTTTAAATGGTCATCAAACATTTGTCGATAAAACATTTTATAATCCGAATAAACAAATAATTATAGGTAATGATGTTTTTATTGGAGCTAATGTTTTAATTAATGACGGTGTAACAATAGGTGATGGGGCTGTTATTGCAGCTGGTGCTGTAGTCGTAAAAGACGTGGCGCCTTATGGTATTGTTGGAGGGGTGCCAGCTAAAGAAATTAAAAAAAGATTTACAAAAGAACAAATTGACAGATTACTTCTTTTAAAATGGTGGGACAAGGATATAGATTGGATAAAAAAAAATGCGATTAAGTTTCATAATATTAACGACCTGTTAAAATAATTTTAATGATAGGAATAGTAATTCTAAACTATTACACCTTCTCCGACACTATTAAATTAGTAGAAGATCTCCAACTCCAAACCTTGGTTAATGATTTACAAATTGTAGTCGTTGACAACGCTTCTCCAAACAATTCATTTGAACATTTAATACGATTAGAAAACAAATATTCAAATGTGAAAGTTTTGCAGACAGGAGCAAATATAGGCTATGCCAAAGGTAATAATTTTGGATTAAACTACTTAGATGAGCACATGCAACCAGAACATGTAGCAATTCTTAATAATGATATTGTGTTACTTGAAAATTGTTTTGAAAAATTAATTGAGAAATATAGAGTTTTAGAAAACCCAGCTATTATTTCTCCAAAGCAGTTAGATATTCATAAAAGAGAAATATTACCATATCCGTTAAATAGTTTTTTAGCCGATTGTTTAAGTCTTTTTTTTATTACTAAATTATTTTATAAACATAGAGCTTTGAAGTATAAAGATACTTCAGGTAATGGCGCTATGAAAGTTGATATTATTCCTGGGAGTTTTATGTTTTCTTCATTTAAAACATTTAGGAAAATGGGATTCTTTTACCCAAACACCTTTCTCTTCGCAGAAGAACGGTTTATAGCTGTAAAAGCAAAACAAATGAATTTAAATAATTATATTCTATTAGAGGAGACCTATATTCATGCGCATTCAAAAACAATTAATACTGTTTTTAATCAAGTAGCTAAGTATAAAATGCTTTATACAGAATGGTTAGAATTCACAAGAGTATGTAGAACACACGGCAAGATAAAAGCAATAGTTTTGAAACCTTTAATGAAACTCTCTTTGATAGAATTATATTTTTTAGACAAAATAAGAAACGTACTAATAAATTTTAGGAGAAATTGAAAGTTACCAAAAAGCACAATACATTTTTAGTCTTAATTATTGTTGGGATGGCAATTTCACCTGCTTTTGCGCTAGGAGAAGGGAATCGCAATTTATTTTTAATTGGGGTTATGAGTATTTCCCCAATCATTATTTTAAGATTTTTTGAATTTGATAAATTAGATTTCCTATTGCTTCTTTTTTTAACAACGATCGCTATTTTTCCCTCTCTTTCGCACCCAGATACCATGCGATGGTCAACGGTGCTATATTCCATAATGTTTGGACTTAGTTTTATTGCATTTAAACTACTCTTACAACAAAAGTATCTTTCTATAATACGTTATATCAATATATTAAGATATTTAATATATGCCTATTTTATTGTATTACTCATTCAGCAATTTTGTGTTTTAACGGGCTTGCCTATATTTAATCTTAGTAATTATGATTTAAACGAACCTTGGAAATTAAATTCCTTATCAGCAGAACCGTCACATAGCGCAAGAATAATGGCCTTATTAATGTATTGTTATATTACTATTAAGGAGTTAGTAACCAATATTAAATACAATTTCAAATTTGATTTAAAAAAAGATAAATGGATATGGATAGCCTTTATTTGGACTATGGTTACAATGGGGAGTGCAACGGCTATTTTGTTTATAATTATAATTTTATTAAAGTTTTTACGGTTTAAAAAAATTATTCCATTTATTATTACAGCAATAATTTTTATTTCTATATTAGATTCCAGCGGGATTAAATCATTCCAGCGAACTAAGAATATAATTTTTGCCACGTTAACATTTAATGAAGAGACTATTCTAATGACTGACCATAGTGCAGCAATGCGTATTGTTCCCGGTATAGTTGTCGCTAAAGAGTTAGGGTTTAGTTCCCTTAATGATTGGGTTGGTTATGGAGTGGATTTTACAGCTAGTTTTATAAGTGATGAAATAGCTGGTCTACCAGAGGGGGCATCTGGTGGAGGAATGTTTCAAATATGGTTAGAATATGGTTTTATCTCCTTTGCTCTATTCGTTATATTTAGCTTTTCTAATACTTATAGAAAAAGAGATTATTTGAGTGTTTTATTTTGGTTTTTACTTGTCTTTATGTACGGAGTAAATAATCAAATAGTCTGGTTATGTATTGTTTTACTCTATACTAATAAGTACTTTTCCAAAAGAGGTCAAATATTAATTACAAGGGAAAAATAATTTTTAAAATTAATATTAGATAAATTTTAATAGGAAAGTGATTAAAGAAAGAGAAAATAATTTGAAGTTATATCTTGTAGTTTATAGCTGTGAGCCAAATCAGGGAGGGGAGCATGAAGTTGGCTGGAAAGTGGCAAATGAGTTGGCTAACGTATGTGACTTAACAGTAATCACAAGAAAAGCAAATCAAAAATTAATTGAAGAATTTGACAAACAAAAGATAGATTTTATTTTTTTGGAGAATGAGACTTTTATACAAATGAAGCCAAAAGGGAAGTTTTCTTACCTCTATTACATTTTTTGGCAATTAACAGTTTTCAATGTTCTTAGAAAAAAAGTGAGTAAAGAAGATATTGTACATTATTTAACTTTTGGGAACATTCATTTACCTCACTTTTTGTTTTTATTAAAATCTAAACTCATAATAGGCCCAATGGGAGGAGGTTCCGTAATAAAGGCAAGTTTAATCAGAAATCCATCTATTTACACAAAATTAAAATCAGCTATATATGGTTTTATAAATTATACTGTTAAAATTAATCCCATATATTATTTTCTCTTTTCAAAATGTTCCAAAATAATTCTAAGGACTAATGAGACTTTAAATATAATACCTAAATTTTTTCATGAAAAATGCATTGTTTTTTTAGAAACAGGCATTGACTTTGTTGAAACACAAACAGTAAATAAGAATAGAAAGTTAAATGAAATAGTTACAACTGGAAGGCTTATTAAATCTAAAAATATTGATCAGGTTATAGAAGTTTTTTTTAAAATTTGTGAAATTAAAAAGGAATCTTTAAAATTAACAATAGTTGGTGATGGACCTATGCGGTCTTTTCTAGAAAAAAAATATTCATCAATAGATAACATTGTTTTTTTAGGTAAAGTGCCTCATAAAACAGTATATGAGGTTTTGAAAAAGGCAGATTTGTTTTTGTTTTGCAGTATCAAGGAGGGTGGTAGCCACTCGCTTTTTGAAGCTACAATGTGTAATGTCCCTATTGCTTGTTATAATATTTCTGGGATGCAGGAATTTCCTAAAATGGACAGTGCTATTAAGATAACTCCAACGAAAAACATTGATAACAATATTTACAGTTTAGCTAAGAAGATTAATGATTCTTTTCAATCTAAAGAGATGATTAATTTATTATGTGAAAATGGTAAAAAGGACATAAAAACAAATTATTCTTGGAAAAGATTAACAGAAAAATATATTAATATTTATAAAAGTATTATTTAGAAAATGAAAATATGTCACATAACACATGGTAGAGTAAATCCAGATGGAGTAAACGGTATAACTAGAACTGTATATAGTCTCAATAAGTATTTGAACGAAAATGGGGTGCAATCAGAAATTTATAGTTTTAATGATAACCAAAATGAAATAGAAAACTTCATTAGAGATGAATTTACAACGGTAAAACTTTTTCCTAGGTCTAAACGCTTCAAAAGCAAAAAGTTTTGTGATTTTATTCTGTCAGACAAGTTTGACTTTGATATTGTCCATTTTCATTTGATGTGGATGCTAGATAAAAACACAATTTTAGCTACTATAAAAGAGAAAGGGGTACCTTACATTATAACTACACATGCAGCTTACACTCCAGATCGCATAGATTCTTTAAAGAAGAAGATTTCAATTAATACTTTTGAAAAAAAATATCTCGTTAATGCTAATTCAATTCATGCTCTTTGTTTTGAAGAAAAGGCTTTTTTAAGAGACTTAGGATTGGTAATGCCTATTCATGTAATCCCAAATGGTATAAGTACAAGTGAGATTAATAAAATCATTAATTCAAAGGAGGCAGAAAACCCGTTTGATACTAAATACATTAATTTAGTTTGGGTTGGCCGTATTCGTGAAGATAAAAATGTATTAGGAATAGTGAGAAGTTTGTTGTTTTTAAATGAAGACATAAGGAGCAAAATAAAAATTCATATTGTTGGTAATGGAATAGAAGATTATATACATAAAGTTAAAAAAGAGATTTCTAAAAATAATTTAGAAAAAAACGTAATTTTTCACGGACCAAAATATAAAGAAGAAAAGTATCAATTTATTTTAAATTCTGATGTATATATTCAACCGTCATTTAGTGAAGGCATTTCATTTTCCATTTTAGACGCCATGGCTTGTGGAAAACCAATGATTTTAACTCGTCAAACAAATATGACTTATTATTACAATAAGAATTTTTATGAAATGACTGAACCCTATCCTGAAGATATTGCTCAATCTATTGAAAAATTAGCCTTGAATGAGGAGTTGAGGGAAAGATTAGGAAACAATTCAAAAAATATGATTGACACTATTTTTAACTGGGATAGTTTAATTAATGAATACATTGGAATGTATAAAAAAAATATAAAACCGAATGAATAAAATTGAAAAAGATTGTCTTGTATTTTTTTTTGAAAGTATAAGTAAAACTTTTGAATATATCGTAATGCGCAATGCAGACGAACTTCCTTTTGATAATTTTAGTAACGACGTAGATATTTTAATTGATAAAAAAACTTACAAAAGTTTTGAGTGTCAGATGAATAAAATATTTATAAAACATGGTTTTGATCGTGTTGAACGAACTTCATTCCATGGAATTGAATGTTATACATTCTACAATATTAAAAATGAACAATCATATTCTTTAAAAATTGATTTATTTTTTAATTATGAAGGTGGCGGTGTGCTTTATTATAATTTTGAAGATGTAATAAAATTCAAAATTGAAAATCACAACGGTATCTCTGTTTTTAATCCTAAAATAGAAAGCTATTTAACCATTTTAAAGACTTTAGCAGCAGGAGGAAGGCCTAAGGAAAAGTATTTAAAAGAATTCTTAAAATATAATATAGATGATAACAATGAACTACTTGATAAGTGTGTTTCACCAACTTTAAAAAAGTATTTAATAGACATTGTAAATACTAAAAAAAATCCCTCAATTGTTTCTAGAAAAAAAATCATTCTACAAACCTTATTAAGTAACATTAAAAGTAATCCTATAAAAAGTTTCAGCCGACTGTTCTATCATTATAAAACAGAAACAGTAAGAGCTTTTAAAAAACAGTATATAATTGTTCTAGTAGGACCAGACGGTTCGGGGAAAACTACTTTAATAGATATGTTAGAATCAGATTCGATTAACATTTTTCGTTCGGGTACAAATAGATTTAAAGTGTTTCATCATAGGCCACACGTATTGCCTAATATCGCTCATATTTTTAAGAAAGAAATTAATGAAAAAGAAGAGTTTGATTTAAATTTTAATCCGCATTCCGAGAATGTATCGAATCCTATTACATCTTTAATAAAATTAATTTATTATACTTTTGATTATATTCTAGGATATTTAATAAAACTAATTCCAATGCAACGAGAAAATAAGTTTATAATATTTGACCGTTATTTTTTTGATTTTATTGTCGATCAGAAAAGATCTGCTATTAAAATTAATAAAAGTGTAGCTATCTTAATTTATAAGTTATTAATCCCGAAGCCTAATCAGGTTTTCTTTATTAAAGTAGATGCCCAAAAAGCTCATGATAGAAAAAAAGAACTCCCAGTAAAGAGTATAGAGGAAATAAATGGCAACTATGATTTATTGTCTAAATCTTTAAAAAACTTCGATGTTATTTATAATGATGATTTACATAAAGCTTATAATAAATTAAGAGTGAATTTTATAAAAACAATATCATCACAAATGATTATAAAATAATGGGTAAATTGTTTATTTTATTAAATGGTAATAATGGAGCAACTTATATTGTTAATACTCGTACTTTAGGAAGTGTTATCATGTCATTGAATTTTTATAAAGCAATAACAGTTAAGTCTTTGGTGTTAAAAGGTATTTTGATATTATTGTCTTGGTTATCAGGAAAAATTAATCTTAATCGACTAAAAAACATAAATGAAGTAAATGAATTATTAAACGATCTATCAAACAGCGAATTTAATTTTAATATAGACACAAATTCTTCTGTTTTAATTTCTCCAACCCGAGACAAAGTTATTGTGAATCAACATAACGATTATTTTCAAAAGTTTGCTTTTGGTAAGAGTTTTAAAAAGGTTAAAAATGAAAGTGCTATTTATAAATCATTGCAAAACTCAAAAGAATTTCAAGTAGCAAGTGTCATGGATTTAAAAATAGATGAGCAACTCAGCACTTGTAATTTTAAATTGGTGAATCCACCTGTAAACACAGGCCATAAACTTTTAGAAATTGATAATTTACCAGAGATCTTAGTTGAGTTTTTTAATTCTACCCCCCAGAAGAAAACAGTTACCCTTGTTGATTATATAGAAGATCTTTTAAAAAGGTTTTATTCTTTAAATATGGAGCCTATAAATAGCTTAACAAGTTATTTGGTAAAAATTCAAAAAGAGTATGCTACTGAGACCATGTCTTTGGGTTTGGTACATCGTGATTTTAAACCTTGGAATATCTTACTAAGAGATTCCGTTTTGATATTTGATTTTGAAGAGGCTATTATTGCTGGGCCGCCTTTAGAGGATATATTAAATTATTATATAGATCCTATAATCCGGTATCAATCTGCACTTCAGGTTTATGATTTTATGTATTCTAAAGAAAAAGTAACGGCGTATACCTCCTATCTCAAACTTTTAAATGTAAACGTGCCGTTTGAAGTGCTACTGGTGACTTATGTATTAGAACGCATCATCTTTTGGACAAAAGAAAAAGAATTAGACACAGCCATGCATTATAAAAATGTATTGCATCTTATTTTACTAAACAGCAAACCCTAGTGAAAAAATATATTTTTGTTCATCTTTTAAATGATTTTAGTGGTAGCCCAAAGGTGTTATCACAAGTCATTCAGGCAGTTCAGAAAAAAGGGTTGCCGCTGGAACTTTATACCGGTAAAAGTGAATCGGGATTTTTATCTGGGCTAACTCCAAGCCATCATAAATACTTTTATAAGCGTTCAGAAAATAAATGGATGACCTTAGTGGCCTTTATAAGTTCACAGATTATATTATTTTTTAAGTTATTAAAATATACAAATAAAGATATAGTTATTTATGTAAACACCATGTTGCCCTTTGGAGCAGCATTGGCTGGTTTTATAATGCGAAAACCCGTTATTTATCATGTACATGAAATTAGTTTAACTCCTTTAGCCTTAAAGTCATTTTTGAGAGGCGTTATACGGTTAACGGCTAAAAAAATAATTTTTGTATCAAGTGCTGTAAAGTCTTCAGAACCGTTTTCTGGAAAAAAAGATTGTGTAATCTATAATGCGCTTTCAGATTCCTTTGTAAATAATGCGTTAAATCAAAATAATAGGAAGGCTAAAGATTGTTTTAACGTGTTGATGTTGTCCTCATTAAAAGCCTACAAGGGCGTGCAAGAGTTTGTTGAAATAGCCAAGTTATTAAAATTAAATACCCACATTTCCTTTACTTTAGTGATTAATGCAACGCAGAAAGATGTTACTATCTATTTTAGAGATAAAGACTTAACGCACAATATTGAGATTCTATCAAGCCAAAGTGATGTCATTCCTTTTTACCATAAGGCAAGCCTGGTTTTGAATTTATCACATGTTGATGCCTGGATAGAAACTTTTGGTTTAACGATACTGGAGGCCATCGCTTTTGGAATTCCCGTAATTGTGCCTCCAGTTGGCGGCCCATCTGAGATAGTAACAAATGGTGTTGAGGGGTATTTAATGGATTCTAAAAACACAAAAAGTATTGCAAAAATCATAGGAGAGCTTTCCATAGATAAAGCCAAATGGTCAAAACTTTCAAAAAATGCGTTATCGCGCTCAAAATATTTTAACCAAGCAACTTTTGAAAAAGAAATTATAAAAGTTTTAAATGCTTAAAAAAATAGCGATCATCGGCACGGTAGGGTTACCTTCAAATTATGGTGGTTTTGAAACACTAACAGAATACTTAACCAAAGATCTTGGTGATAGGTTTGATATTACTGTGTTTTGTAGCAGTGCCTCTTACAAAACAAAATTAAAAACACATAACAATGCCAAACTAAAATACCTGCCTTTAAACGCCAATGGCATACAAAGTATTTTGTATGATATTATATCTATATTTTATGCTCTTTTATTTGCAGATACTTTACTTATATTAGGTGTGTCTGGATGTGTTGTGTTACCGATAGTTAAATTAATCTCATCAAAAAAAGTTATTGTAAACATTGATGGTTTGGAGTGGAAACGTGCCAAATGGGGTAGATTTTCTAAATCTTTTTTGAAATATTCAGAAAAAATAGCGGTCACATTTGCAGATACTATTGTTACAGATAATAGAGTAATACAGCAATATGTAAAAAACAGTTATAATATTGAGTCTATATATATCCCTTATGGTGGAGATCATGTCTCAAAAAAAACGATTACTACTCAAGTACTCAAACAATTTACTTTTTTAAATACTCCATATGCTTTTAAAGTGTGTAGAATAGAACCAGAAAATAACATACACATCATTTTAGAGGCTTTTGCTAATACTAGTACTATTAATTTTGTAGTTATAGGCAACTGGGCAAATAGTACTTACAGTAAAAATCTTAAATTACAGTATGCTCATTTTAAAAATATATGTATGCTAGATCCTATCTATAATCAGGATATTCTTAACCAAATAAGAAGTAATTGTTTTTTGTATATCCATGGACACAGCGCTGGCGGCACTAATCCATCTTTGGTAGAAGCAATGTCTCTAGGCTTACCCGTTTGCGCCTACGATGTCTCTTACAATAGAGAAACTACCTCAAATAGTGCCATTTATTTTAAAGACTCAATAGCCTTACAGTCACTACTGCAAAACCTAGACACATCTTTACTTAACACAAATGCAAGGAAAATGTTGTTATTGGCCTCAGATAACTTTACTTGGCGTAAGATTGCTACTGCTTATGAAAATTTATTTTAATTAAATTTATTAGAAATCTTCTTTAATGGTCTATTTTTACAAATATTAACACATTCAATAATAATGAGAAAATTTAAGTTAATACTATATTACTTTATTACACTCACACTTTTACAATCCTGCGTCTCAAAAAAAGAGATGTTGTATTTGCAAGATGTGCAGTCTTACAATAACACTGAAGTTACTTACAACAATCACACCCTGCAGGTAGATGATATCTTAAAAATTTCTGTAGGCGCACTCATGCCAGAGGCCGCGCTTCCTTACAATAATGTAACCGCTGGGAGTGTTGTTGCCAATACTATTGATGTTATGAAGCTAGATGGCTATTTGGTATCTCAAAATAGTACCATAAACTTCCCGGTGTTGGGAGAATTGTCTGTAAAAGAAAAAACAACCCAAGAGCTAGAAAATGAACTTAAAACGTTACTGGTTGATGGCGGCTATTTAATAAATCCTAATGTAACGGTACGTCTTTTAAATGCAAAGGTTACCATACTAGGGGAGGTACAACGGCCAGGGACTTTTACCTTTACAGAAAATAATATAAGCCTCTTGCAAGCCCTGGGCCTGGCTGGAGATTTAACCATTAACGGTAATAGAGAAGATGTGATGGTGTTAAGATATATAGACGGGGTGCAAACCACCCAACGTATAAATCTTACCTCTGCCAATTTTTTAAGTGGGCCATACCATATTGTAAAACCCAATGATGTAATTGTAGTAAACCCAAACAGTGCAAAGCTTAAAACAGCGGGTTACGTGGGTAATATAACTGCCATATTAGGTATAACCTCTATTATACTAACCTCCATACTTTTATTTACAAGATAATCATACAAGATAACGATGCAAGATAATTTTAAAGACCAGAGTTACCTCCAACAGGAAGACACCATAGATATTAAAAAAGAGGTAGGCTATTACCTGTTTTTTTGGCCCTGGTTTATAGGGGCTGTACTAGTGGCTGTTGTAGGGTCTTACCTGTATTTAAGAACTGCAGACCGTGTTTACGATGCAAACTCCCAGTTACAAATTAAAAAAACAGAGAGTGATCCTACCTCATTTTTAACAGGAGGCATGGATTTATTTGGTTTTGATAAGGTAAATGTCGAGAACGATATTGCAGTACTTACCTCACAGCACATTTTAAACCAAGTAGTAGCCCGTCTAGATTTGCAAACCAAGGTATATACCATTGGTAGGGTGAATGAAGTATTAAAATTTAATGATGAGTATACAGCCCTTACAAAATCAATTGTTTTTAAAAAACCTAATAAAAACCAAATATGGGATGTGGTAATTATTGATAATAAAGCAATAATTACTAATAAAAATTCTAGCTATACCATAAACAAAGGAGAAGTTTTTGAGAACAAAGAAATTACCTTTAAAATAAATGATTCTTTATTTCTAGAAGATCAAACCTTTAGTATTCGTAGGGTTTCTTTAAACAAAACAGTTGCTAATCTTAGAGAAAACTTAACAGCTGTTGCAGCCTCAAAACAAGGAGAAATTGTAAATTTAAATTTTAAAGGTGTTAACCAATCTCGCAACCAAGCTATTTTAAATACCATCATGCAGGTCTTGGCAGAAGATCAAGTAAATGATAAGCGTAAAATCTCTGAGGTTAGTATAGATTTTATAGATGAGCGTTTAAAAGGCCTCACCAAAAGCATAGATACCATCTCTCAAAACACCATTGCCTACCAAATGGCTAGTGGTATTTTTGACCCTGCCACCCAAACAGGTAATGCCCTTAGTAGTATTATCAAAGGCCAAGAAGAGGCCTTTAGTATTGGCATACAGCTAGAAATTGCAAAAGGGCTTTTAGAAAAACTCCAAGCGCAAGAAGGCTACACTCTATTACCCGCAAATGTAGGCATAGACAATGAAAATGTAAATAGCCTAGTAAACTCTTACAATACGGTTATTACCCAGCGCAATAATTTACTTATGAGCACCACTGTAAAAAGCCCAGTGGTATTGCAGCTCTCTAGCCAGCTAGACAATGCAAAAGCAGCTATTGTAACAGGAGTAAATAGATACATAGAAGGCCTGCAAACCTCTCTTACTAGCTTCCAGCAAATGCAGGCTAAAACTAGGGGAGTAGTGGCCAGCCTGCCTAGCAAAGAAAACACCCTAAGAGCCTTTGCAAGAAATTTTAAAATAGTAGAGGAGCTATACGTTTTTTTATTAGAGCGTAAAGAAGAGGCCTCTATTTCTTACATATCAGCCTTGCCAAATATTAAGGTGTTAAGCTATGGGGTGTCTTCTATAAAACCAATAGCTCCCAATGTGCAAATAATCTACCTAGGAGCCCTGCTGCTAGGCCTCTTAATACCTTTTGGTATTTTGTACATAACCCGTTTACTAGACACCAAAATAAATACCAGAGATGATCTTGATGCAGGTTTAAAAAACATCTCTATTTTAGGAGAGATGCCATTTGTAGAAGACACTACCTTACAAGACACCACTGGTAGGGGGCTAGTGGCAGAGTCTACCAGGGTGTTAAGATCTAGCCTTAGCTTCCAATTGCAAACTCAAAAAGCAAATGTACTTCTGGTAACCTCTACCATAAAAGGAGAAGGAAAGTCTTTTGTGTCTTATAATTTGGCACAAAGCTATACAGCGCTTGGTAAAAAAGTAATTATTGTAGGCGCAGATTTAAGAAACCCGCAATTGCACAAATTTCTAGGCCAAAAACGAGAAAATAGAGGCCTATCTACCTTTTTGAGTGATCCTACAACAGCCATAGACAGCCTTATTACAAAAGCTACTACCCCTGGGGGGCTAGACTATTTGCTTACTGGGGTGATACCTCCCAACCCCTCAGAGCTTTTAATGCGCCCAGAAATGAAGGTGCTTCTAGAGCACTTAAAACAAAGCTATGATTATATTATTATAGATTCTGCGCCCTTGCTACTAGTGAGTGATACCACACCGCTATTACCCCTTTGTGATCTAGTAGTGTATGTGGCCAGAGCACAATACTCAGAGAAAAAGACCTTCCCCTTTATTCTAGATATGCAAGCCAGGGATAATATGCCGCCTTTTGGTATGGTACTCAATGGCCTTATTGCTGGGCCTATATCTGGCTACAAATACGGCTATAAATACCGCTACAGCTATGGATATTCCTACAACTACGGCTATGGCTATGGCTATGGTAAAGACGCATAACAGGTAATTTTCTTTATATAAAAAAAGGCCACCCCAATGGGTGGCCTTTTTTATGCTGTATGTTCAAGAAAATACAGCTTGTTGATGCTCTCGTATGGCCTGCCATTGCATCCCTTGTTTTTTTGTAAGGCTAAGGTTTTTTAACACCTTTAGATGTGCCGGGTGATGAGCATCTGTAGCTACAAAATCATAAAGCCCAGCCTTTAACAGTTGCAAGGCTTTTTGTTTCACATCTGGCCCATAGTGCCCAAGAAGCGATAGGGCGTTTAATTGCAATAAAAAGCCTTTTTGTTTTAACGCTTTATAATCTTTGATCTGTTTGATAAGATGGTACCGCTCTGGGTGTGCCAAAATAGGGGTGATGTTTTGCTGTTGCAGAGTAAATCCAGCCTCCACAAGCATGTGGGTTTGTCCAAAAAAATTAATTTCTAGTAATATATACCTTGATGGTAATAATAGACTAGGCATGCTGGTTTTTAAATGCTCCATAAACACCTCGTCTACCATATACTCTGCCCCGTAAGAGGCAACTTTAATAATATTAGTACTAGAAAGCTCTGTTGTTAAAGTATCAAAAGCCTTTTTTATTGTAGCGGGCGTATTTGGGTATAGCTCCTGGTATACGTGGGGTGTAGGCAAAATACTTGTAAAGCCAAGTTCTTTATAGCCCTCTAGCATTTGCAAAGACATGGCAACACTTTTACTACCATCATCTATAGCGGGCAGTAGGTGGTTGTGCATATCACAAAGCCCCTCAAATAGTGGTTTTTTACTTTTTCTAAAAAAATGAAACATACACCTGTTGTATTACAATAGCAAAAATACAACATATTTATAGCCGAGCCATTTTTTGTGCCCTGGCTATTTCAATATATTTGTATTTCTAAGTTTGAAACCACAAATACAACTTACTCTTTACCCTTATGTACACCCTACGTTTTCTTTTTTTGATAGTTTGTTTAAGCGGGTTTTCTGTTTTGGGCCAAACATCTTCTTTCGGCTACGCCATAGAGACTAGTGCCGGTTTCTCTAGTGATACTACCTTGCCTTTTTGGCTCTCTGCAAACCAGTATGGTAGTGTGCCAGAGAGTAGCTACAGCCTTTTAAACACGAGTATTTTTAAACCCTATAATACCCCAGAGGCCTTGTTTAATCTCTCTTACAAACTAAATACCACTGGTTTTATAGCCCAAGAAAATAAGCTGCTAGTAAATGAGTTGTACCTTGGTGTGCGGTATAAAAACATTTTGCTAGATCTTGGCGCTAAAAACGATGCCGTTTTATGGAATGATTTATCCTCCTCTAACGGCAGTATTATAAAGTCTGTCAATGCAAGGGCCATGCCGGGTGTAACTATTAAAACCAATAATTATGTAACACTCCCTTTTGCCAGCTCTTGGCTATCTGTAAAAGCCAACTTTGCCCATTATTTTATGGATGATGTGCGGTATGTTGACAACACCAACCTGCATCATAAAAGCCTACATTTAAAATCTACCCTAAGCCCAAAACTTGAGGTGATTACCGGTATAGATCATTACGCCCAGTGGGGGGGCACCTCTCCAGAGTATGGGCCCCAGCCCAGCTCATTTAAAGACTACATTAAAATTTTATTTGGGGCAGAGGGTGGTGGCAATGCAACAGTAAATGATCAATTTAACGCCCTTGGCAATCATCTTGGGGCCTATCTTTTACAGGTTAATTATAAGGGCCAGAAGGCACATTATAACTTTTACTACTCGCATCCTTTTGAGGATACCTCTGGAAGAGAGATGGCCAACTGGCAAGATGGTTTGTATGGTGTATTTGTAGATTTCAAAAAAGAGAAATCTATAGTGTCCAGCCTCTTGGTAGAGTTTACCTACACCAGAGATATGAGCGCTTCTAGGTATCTCTCTGGCGGTACGGTTCAAAATACCATAAGCGCTGGAGATAATTATTTTAATAATGGCATCTACCAATCTGGCTGGACCTACCGCGGCAATACCATAGGCTCGCCCTATTTTACCCCAAAGCCAGAAGATGAAGAGGGTATTACTAGGGGCGTTATAGTGGGTGATAATAGATTTGCAGCCTTTAATATTGGCGCCAATGGATATGTAAAAAATTTACCCTACAAAGTGCTTTTAAGCCATACCACTTATTATGGATATTTCAATTTTGAGAATCAAGCCCCTAGAGAGTATGATCCGTATCCAGTACAATTTTCTGGAATTTTGGACATACAGATTCCTCAAAAAAAGTTTAACTTGCCCTTTGATATTGCCGCTTCTGTTGCCTTTGACGCAGGTAGTTATAGACCCAAAAATGTTGGCGCTTTTTTAAGTATTTCAAAAAAAGGAAGTTTTTAAACAAAGGTCCTATTTTAATAGCTTGAGTTTTTAATCTTCTAAGACTCTTTTCTAGTATCTTTACTTGCCTATGAGTACACTCGTGCAAATTTCTGTTTTACCCTCTCAGCAAGAAGATGCCCCCTTTATTAAAGAGCTCGCTTTAACAAAGGCAAAATTAAATGCAAATGATATTAGCCAATGGCGCATCCGTAAAAGATCTATAGATGCAAGGCGCAAACCCATAAAAATAAACTTGCAAATAGAATTTTGGCTCACAAATGAGCAAAAAGAAGCGATCCCTGCTTTTATAGCGCAAGATGTTTCTAATAAAAAAGAAATAGCCATTATTGGCGCAGGCCCAGCTGGGCTGTATGCTGCTCTCAGAGCCATTGAGGCCGGTTTTAAACCCATTGTTTTTGAGAGGGGTAAAGATGTACGAGCGCGCCGTAGAGATTTGGCTATTATAAATAAAGAGCATACAGTAAACCCAGAGTCTAATTACTGCTTTGGAGAGGGCGGCGCCGGCACTTATAGTGATGGTAAATTATATACCCGCAGCAAAAAAAGAGGCAATGTGTTAAAAGCCATAGCGTGGTTTGTACATTTTGGCGCAGATCCAGACATACTAGTAGACGCCCACCCGCACATAGGCACCAACAAGCTCCCAAAAATTATCACCGCCATGAGAGAGGCCATTATTGCCGCAGGAGGGCAAGTGCATTTTAACTCAAAAATGACAGATATTATTGTCAAGGATAAAGCTATTAAGGGCATTCAAGTTAATGAAAAAGAAACTCATTATTTTTCTGAGCTTATTTTGGCCACCGGCCATTCTGCCCGTGATATCTTTTATCTATTACATAAAAAAAATATTACCATAGAGGCCAAGCCCTTTGCTCTTGGGGTTAGGGTAGAGCATCAGCAAGCATTAATAGATACCATACAATACCACGGAGATGGAGATAATCCTTACTTGCCACCAGCCTCTTACGCTCTAGTGGAGCAGGTGGACGGCTTGGGGGTATACTCTTTTTGTATGTGCCCAGGTGGTATTATAGCGCCTTGTGCCACTAGCCAAAAGGAAGTGGTCACCAATGGTTGGAGCCCTAGTAAACGCAATAACCCCTATGCCAACTCTGGCATTGTGGTGAGTGTTGCTCCTCAAGATTTGCCAAATTACACCCCAGAGAATCCTTTTGTTTGTCTAGAGTTTCAGCAGGAGGTAGAGCATGCTTGCTGGGAGGCTGGGGGTAAAACACAGCGTGTACCTGCCCAAAGAATGGTAGATTTTGTAGAAGGGAACATCTCAAAAGATTTCCCAAAAACCTCCTACCAACCCGGGATTGTCTCTGTAGATTTAAACGTCGTTTTACCCAAACTAATAACAACTCGCTTGCAAAAAGCTTTTGTTGCCTTTGGTAAAAAAATGAATGGCTATTACACCAACCAGGCCGTATTGCATGCCCCAGAGAGTAGAACCTCTTCACCGGTGTTAATACCCCGCCATAAAGACTCCTTAGAGCATATAGATATCAAAGGGCTCTATCCTTGCGCAGAGGGCGCAGGATATGCCGGAGGTATTATATCTGCAGCCATTGATGGCATTAATTGCGTAGATGCCATTATAGAAAAGCTAAAAGTTTCTTAAATTTCATATTACCCACTCGCTAAGGCCAAGGTTGTAGTATCTTTACCTTAATTAATTTATGCCCCTTGATTAAAGATTCTATCATTACTTTTTTATGGAGTATTTCCCCCTTTGGAGAGGCCAAAGTGGGTATCCCTTATGGTATTTTTCATGATTTAAATATTTTTTGGGTACTCTTTATCTCTATTGTTGCCAATATTTTGGTGTTTCCAATCATGATGTTTTTCT
>Ga0206125_10002066_pt1 | contig 21797 bp, 19 predicted proteins | sample Helgoland_Spring_4_FD_148598 | JGI IMG/M metagenome (GOLD analysis project Ga0206125, IMG submission 148598) | Pelagic subsurface seawater microbial communities from Kabeltonne, Helgoland, North Sea - Helgoland_Spring_Bloom_20160331_1 | ecosystem: Environmental > Aquatic > Marine > Epipelagic ... | reverse complement strand
TGTCAATGAGGTTTAATTTGTGAGTTTGGTGGCTGTAGGAAACTTTATTGAAAAAAGAATTTTGTTTTTTATACTTATCATGAGACAGATTGTCTAAATATCTATTGATAAATTGATAATAGGTATAATAATTTTTTAGGACATTGCTATTGAGTTGTATGCTATCTCTGTAAGAGAAAAAGTATTCTGGGTATTGTATTTCTTGATAATGATTTGCTATTTTTTTTGAGGATACATACAACTCCTTTCTTGAGTAATAATTGTAGTTTATATTTGCTAGGGCAATTTCTATGAATGCTTTACTGGGTGTTTCAGAAACAATATATTCATTTAATTCTTCTAATAATGACTTTTTTGTTTGATTGATTTGTTTTTCAAACGCCTCTGGATTTAATTTATAAAGCTCTGGCAATCTTTTATCTTCTTGTTCATTTTGCAAAAACAAATTCATCAAAAAGTTGTTTTTTTCTGCACCCTTGCCACTAAAGGCTAACGATTCATCAAAACCTACTGTGTTAAGTCTAAACATAATACTGTCTCCAGGTTCTATAAATATGTATTGCAACTCTCCGTGTTTGATCATGTATAGATTGGTTTGAAGGTTTTCACACAGGAAATCAAAACTACCATCTGAATTTAAAGCAATGGTGTCAATTTTATTGTCTTGATGGCTAAGCAATATATAATCCATTTTTGGATTAATGATTTGCCCACCTAAAATGGTTACCTCACTGTTTTTATCTTTGTTTTGGCAAGATAATAAACAGGTCAAAGTGATCAGTAAAGCTAGTTGTTTAATCAATTTTAAATACATTAATTAAACAAATATAGACCTCTGTTATCTGCTAGCTTGTTAAGATGTAGTTAAAACAAATTAAAAAACAAGAATGGTAATGTAATATGCTATTAATGGTTATTTTTGCTGCAAATTTAACACCCTATACAGTATGCTTTCAGTTTCAAATCTTTCGGTACAATTTGGTAAAAGAGTACTTTTTGATGAAGTAAACACAAAATTTGTTGCAGGAAATTGCTACGGTATTATTGGCGCCAATGGAGCTGGTAAATCTACTTTACTCAAAATTATATCTGGAAAACAAGAACCTACCTCTGGACATGTGCATTTACAAGGAGGGAAACGAATGTCTGTCCTGGAGCAAAACCACAATGCCTATGATGAGTTTCCAGTGCTAGAAACTGTTGTAAGAGGTAACAGAGATTTATTTAAAATAAAGACTGAAATTGATGCATTATACGCAGACTACACAGACCAAAACGCAGAAAAAATAGGAGAACTTCAAGTCATTTTTGAAGAGATGGATGGTTGGAATGCTGATAGCAATGCAGCTGCATTGTTATCAAACCTTGGTATTGATGAGAGTCTTCACTACAATCTAATGGGTGATATAGATGGTAAGCAAAAAGTTCGTGTATTATTAGCACAGGCACTTTTTGGATCTCCAGATGTTTTAATAATGGATGAACCTACTAATGATTTAGATTACGAGACCATTTCTTGGTTAGAACATTTTTTAGCTAATTATGACGCATGCGTTATTGTTGTATCTCATGACCGTCATTTTTTAGATGCTGTATGCACCCATATTAGTGATATTGATTTTGGTAAAATAAATCACTTTAGCGGGAATTATTCCTTTTGGTATCAAAGCAGTCAATTGGCAGCACGTCAACGATCTCAGCAAAACAAAAAAGCAGAAGATAAAAAGAAAGAATTAGAGGATTTTATTCGTCGTTTTTCTGCCAATGTAGCAAAGTCTAAGCAAGCTACAAGTAGAAAAAAAATGATTGAAAAACTAGATGTTGCTGACATAAAGCCATCAAGCAGAAGATATCCAGCTATTATTTTTGATCGCGAACGAGAAGCTGGAGATCAAATTTTAAACATTGAAAACCTCTCAGCTTCCCTGGATGGTGAGGTGCTTTTTAAAAATATTCATTTAAACCTCACAAAAGGAGATAAGATTGTAATATACTCCAAAGACTCAAGAGCGACCACTGCTTTTTATCAAATTATCAATGGTAAGACCAAGCAGGACTCTGGTGCCTATCAGTGGGGAGTTACAACCAATCAAAGTTACCTGCCTTTAGATAACCATCATTTTTTTGAAAGTACAGACATGAATCTGGTAGATTGGTTACGCCAATGGGCTACAACTGAAGAAGAAAGAGAAGAAGTATATATCAGAGGGTTTTTGGGTAAAATGATTTTTAGTGGAGAAGAAGCCTTGAAAAAGTGTAATGTCCTCTCTGGTGGAGAAAAAGTGAGGTGCATGCTAAGTAAAATGATGATGGTGCGCGCCAATGTTTTAATGCTAGATGAACCTACCAACCATTTAGATTTAGAGTCAATTACTGCTTTTAATAACTCACTTACAAACTTTAAGGGAACCGTTTTGCTTACCACTCACGATCATGAGTTTGCTCAAACAGTGGGCACCAGAGTGGTAGAGTTAACCCCCAACGGGGTAATCGATCGTTACATGACCTTTGATGAGTACATGAATGATCCAAAAATCAAGCAACAAAGAGAAAAAATGTACTCAGTCTCTTCTTAGTATTATCTAATCAAAACTTTAAGCTGTATGTTTTCATGCAGCTTTTTTTATGGATTTGAAATCACGTCGCTTACCAGATAAGATAGCGCCTTGGCAACCTGATTGTAATGGATTTCATGAGGTGGTGCACCTTCACAAATATGTATGTATTTGCAGTTTTTAAGTTTAGAAAAATAACACAGATACGCTCTGGCTTGCACTAAAGAAAATCCACTTGGGCTTATGGCACTGCTACCCATTTGTTGTATGGCATCCATGTCTAGTTCTAGACCAAAGGGCTCATCTGTGCAAAAGTTTTTTGCCTCCTCTAACATTTGTTTAAAAGGAGTTCCAGTAATGTAATCCTCAAAAAATGAGTAGTTAATTTTTTCTTTCAGGGTATTGATTGTGTCAAATATTTCGCCAGAAGTATAGTTTTTGTGCAAGCCTAAAATATAGTATTTCTCTAAGTAGCCCTCCTGCATTGCGTACCTAAAACCATTGCCACTGTGCCTGTGTTCAAGAGCTCTAAAATCTGTATGAGGGTCAAGATTTATACAGTGTATTGGTGCTTTTAGGGCAGTGGCTGCTGCTTTAATATTCCCATAGCTATTGTTATGACCTCCACCAACAATTACAGGAATCTTTTTTGCTGAAATAATCTTTGCAACAACCTTGCTTACTTTGGTATCAATTTGTGACACCAAATTTCCAATTTTAGTAAGGTAATCAGGATCATTTATATCTAGGTTACAAGCGCTTTCTTGCTGATCTTTACAATCAACCTCACCCACAATAATGGTATTGCTTGGGTTTGTGTAAGAGTTTGATTGTATGTTGCAAAGTGCAGAGAGGCAGCTATTCCATGCTTTAGCAGCTCCAGCTCTTCCCATGTTAGCTCGAATACCAACATCCTCAGGGATACCCAATAGCGCATATTTGGCAGTGCTTTTTTCTAGCCCTTGCCAAGAATTAGCAAGACCAACGCTATCCCCAAATTTTTCTTCACCTTTTCTTTTTAAAGTGTGTTTTTTTAAGTCTTCTGTTGTGTAAAATTGAAGACTCATATCAGTTTTCCGTTTAAAATTACCTGGTCTATATTAGTACTTCCAAAGGCATAAGGGAGGTACCCATAACTTGGTATTTCTTTAGTGATAATTACATTAGCTTTTTTACCCACTGTGATACTACCACAAGAGTCACTGAGCCCCATTGCATATGCCCCATTAATGGTGGCTGCATTGATTGCTTCCTCTGGGCTTAGTTTCATTTTTATACAGGCAGTGGCTACAGCTAAATTCATGTTACCACTAGGAGATGATCCTGGATTGTAATCTGTAGCTAGTGCTAGGGGGAGACCCGCATCAATGATAGCTCTGGCTGGAGTGTAAGGTATGCTCAAAAAGAAAGAACATAAGGGGAGGGCTACTGGCATTGTTTGGCTATCTTGAAGGGCTTTAATGTCTTCTTTGGTTAACACCTCTAGGTGATCTACACTAAGTGCCTGATTTTTAACGCTTTCCGCAACACCGCCCATGGCTGTAAATTGGTTTACATGAGTTTTTGCCCTGAATCCAAACTTTTTTCCAGCTTGCAATATTTTATTGGTGTCTGCAACAGAGAAATATCCTTGCTCACAAAACACATCTACATAGTCTGCAAGATTTTCACTAGCAATTTGCTCCATCATTTCTCCACATACCAAATCTAGATAACCTTCTTTATTGTTTTTAAACTCTGGTGGTATAGCATGTGCTCCTAGAAAAGTTGTTTTTATAGCAATGTTGTGTTTTGCTCCTAGTTCTCTGGCTACGCGTAGCATTTTCATTTCTGACTCTGTGGTGAGTCCATACCCGCTTTTTATTTCTATAGCCCCAGTGCCTTGTTGAATGACTTCTTGTAATCTTTTTTCAGCTTGTGCAAATAATTCTTCTTGGCTGGTTGCCTGAAGTTTCTTTGCAGAGTTGATAATGCCTCCACCACTAGCTGCAATTTCTTGATAACTTAGTCCATTAATCCTATCTACAAATTCTTGTTCTCTATTACCTGCATATACAAGGTGAGTGTGGCTGTCACACCAAGAAGGTAAGACTATTTTACCAGAGCAATCAAGGGTTTTGAGGTCCTTGAGATCTGGTATTTCGCTCATCTGCCCAAAGCTGTGAATCACATCATCTTCTAGCAATAACCATGCATCTTGCAGTTTGGGCAGCTCCTTCATCTGTGACCCACTCACTTTTTGTGTAGTAAGAGGTCTGATTTGAAGCAGCATTGCAATATTTTTTAACAATAATTTCATGCCATAAATATAGCAAACCTTGAAAGGTTTTAATACCTTAGAGGTTTAATTTTTTTGTTTTATGAAAAGAAAAAATTTAGGTATTAATACTATTTGCACGCATGTGGGTGAGGTAAAAGACACTCAATTTCAGGGTGCTATTTCTCCTTTATTTGTCTCTAGCTCTTATCAATATGATGGGGTAGATGTTAAACGATACCCCCGTTACTTCAACACTCCCAATCAGGAGGGTTTAGGTAAAAAAATAGCAGCCTTAGAAAAAAGTGAAGCCGGAATGATCTTTAGTAGTGGTATGGCTGCAGTTAGTCATTGTTTATTGGCTTTTTTACATAAAGGAGATCATGTTGTACTGCCCCAAACACTCTATGGCGGAACCTATAACTTTGTGGTCGAAGAATTTCATAAATTTGGTATTGAGTATACCTTTGCAGCCGGATTCACAGAAAAAGATTTTACCAAGGCCATTCAAGCAAACACCAAGGTTATTTATCTAGAAACGCCAAGTAACCCGCTCATGAAAATTACCGACCTACAGCTCATAGCGCGTCTTGCAAGAGAGCATGATTTGATCTCAATGATAGATAACACTTTTGCCTCTCCAATCAATCAAACACCTGGAGATTTTGGCATTGATATTATGATACATAGCGCAACAAAATACATGGGAGGTCATAGTGATATTTGTGCTGGAGCTGTTGCGGGGTCCACAATGCATATGGATGTTATTTGGAATGTTGCCAAAAACATTGGGGGGAGTTTAAGTGATTATACAGTTTGGCTTTTGGAAAGAAGTATAAAAACTATGGCCCTTCGCGTGAGGGCTCAAAATAAAACAGCTAAAAAAATCGCTAAATGGTTAGAAAAACATCCTTTAGTTGCCAAGGTGTATTATCCAGGTTTGAAAAGCCATCCAGACCATCTGCTGGCTAAAAAACAGATGCGTGGATATTCTGGTATGCTCTCTTTTGAGTTAGCACCAAGTATCGATCCAACTAAATTCATGAAACAATTAAAGCTTGTAAAACAGTCAATGAGCCTGGCAGGGGTAGAGTCTACAATTTTATCTCCAACCCATACTAGCCATGCCCTTTTGAGCCCTCAAGAACGTGCCCATCAGGGTATTTCAGATGGTTTACTTCGTTTTTCTGTGGGTATTGAAGAAAAGGCAGACTTACTCGCAGATTTCAAACAAGCCTTTAAGACATTGTCAAGATAAAAAAGACCAATTACATTAATACCATATATTATGAAACTAGATATATTAGCCATAGGGGCGCATCCAGATGATGTAGAGATGAGTTGTGGTGGCACGATAGCCAAAGAAATAGCCAAAGGGAAAAAAGTGGGTATTTTAGACCTTACTAGAGGGGAGTTAGGAACAAGAGGTAGTGCAGAAATTAGACATAAAGAAGCAACTGCTGCAGCAAATATCCTAGGTATTTCCGTTAGGGATAATCTAGCCCTAGCAGATGGGTTTTTTCACAACGATGCTCAGGCCCAATTAAAAGTAATTCATTTTTTAAGAAAATATAGACCAGAGATTGTGCTATGTAATGCCATAGATGACAGGCATATAGATCATCCAAAGGGAAGTGACCTTGCAAGCAATGCATGTTTTTTAAGTGGTTTGATAAAGATAGAAACCAAGGAAAATGGAAAAATTCAAGATCCTTGGAGACCCAAACAAGTATTTCATTACATTCAATGGAAAGATTTAATTCCAGATTTTGTGGTGGATATTTCTGGTTACCAGGAGTTAAAATTAAAAGCTGTGCACGCCTATAAAAGCCAATTCTTTGATCCCAAAAGTACCGAGCCAATGACACCTATTGCTTCAAAAAATGCTACTGACAGTATGCAGTACCGAGATAGAAATCTAGGAAGGCTTATCGGGGTTGAAGCTGCTGAGGGATATACAGCAGAGAGATATCTAGGAGTAGATTCTATTTTTGATTTAATATAACTCTACAAGGCTTATTGTTGCCAACCAAGGTCTTGTGTATAGAGAAAAACGTCCTAATTTTTTTATTTTTTTAATTGCAGATAGAATTCTAATAATCTATCTTTGCACCCGCTTTAGTGTATAACACCTTTGCGATTGTGCTATCTCTTTTTTAAGAGCGCTACATGGTGGTTGTAGCTCAGCTGGTTAGAGCGCTGGTTTGTGGTACCAGAAGTCGCCGGTTCGAACCCGGTCTTCCACCCAAAAAGAGTCTTCATGAAAATGAAGGCTTTTTTTATGTGTTTGATTTTGGCGGGAATAACCTAGAGAAAACATACCCAACAACCATAGCCAGTAAAAAGGAAGGAGCAAGCACATCCAATTCTTTAAAATAAGGGCCAATTGTTTGCATCTGCGACACGACAAACTTAAAGAGTATTACAGATAGAAACCCTGTAATCATTGAAGCTATTGCGCCTTTTTCTGAATACCCTTTCCAAAATATTGACAGAATAATAACAGGACAAAAGGTTGCTGCAATGCCAGACCATCCAAAAATCATAATCCAAAATATCTGTCTGTCTGGATATAAATTGTATAATAGTATGGCAATACCAAGTGCCACAAGTGCCATTGCAATTGTTACTCCTCTCGAGAAATTTGCTAAGTCCTCGTCCTTTACATCTGGCCTAAATATTTTTTGATAAAAATCTCTAGTAACTGCACTTGAGGCTAGTATTAGTAACGAATCTATGGTAGACATGATGGCTGAGAGTACAATGGCTATAAAAATAGCAACTAAAATAGTTGGCAGAAACTCGTTGGTTATCATGCTAAGTACATCTTCGCCTCCTGTTCCCAATATAGCCTCTGGATCTTGCCCTTGTTCTGTAAAATATATTCTAGCTAAAATTCCTATGGTGACTGCAGCAGCATCTGTTAAAAGAGTGAAAAGCAGCGCTACCCATTTACCTTTGTTTATTTCGTGTTCACTACTGATAGACATAAAACGAACATATACTTGTGGTGATCCTAAAAAACCAAGACCAATCATAGAGAACCCTAGTATGGTAAATAAATTCATCCAGCTATCATCGCTTCTGCCCATAAATTGGGTTAAAGTGGGGTCTATTGCGTTAAGACCTTGGGTTATTCCAGCACCGTGGTCCATAGAAAACCAGACCACCACAGGCAATAAAACCAAACCAAAAAACATTAAGATGCCTTGAAACATGTCTGACCAAACTGCAGCTACAAAACCACCAATAAAAATATACACAAGTACAATACCAAAGCCAACGAGCACTCCAATACGATAGTCTATACCTAGCATAGATTCAAAGGCAATCCCAGTTACGTCCATTTGTGAGGCAACATAAATAACTACAAAAACCACCAGTACAGAGGCAGCAATTATTCGAAGGGTATTGGTAGAGGATTTAAAGTGGCTCTGCAAGTAGTCTGGTATAGTGATTGCCTTGTAATTGTCTGACATTTTCTTAAATCTTTTGGCCATAAATTGCCAGGAAATAAAAACACCCAACAGCTCACCGGCTACAACCCAATATCCAGAATATCCGGCGATGGCACCCATACCTGTTAGGCCTATTAGAAGCCATCCAGATTCTCCTGTTGCTCTAGCTGAAAATGCAACAGCCCAAAACCCCATTTTTTTTCCTCCCAAGTAATAATCACTCATGCTCTTTACTCTTCTGGAGGCTATAATTCCTATTAAAAATAGAATAGAAACATAGATACCAAGCACAATTATTTTTGTAATCATTTTTGTTTTATTTATTGGTTAAACAAGGGGGATGTGTTAGTGTTTGACACTTGATTGTAAATTACATCTGATCGCCAAAAAAGATAGCATTCATAAGTAGTTTGTTTGTACCATACCAAAAAGCTCTAAAATTAGTGTTGTCTGTAAAATAGAGTACAGATCCGCGCCCAATAGTTGCTTTTTTAAAAGGCACTGTGTTTTTTAAAAGCTCAAGATTAGGTGAAGATATATAGCCACTAAGAAGTGGGTTGGCAGAATATCTAACAGGGTTATTGTAGCTATTTTTATCTGCCTCCATAAATAGTGTTGTATTTCTAAAAACGGGAAGTTCTTTGTTCTTGTAACCAAAGGCAATAGGGTGGGAGCGGTCTAGTGTTGTTTGAAAAATAGCACCTCCAATATATTGTGCACCCCTGTAATTACTGCGCTGTTCAAAACTTACATGGTTTGCTGTATCTTTTTTTGTTTTAAAGTTTATTTTCATCATCTGATGCTTGTCTAGCCATCTTCCAGCACTTTTATATGCAATAAGCGTCCCTCCATTAGTAACCCAAGTTTTAAGTTTTTTTGCATTTTGCTTGTTCAAGGTATTGCCAGAAATCGCTGGCAGTATGATATCGGTATATTTGCTGATATCTGCTCTTCCAAAGCTTTTTGTGTCGAGTTTTGTGATATGCATATCATAACGCTGGTCAAACAGGTGCCAAATTTCTCCAGCATCATAAGGATTAATGCCATCTCCAACAAGCATGGCTACCTTTGGAAGTTTCAGGGCTCTAAATTGATTGCTTCCCAGATTAATCTTTTGAGTTTGTCCAGAGTTTATAGCATCTATGGTAACTCCAGTTTGTGCAACTATTTCTTGTATAACCTCTGCGATATTTTTTGGCGTCAGGTCTTGGTTTTGAACTGGGATTAATATGGTTCCATAATCATACTGCTTGCCTTGATTGCTAAAAGGTGTCATACCTACTTTAGCTCTTAACCCTTTTTTTAGTAGCATATTAAGCGCTTTTGGGGTATAGTAATCATGCCATTGCATTAGGTAGGCATATCCAGAGTATTCAGGTGTTTTTGCTGTTGGTTTTGTCAATGATATTATTTCTTCTCCTAGGTTTTTTTTGGGTATGTTCTCATTGTAATCTAGATTAAATGCCAGTGGGAAAGTCCATGCGCTAACATCATAAAATAAACTGTCTCTAAATTTGGTTCTCTTTTCAAACATAGCGTTTATGAGCTTGTGTTGTCTTTGGTTTTTTGGGACAGCATAACTACTTTGTTTTGTGTAGCGTTTTCCATTTGATGAAAAATCTTTGGCTATGTGATGTACCTGGATGTTTTGACGTTGAAGTATTTCTGCTAGATGATATGCTTTAGAGGGGTCCTTTTCATCTCCAAATACAATAATATCTGCCTTTTCAGATTCTTTAAAGGCTTGTTTGTAAAACTCTTGTTGATATTCAAGTATTTTAGTACGCATGGCAACAGCTGCCTCCAGGGTTGAGAGGGCTGCAGTAAATTGATTGCGAATGGTGAACGGAAAAGTTAAAATGCCATTTACACTTTCTTGTGCATGGCCTCTAGAGGATGCCTGTTCAAACAAAATCCCGATACTTCCGTTGATATCTGGAAAAGTAGATCCCTTACCATAATAAAAATCATCAAAACTTTCTTTAGAGTAGTAAAAGCTACCGATTTTATCAAAGGCACTTGCATGATACGTACCGATCTCTGCTGTTAAGTCTTGATTTTGTTGGGGCGTTAAAGGATGTGTTCTTGAAGGAATACCGGGCTGAAAAAAGAAGCTAGAATTGGTTCCCATCTCATGGTGGTCTGTCAAAATATTAGGCATCCATTTATGAAAGGTAGCAATACGAGCTCTACTCTCTGGTAATTGTGCAGGTAGCCAATCTCGATTCATGTCAAACCAATAATGATTTGTTCGACCCCCTGGCCAAACCTCCTTATACTCTCTATCATTAGGGTCTGGATTGATATTTTTACTTTTATTGGTATTGGCCCAATATGCAAAACGTTGGAGTCCATCTGGGTTGTAGGATGGATCAAATAAAATAACGGTATTATTTAGTAATGTGTCAATACTAGGTCCTTGCGCTGCAGCTAAATAGTAGGCAACTGCTAATGCTGCGTTTGATCCGCTGGGTTCATTTCCGTGTATAGAAAAACCTTGTTGAACAACTATTGGCATTTGATCGATATTTACAGTACTCGCTTCTTTTTGAGTTAATTTAAGATGTTGTTGTCTTATACTCTCAATGTTTAGGTGATTGTTTGCAGCGGTGATGGTAAGAAGCAAAAGTGGGCGCCCTTCAAAGGTAGTTCCTCTGTCCTCTATGGTAATTCTATCACTGCTATTGGCCAGCGTGTACATGTATTGCACTAGTTTGTCATGGGTAATGTGCCAATCTCCAACTTGATGTCCTATACTGCTTTTTGGAGTTGGTATGTTTGGATCATAACTAACATCTGTAGGAAGATAGTATGAAAGGTCTACTTGATAATCTTGTGCGATATTTTTTGATATTCCTAACAAGAGCACTGTTAGTAAAAGAGTATATTTTTTCATTAGTATGACTATTATAATTACTAGTAAAAATACAAAATAGACAAGGTTTTAGCCCTATGATTTAGAGGATAAAAAAAAACCGACCTAAAACATAGGTCGGTTTTTGTAATGTATTGACACAAGCAAATTATATATCATCAAAGTCTAAATCTGTAAAATTTGTCTTTGTGGGTTGGTCTTCAATTGAGTCAGTATCTGTTGAGCTCTGTGATGCTTTGTCTTCTTGCTTTGTGTAGTCGCGGCGGTGTCGCTCACTAATTACTTCTTCTCCTTTTTCTTTGATTACGTAATCTATCATTTGTTCAAGGTTGTCTTTGAACTCATGAAAATCTTCTTTGTACAAATAAATCTTGTGTTTTTTGTAATGAAAAGATCCATCATCATTTGTAAATTTTTTACTCTCTGTAATGGTTAGATAATAATCACCGGCTTTTGTGGCTCTTACATCAAAAAAATAAGTACGTCTTCCAGCACGCATTACTTTGCTAAATATTTCTTCTTGCTCCATCGCGTATTTCTCGCCCATAGTAGTTTTATTTCTGAATTTATGTATACTCAAAAATCATAAAAAAAAATAAAAGCCGCAACTTAAAGTTAGATTTCTTTTTCGGTGCGTTGTTTTAAATACAATTCTTTGTAGTAGCCAGGTGTGTTTACCAATTCATTATGAGTACCTTGTTGTATGATGCTCCCTTGGTCCAATATAATTATTTTGTCAGCATTCTTGGCAGAAGAGACTCTATGACTTACAATTATGGTTGTTTTATTTTGAGAAATACGTTCTAAATTGCTAAGAATTTCTTCTTCAGTTTCTGTGTCTACTGCAGAGAGGCAGTCGTCAAACAGTAAAATAGCAGGATCTTTAATAAGCGCACGAGCAATCGAAACTCTTTGTTTTTGACCTCCGCTTAATGTGATGCCTCGTTCTCCTAGTATGGTTTGATACCCCTGGGCAAATCCCATAATATTTTTATGAACAGCTGCTAGGGTTGCAGCTTTTACTACCTGTTGATCTGTTGCGTCTTGTTTTCCAAATTTTATATTATCATTGATGCTTTCACTAAATAAAAAAGCATCTTGAGGAACAAAACCAATGTTATTGCGCAAATTCTGTAAATGCACTTCTTTGATTGGTGTGTTGTCTATAAAAAGGGTGTTGTCATTTGTATCATATAAACGCGCAATGAGTTCTAAAATAGTAGATTTTCCAGACCCTGTATTTCCTAAAATGGCAATTGTTTCTCCAGGTTGTATGGTAAAGGAAACGTTTTTTAATGCCTCAATATTTGTATCATCATAGGTGAAATTCACATTACTAAAAGTGATGCTCCCTTTAATGGGTGTTTTGGTTGTTGAGGTGTTGCTAATTTCAGGTTCTGTTTTCAAAAATTCATTAATTCTTTTTTGAGAAGCCTCAGCTTGTTGAATCATGGAAGTTACCCAACCCACAATTGCCACTGGCCACGTAAGCATATTTACATAAATCAAAAAAGAAACGATGGTTCCAAAGTCTTGTATTTCCTCATTGATAAATTTAGAGCCACCTATATATATAACAAGAATGTTACTTGCTCCAATTAAGAGCATCATCAGAGGGAAGAATAGGGCTTGTACTTTGGTTAACTCGATATTTTTTTCTTTGCTGGCCTGAGAGAGCGTTTCGAATTCTTTGTTTGTGTTGGGCTGAATACCATAGGCTTTGATAACTCCAATACCACTAAAACTCTCTTGTGTAAATGTGGTTAACTTTGATAAGTATTCTTGAACCACCGTAGAGCGTTTATGGATGGCAATACTAAGTTTGTAAATCATTACAGACAATATTGGCAGGGGTGCTATTGCATAAAGTGTTAGTTCTGGGTCAGAGAGAAACATATAACTTATTACCACAACAAAAAGAGTGATGGTAGATGTGCTATACATAATGGCTGGGCCAATGTACATTCTTACCTTGCCAACATCTTCGCTTATGCGGTTCATTAGGTCACCTGTGCGGTTTTGTTTGTAAAAACCCAAAGATAATTTTTGATAGTGTTGGTAGATTTCATTTTTTAAATCAAATTCTACTTTTCTTGACACCACAATGATGGTTTGGCGCATCAAAAAAGTAAATATTGCCGCTAATAATGTAGCACCTAGCAGTAAAACAATATTAATAAGTAATTGTTTCTCTACAATTGAAATATCTGTAATTTTACCATTGATTTTTTGTTCAACAACAGTCACAGAATCTCCTATTTTCATTGGAACGGCCAACTTAAAAACAGCGGCCACAACTGTGGTGATGAGTCCCAGTAATAATCTGCCTCTATATTTGTGTAAATATTTATTTAGGTACTGCAGTTCTTTCATGCACGACAAGAGGGTTTGTTAGCAAATTCGTATTTTAACCTTTGTGTTTTTGATAAATGATCAATAATATAGTACTTTTACAATCCCTTTTTAAGGATTTGAAAAATAAAACCCATGAAAACAGAAGTTATTTTAGCTGAAGATTTAAAAAAAATAGGTCCAGTTTTTGGTCAATTATCTTTTCAAGATCATGAGCAAATTGTTTTTTGCAATGACAAAGATACAGGATTAAAAGCAATAATTGGTATCCATGACACGACCCTAGGACCTGCTCTTGGAGGAACTAGAATGTGGCAATATAATAATGAACAAGATGCCTTAAATGATGTCTTGAGACTCTCAAGAGGGATGTCTTTCAAATCTGCAATTACAGGTTTAAACTTAGGTGGAGGCAAAGCAGTAATTATAGGAGATGCCAAAACACAAAAAACGCCAGAACTCATGCTAAAATTTGGTGAGTTTGTACATAGCCTTGGAGGCAGGTACATAACGGCAGAGGATGTTGGCATGACAACCGGTGATATGGACTTAGTCAGAACAGTAACTCCTTATGTGACAGGTATAAGCGAGCAAAATGGTGGCGCTGGAAACCCCTCACCAATTACGGCCTACGGAACTTTTATGGGTATGAAAGCTTCTGCCAAGTATGCATTTGGTAGTGATAATTTAGAAAATAAAGTAGTGTATGTTCAAGGAATTGGTAATGTAGGAGAAGCTTTGGTAGAACACCTAAGTAACGAGGGGGCCAAGGTTTTTATAAGTGATATAAACCAAGAGCGTTTACAGCAAGTGAGAGATACCTATGGTGTAGAGATTTACACTGGTAATAACCTATACAGTGAGCAGATGGATATTTATGCACCATGCGCTTTAGGAGCTACCTTAAATGACAATACTGTAGGGCAATTAAAAGCAAAAATAATTGCTGGTGCGGCAAATAACCAGTTAGCAGACGAAGACACTCATGCTAAAATGTTAAGAGAAAAAGGCATCGTGTATGCGCCAGATTTCTTAATCAATGCTGGTGGTATCATAAATGTATATGCAGAACTTGAAAATTACGGTAAACAAGAAATTATTCGCAAAACAGAAAATATCTATACCACAACTCTAGAGATTTTACAAAAGGCTGAAAAAGAAGACATAACAACACACAAGGCCGCTCTAACTATTGCCCAATCTAGAATTGATGCAAGAAAAATAGAAAAAGCCTAATCAGATTTTTAAAAGTAGTATCTTTGCCAAATGCTTTTATAGGTCATTTTTTAGTACCATTTCTGCAGAAAAATTAATATCAATTATTTTAGTTCTTTGATTCTATGTTAACAAGAAGACACATACGGGTAAAGGTTTTGCAATCTATTTACGCACTGCGCCAGAGCACTCAGCCCGATCTTGAAAAACAAGAAAAGTTTTTGTTCTACAGCATAGACCAAATGTTAGATCTCTATGCCCTGTCTCTACAACTTCTTGTTGAAATGAGAAAGGCAGACAGAAAATTTTTAGTTACCTCACAACAAAAACATTTAGCTACCAGTGAAGAAAAAAATTTCAGCACCACCTTTTTAGACAATAAGGTGCTAGATTTAATTGAACAAAACGAAGATTTATCAAATTACATTAAAAATAAAAAGTTACAGTACTGGGATTTAGACGGTGAATATGTAACCCTACTGCTCAAAGACTTAAGAGCAAAAGACTTCTACAAACAATACATTCAAAAACAGCGTACTAGTTTTAAAGAAGACCAAGATTTTTTGCTGGCTCTTTTTAAAAAAGTGGTAGCACCAAGTGATAAGTATTACGAGTATATTGAAGACAAAAGACTGACCTGGGTAGATGACTTTCCTATCGTGAATACTGCCTTGGCTAAGATGTTGGCAAAAATTTCAGAAAAAAACGCAAGTACTATTCTATTACCACAATTATATAAAAATCAGGATGACAGGCAATTTGCCAAAGCGCTATTTACAAAAGTTGTGCTCAATGACGAAAAGTTAAGTCAAGAGGTTGAGGGTAAGACCCCAAATTGGGACAAAGAGCGAATTGCTGAAATGGACATGATTATTTTAAAAATGGGTATCACAGAGTTTTTAGATTTTCCATCAATTCCTGTTAGAGCTACCATAAATGAGTATCTGGAGATTTCAAAAGAATACTCAACCCCAAAGAGCAGTATTTTTATCAATGGAATTTTAGATAAGTTAGTCAAAGAATTTGAGAGTTCTAAAAAGTTGAATAAAAATGGGCGTGGACTTCGATAGTCAATAAAAAATTCTTAATTTAGCCGCTCTTAAAAACTTTAATTATTTATACTATGAAAAATTCAATTTTAGCAATAGCTGTAATAGCATTATTTGCATTTACATCTTGCAAGAAAAACGCTGCAGATAGCGTAGTTGAGACCAATGTAACCCAAGCAGCAGATCGTGATGCTAAAACTGGTGAATTTCCAGTTATGACATTTGATGAAAAGCAATTTGACTTTGGTGAAATTACTCAAGGAACACCAGTAGAACATATCTTTACATACACAAATACTGGAAAAAGTAACTTGGTTGTTGTAAACGCAAAGAGTAGTTGTGGTTGTACTGTACCAACTTTTACTAAAGAACCAATCGCACCAGGTGAGTCTGGTGAGATGTTAGTGAAGTTTAATGGTAGTGGAAAAAACCAAGTTAGTAAAACCATCACCATCACTGCAAATACAGAAGCTGGTAAAGAGACTTTGATAATCAAAGCCTTTGTAAATCCAAAAGAAGGAGCAGCAGCAGTACCTGCAGCATCAAAATAATATAAAATAGATTATTGTTATGGGAGATGTATCTCAAATGTTGCCTCTACTTCTGTTATTCGTTGTGATGTATTTTTTTTTAATACGTCCCGGGTTACAAAAACAAAAGAAAGAGAAAAAGTATTTAGAAGCACTTAAAGCTGGTGACAAAGTAGTTACCAAAAGTGGATTACATGGTAAACTGCTGAGTCTTAATGACGATGGTAGTTGTGTCATTGAGTCTGGTGCTGGTAAAATGAAATTTGAAATCTCATCCATCTCTATGGAGATCAGTGAAAAAGTAAATACTCCAGTAACTAAAAAATAACAATATCATTGATTTTTAAAAAAAAACCTCTAGGGTAACAACTAGAGGTTTTTTTTATTCCTATTTACGTAAAAAAAACGATCTACTTTTCCGCTCCAACTAGTTGGGCTATATTAACAATCACCTCAACGGCTTTTTGTATACTCTCTACCGGAACATATTCAAACCTTCCATGAAAATTGTGTCCACCAGCAAATATGTTGGGACATGGTAAGCCTTTAAAACTAAGTTGAGATCCATCTGTGCCTCCCCTTATTGGCTTTATCAATGGTTTTATACCTGCTTGCTCCATTGCTTTTTCAGCGATAGCTACAATGTGCATCACAGGTTCTATTTTTTCACGCATGTTAAAATATTGATCTTTAATTTCAACAGATACAACAGGTTCCCCTAATTGTGAGTTTAACTCATCGGCTAGTTTGAGCATCATTTCTTTCCTAGCCTCAAAATGTTCTTTGTCATGGTCTCTTATTATATACTGTAACTCTGTACTATCTACCTCTCCCTTTACGCTACAGAGATGAAAAAAACCTTGTCTGTTTTGAGTGTGCTCTGGGGTTTCTAACCTCGGTAATGAATTGATGTAATCTGTGGCTATATACATGCTGTTTACCATCTTCCCTTTGGCATATCCAGGATGTACTATTTTCCCTTTTATAGAAACTACACCGCCAGCTGCATTAAAATTTTCATACTCTAGTTCTCCCACCTGGCTTCCATCCATGGTATAGGCCCAATCTGCATCAAATTTTTGGACATCAAACTTATGTGCACCGCGTCCAATTTCTTCATCTGGGGTAAAACCTACCCTAATTTTTCCATGTTTTATCTCAGGGTGTTGCACAAGATATTCCATGGCGCTTACTATTTCTGTAATACCCGCTTTGTCATCTGCTCCCAAAAGTGTTGTGCCGTCTGTGGTGATAAGAGTTTGCCCTTTATACAAAAGTAGGTCCTCAAAATAGGAGGGAGATAGAATGATATTTTGTTCTTGGTTTAATGTAATATCTTTTCCATCATAATTTTCTATGATTTGAGGCTTAACATCTTTACCTGTAAAATCTGGAGTGGTGTCAAAGTGTGATATAAAGCCAATGGTGGGTACCTGGTGAGGAACATTACTTGGTAATGTGGCCATAATGTATGCATTTTCATCAATGGTAACGTCTTTAAGCCCAATGTGTTTTAGTTCTTCAACCAAGGCATTTGCAAGATCCCATTGTTTGGCAGTACTGGGGGTTGTGTTACTGGTTGGATCACTTTCTGTGTCAACGGTAACATAGCTTATAAACCTATCAATTATGTGCTTTTTATCTATCATTGTGTGTGCCGTTTGTGTCTAAAGTTTCTAAAAAAAATATGCTTGTTAAAAATAAACATAATCAGAATAACTAGTAATGACTTTATACCTTATTTTTGCAGTAATACTTTTGGTTATGTATAAAGCTCTTTTACGACCTATACTCTTTAGTTTTGATCCAGAGAAGGTGCATTACTTCACTTTTTCTTTGATTAAGTTAGCACACCTTTTAGGGCTTGGCGGTTTATTTAGAGGCTTATACCAAATTAAACATCCTTCCCTTGAGCGAGAATTATTTGGATTGAAATTTTCTAATCCTGTAGGCCTGGCAGCTGGGTTTGATAAAAATGCTGTTTTGTATAATGAGCTAGCAAATTTTGGTTTTGGTTTTATTGAAATTGGTACCACAACACCACTTGGACAAGAGGGAAATCCCAAAAAGAGATTGTTTCGTCTAAAGGATGATAAAGGAATTATAAACAGAATGGGCTTTAACAATAAAGGCCTTGATAGTGCCATAGCAGCTCTTAAAAAAAACAAAGGAAAACTCATCATTGGAGGAAACATAGGTAAAAACACCCAAACCCCTCCACAGCATTACACTCAAGATTACCTCACTTGCTTTAATGCCCTGCACCCATATGTAGATTACTTTGTTTTAAATGTAAGTTGTCCAAATGTGGGCAGTCATGCCAAATTAAACGACAAAGACTATCTTGAGGAATTAATAGGCGCAGTGCAAAAAGCCAATGAAAACTTTAGCACCAAAAAGCCTATTTTATTAAAAATAGCCCCAGATTTAAATACCACCCAGTTAGACGAAATTGTAACACTTATCATCCAAACCAAGCTTGATGGTGTCATAGCAAGTAATACTTCAACAAGTAGAGAAGGACTTTCTACTTCAGAAGATAAATTACAGCAAATAGGTAACGGAGGATTGAGTGGTCAACCCATTAAAGATAAAAGCACAGCGGTTATAAAATACCTATCTAAAAAAAGCAACAAGACATTTCCTATAATAGGAGTAGGAGGGATACACAGCCCAGATGATGCACTAGAGAAACTAAATGCGGGTGCAGATTTACTACAGATCTACACTGGTTTTGTCTATGAAGGACCAGGTTTGATAAAAAACATCAACAAGGCTATTATTTCTCAAACCCCATAGTACCAAAATAAAATGGTAGATGCTCTTTTTTCTTTTGTTGTTGCTACCTGCCTTTTGGCTCTAAGTCCGGGTCCAGACAATATGTATGTCTTAACCCAATCTGTAGTTAACGGTAGCAGAAGTGCTATAGCTACCACAGCAGGGTTAATTAGTGGCTGTATTGTGCATACCACCTTATTGGCATTTGGTTTTTCTGCAGTAATTACTACAAACCCTTCTCTTTTTATTGGTATAAAAGTAGTGGGAGTATTGTATTTACTATACTTAGCTTTTGCTATTTATAGAAGTGATTCAACCCTCAAATTTTCTGGGGATGCACCAAAGAAAAGCTACTTTCAATTATTTAAACAAGGGGTGCTCATGAATTTGCTAAACCCTAAGGTTATGCTATTTTTTATTGCTTTGTTCCCTCAGTTTTTATGGAATCCAGAAACAGATACCGTGCTGCAATTTTATATTTTAGGCATTACATTTATGGTGGTAAGCTTTGTTGTTTTTACAACAATCTCTTTGTTAGGGGGGAGTGTTTCTTCTTTTTTAAATAAAAATAAATACGCAGGAGTTTTTTTTAAATGGGTGCAAATTTTTGTGTTTTTGGCAATTGCAATTTTTATACTAATACCCTAGGGTTATTGTGTCAATCCAAATTGGTTTACAACAAGAGTGCATTTAGAGTTGCATGAAATATCTAATGGTGCTGCCCACTGTGTTCCCTTGATATTTTTTAATAGTATACCTGTTTGAGTCTTTTGAACATTAAAAACAAAAAGTGCACCATCATCTGTGTTTTCAGCTTTAGAAATTCCATTTTCATTAATTAGTGTGCTGTCCTGCTTTAATGTAATTTTTTTCCAATCACAGCCATCTAAACACACAAGGGTGGTATTAGCTCTATCTATTTCAATAGAAATTGAAAAAGGTATTGTCGTTTCTTGGTTTGATTGTGCTACCACTTGAAAAGCAGCGGTATTAAAAGCGATAAAAAACAATAATGTAAGCGTAGGTTTTATAAGGGTTTTCATAGAATTTTTATTTTGGTAAATATAATTAAAATTAGGTAAAAGAAATTCTATTAAAAAGTAATAGCACACTTTTGGTTATCTACACATTTTACTTTTATCTTTACGAAGATGCAAGATGTAAAACTCATAGAATGTCCCAGAGATGCCATGCAGGGTATTAAAGACTGGATTCCTACCCAGAAAAAAGCTCAGTACATTCAATCTCTATTGAAGTGTGGCTTTGATACCATTGATTTTGGAAGTTTTGTATCGCCAAAAGCCATCCCTCAAATGGCTGATACCGCAGCAGTATTATCTACCTTGGATATGTCTGAAACACAGACAAAGTTATTGGCAATTGTTGCTAATATTCGGGGAGCAAAAGAAGCTTTAGCGCATCCACAGATAACCTATTTAGGTTACCCATTTTCTATTTCTGAGAATTTCCAGATGCGTAACACCCACAAAACAATTACCCAGTCTATAGCTACTCTTTCTGAAATTTTAGCGCTTGCCGCTGCTTCAAACAAACAAGTAGTAACTTACTTATCTATGGGGTTTGGAAATCCTTACGGAGACCCTTGGAATGTTGATATTGTAGGTCGTTGGGCTCAAAAACTCTCGCAGATGGGTGTCACTATTTTATCTTTAAGTGACACCGTTGGTAGCTCTACCCCGAAGACTATTTCTTATTTGTTTTCTAATTTGATACCAACATATCCAAACATCGAGTTTGGAGCACACCTGCATACCACACCAACTGCCTGGCATGAAAAGATTGATGCTGCTTATAAAGCAGGGTGTAGAAGATTTGATGGAGCTATTCAAGGATTTGGTGGGTGTCCTATGGCAAAAGATGAGCTTACTGGAAATATGCCGACAGAAAAAATGGTGAGTTACTTTACTGCTCAAAAAACGAAAACTAATATACATCCCATGAGCTTTGAGAGTGCACATAACAAGGCGAGTGATTTATTTAATAACTATCATTAAAAATAATTTAAGCGAATGGAAAATAGTAATTTCTTACAAAGATTTATAACCAATAGGCTATTGCATATACAACCCCTTGGTGCATTATTTTTGTGTGGTCTTTTTACAATCACCCTAAGCAGCTGTAAGAATCCAAAAGATTCTCCACTTCAAAAGCAGAATACTCTTACCATTAAGCTCATACAGGTAAATGATGTGTATGAAATTTCACCCCTGAGTGGGGGTAAATACGGAGGTATGGCAAGAGTTGCTCATGTAAGTGATTCTATAAAAAGGCAATTTCCTAATAGTTATTTGGTAATGGCTGGAGATTTTCTAAATCCATCACTTCTTGGTACCCTTAAAGTAGATGGGCAACGGGTTAAAGGCCGTCAAATGGTTGAGGTAATGAATGCCATGGATTTTGATTTGGCTACCTTTGGTAACCATGAATTTGATATCAAAGAAAAGGAGCTACAACAACGACTCAATGAGAGTACTTTTAATTGGGTTTCTGCCAATGTTTATCAAAAAAATGGCGAATCACTTGATGTATTTCATACCATCAAACAAGGAGATAGTACCGCAATTCCTAGAACACTTTTTTACGATCTTAACGCTGCTGATTCTTCCAAAGTACGCATAGGATTTTTTGGGGTCACTATAGATTCAAACCCAAAAGATTTTGTCCATTACAGTGATTACTTGTCAGAATCTGATTCTGCAGTGAATTC
>Ga0206125_10002064_pt1 | contig 21818 bp, 21 predicted proteins | sample Helgoland_Spring_4_FD_148598 | JGI IMG/M metagenome (GOLD analysis project Ga0206125, IMG submission 148598) | Pelagic subsurface seawater microbial communities from Kabeltonne, Helgoland, North Sea - Helgoland_Spring_Bloom_20160331_1 | ecosystem: Environmental > Aquatic > Marine > Epipelagic ... | reverse complement strand
ATAATCTTAAAGGTTTGAAATGGGGTAATTTCATCAATGAAGGGTTTGCACAGGGGTCTTGAAGTCATGGATTGGGATGCTGTTCAAAAATCGTTGCGTCAATTCGGTGGTATCAATCTTGATAAGAACCGAAGAAGCCCTACAAATTGGGTTATGGTTAAAGAAGAGATTATAACAGGCGATAAAGGGGTTTTTGCAGTTCGGATGTCTGTTTTCCCCGAAACATTCACAGGTTTTTCTAAAGGGAGAGGCCAACAGTCTGCGGGCGGATTCATGGGTGCGGGAGGTAAAAATCTTGGAATTGAAATTGAAGTGGAAGATTTAACCACAGGCGAAATCGGTTCGGATAGGACTTTTAGCGATATTACTTTTGACCGTCAAGATGAGTTTTTCCGAGATGCCTTAACAGTTATTTCAAGAACGATTACTTCGGTTTCCTCCGTAGCCTCCCCTCAACAAAGACAAGGTGATATGTCACAAGTAGGTTTGCTTAGAAATCCTTCCGATTGGATAGTTGGTGATAAAGTCAATGTGTCCCGTCATACGCTTGATGGTGGAGGTTTAACTGTCGGTTATGTGGTGCGTGTTTATCCGACTTCCGTTGATGTTCTCTTCCCACCCGACGAATTTCACAATCAAGGATGGTATAACGAAGAAGTGAAAGAAGATTTAATTTATGCAGGTCACGATTACAATTGGCGAAAGGTGGCGAACACTTGGTTGCGAAAAGAGTTTTATGCTGAATATCATTATGGCGAAATTCAAGTGGGCGATAAACCGCCTTCATGGACTGAATTGATAAATTATACTCCAAGAGAATATGAAAAGCGCATCGGTGAACCTTCTCCTATTCCGATTTCTTCAAATGTATGGACTGAATCGGATGATGTGGCCGAAAATCTTCAAGAGATGTTGAGTCCTTATCTAATGTATGACAATCCGATTACATGGGGCGATTTGGTTGATAACCAAGCCATTGACGGATATGAACCTTACTACGGGATTCTTAAACGCCGTCTTTAGATAACAGAATGGACAAAGGATTGGTATGACAGATAGCGATGCTACGCAGGGTGACAATATGAGTCCCGCCGAATTCGCAAAACTGATGGGTGCTTATCCACAACCTGCGGAAAATCCTCTTCCTACTTACGGTGGCTACATGGATAATTCCCCTGCTAACTTTTCATGGGTTCAAAACAATGATTATTTTGGTGCAGAAGAAGATTATGGTTGGGTTATTACTCACAAAGATTCGGGTTTGCGAACCGACTCATTTAGAACCAAATCGCAAGCCGAAAAATATCGTGATGAATTGAAACAAAACAAAACTTTGCGAACAGGAATGAAAATTGTGAAGGCTAATTCAAATGACGAAGCAATCCCATCTAACATATTGAATTATTTGGATGAAAAGAGCATGGGTGCTGAAACCATCCATGAAAAAGGCGATTACAGAATTATTGCGGAGGAAGATTATTATGTTTCAACGGGTGGCGTATTTCAAGAAAGAGAGGATTTTGATGATTTGATGGAACTTAGCGATACACATGGAATGTTCACAATTTCACTACAAAAGAAAGTTATGGGTGGTTGGAAAACCATTGATGCAGTATCGGGGGTTGTTCCCCATTATGGAGATATGGAAGAGGTAGCCTTAATGGAATTGGGCATACCTAATGGCCTTGATGTTGAAACCTTTGAGGCTGAAAAACTCCATCCGGGTTTGCATCGGCATAAGGGAAAAATTAAATTGAGAAAGGGATGGGATGAATGTCAAGAATGCGATGATTTAGTCAAACAAGATGAAATTAACTTCGCTTACCTTGAAGGTTATGGGAATGCAACAGTTTGTGATGCTTGCGTGGAAAAATATCAAGGATTTCAAAGAATGGATGATTATATTCGGGAAAAATGGACTTCATGGAAAGATTGGGGCGAAAAGAAAGATTATTCAAAAAAATATGTTCCCGTAAAGAAAAGACATGAATGGGGAGAAAGCGAAATTGCTCGGTTGAATTATGATGGTATTATTAAGAGTCCATACGGTGCTGAAACATTTAATGGACTTTCGGCGGAAGAATACTATGCTGAAATGGAAGAATTAACTGATGGTGTAGCCTCAATTACCAACCGATTCGGAGATGGTGTCGGAATTATCCAAGTGGATGATGAAGATTTAGAAGATGTTTCCGTTGAAATTACAGACGGAGATGGAGATGTTGTTTATGAAGGTATTTTGGGTGATGAAAATACTCCCGAAATAGAAGAAGATGATTACTACTTTTCCGAAAACAAGAAAAAGTCTTCTATCTTGCCGATGGCTCTTGGTATCGCAGGTGCTATTTTTGCTTATCAACCTGTGATGGATTTCTTGGCCCGCAAGACCAAAAAGGAAGAAAAGATGGCTGAAACTCCCGAACTGATTGAAAACCCCAACACAGGTAATCTTGACCCTGCTCAATACGAAGAATTAGTTGTTGAATCCACAGGATATGCAGTTGATGTAATCCCTCAAGTTCTTGACGGTTCATTCATGGGTAGTCGTTTCGCCGCTTTGCCTACTGAAAGATATGTTGAATACAGCGACCCCGGAATTGGCGCACATACTGATATTGCTATGAATCGTGATGAGATTTACCTTGAACCCGAAATGGCTATGGTTCAAGCCTCCGAAAGTGTTAAGGAATCGCAAGCACCCGGCCAATCACCTTATAATAGCGTGGATGGTGAAGAAAACAGGGATTTTGACATGAGGGTTCTCAAAGAAACACAAGTTATTTCTCTTGACCCTGCGGTTAAGCCATTTATTCCACAATCCATGAGTGGTTATACAGGAAATGCTAACACCCCACCATCAGTTTATGACAAAATGTTTAACATTGGTGTTCTTGGACAGACCCCTGCCTTCGTTCCCGGAAGTGGCGACATAGGTTCAAGTCATACAGGCTCTCGTTCTGCGATTCCAAATTCATTAGGTGTAGCAGGTTCCGTTGGTGGCCCACTTTCCGATAAAGTGAATGCAAATTATACTGATGGAACTACATCTATGTCCCTCGCTCAATGGGCGATTGAAAATACTGTCAGTCAAAGTTCGGACACAGAAGCAGTAGTAATAGATAGGTCATCGGGACAAATGAAGCGTGTTCGGAGGGTTTAATCATGGCTCATGTGGAAATGGTTTTTGTTTTGACTGATTCTGCACAAAGGTATTTTGACCCCGACGATAAAAAAGCAGTTGAAGTTGTAAAATTAGAAAACATTCCTACGAACAAGATGGATGAATATGTTCCGTTTGGCCTTTTTTTTAAGGTAGGTCTAACTTGTAAGACAAGTGGATTAAATGTTAAGGAAATAAGTGGAGATTCAAATTCTGTCACCGTTAAAGGATTTACTAAAAGAGGGATTTTACCAATTCCTGTCACCGAAACATTCAAAATTGGAGATTCATATACGGCAGATGGTATGTTTTCCGTCAATACCGACAGTTCATCCCAAAGTCAAGGTAGTGTCGGCATCACCGAGATTATTTGCTGTAAAGATGACGATGACTTAACGGGAATTTTTAATGCTATGCAAAAAATGGGTCAAAAATTTGGTCGTAAGATTCAGTATGCAGAAAATGAAATAAACAAGGCCGAAAGTGAAGATTTTGATGAGGATGGCTATGACGCATTTATGGCTGAAATTGGAATGAAGGCTTATCCACAAGAGCGATATTACTAATCCAATGTATGATTCGTTGTCTTTAGATAACGGAAAGGATAAATTGATACTATGTCCGACTTTCAAACACTCATGGGCGAAGGCGAGGCCACCAATTACGGAGATGGTGAACCCGTTCCTGTGGATGAGGTTGCTACTATCCATGAAAACCTTACCGAAGTTATGGGTGATAATACTTTGAATGCTCAAAACGATAACTTGGCTTCCGAAAATGTGGGTGAGCCATTACCACCTAATCCATCTATGGAACCTGTGGGACAAAGTGGCCCTATGGGAAATCCTACAAATCAATTTATGGATAATTCCCCCGACCCTCTTGAATCCTTTATGGAAGCCCACTCCGAAGACTTCCGTGATGTTTCATCCATGAAACTTGCTGATTACGAAGAATGGTTGTTTCAATCCGAAGAACAAGCAGGTGAAGTAGCCGTTGCTCGTATCGTTTCTAACTTCAAAGCATCGGGGTATGAAATTAAGCCTACCTATGCGGCTGTCGCAGGTGCTACTTGGAGTCGTATGAATTATGAGGGTGAAGAACATACGGAAGCGTTAAAGAAGGTTGAGAGGGCTTCTGTTGCGGATTTGCACCCATTAGTGATTGAGGTTGAAACGGAAGGGATGACTTCGCTTTTTGAAAAGGTAAAGCAAGCCGAAAGTCAAGCCGATGAATTCCGTGCAGAAATTATTTCACAGATTAGAGAAGAGATGGCCGCCGAAGAACAAAAAGCGGCTGAAAGCGAGTTAAACTCGGAAACATGGAAAAATTCAGCCAAAGAGTATATTGCGCCTGTGGCTTTTATCGCATCAATTGGTGTCGGACTTGGTATTTTGAAATTGTGGAAGTGAGATTATACCAATAACCATATCACAATTAGGTGTTGGTGTTGAATTCAAATTTCCCCAAGATTGGTTTGAACCCCCGTTCACCGAGTTCGTGTTGGTATCAAAGGAGGAATTGTCCGATGATAAATGGAAAATTGTGTTTGACCCGTTGGTAAAGAAGGGTGTTAGCAACATTGAAGCCACAATTAAAAGCGATACACAATTTCAGTTATTACAAGAAATAGATTATGGCTACGAATCCGATGATGACGATGATTATTTGCCCGATTCTTTGAAAGAAGCCGAAACTTTTGGTAATTATACACCCGAAGATTTAGTCATGTCTTCTGCTATTGAAGGTTTTCAACCCATGAAGTATTCAGTCATAAGTAATGCCGAATCGGATGATTATGACAAAACCTATGGTAAGAAACAAGGTGCGATTCGTCGTAGGTTAAAAAATAAAATAATGGGTCAAGCAATTGTTGGGACAAAGAAGGGTCAATGGTCTGCTCGTAAATCTCAAGAATTAAAAAAGCAATACGAAGAAGCCTGTGAAAAGAAAGGTTTGAAGGCTTACAAAGGAAAGAAAACCGAAAAGCAAAAAGATTTATCCAAATGGTCTAAACAAGATTGGACTACGAAAAGTGGAAAACCCTCAAGTAAGACAGGTGAACGATATTTACCTGCAAAGGCTATCAAAGCCCTAACTGATAAAGAATACAAGAAAACAAGCGATAAAAAGCGTAAAGATATGAAGAAAGGAAAGCAATTTAGCGACCAACCTAAGTCAATTGCTAATAAAGTAGCCAAATATCGTGCTGAATTTACAGATAATTGCGAGTTTTGTCCTAATGAAGTCAAAGTCCTTTCCGACGATGATGGTTATGCTTGCGTTGATTGTGGGGCATTAACTTGTTATGGTTGTGGAAGTGGTGATGAGGAAAAATATCCTTACTGTCCTTCTTGTCTTGAAAAATTTGAATCCGAATCTTCTAAAAAACCACATTCAGTCACAATTTCCCGTTCTTCCAATTCCGAAAAGAAATTGATGGCTGTTTTTGAAGATAGCGAAGGTAAAAAGATTAAAACTACGCATTTTGGACAAAGAGGCGCAAGCGATTACACCAAACATGGCGAAAAGGAAAGGATGGAACGATACCTTGAGCGACATGGTGGCGGAACTACTACAAGCACAAAGGAAGATTGGAAAGACCCGACTACCGCAGGTGCATTATCAAGATGGATTCTGTGGAACAAGCCGAGTCTAAAAGCCTCTTTTGATGATTACAAATCCCGTTTTGGATTAAAAGGTTCAATCAATGTTTCCAAATCAGCCGAAGAACGAAAGTGTAAGTCATGTGGAAAACCTGCGACCAATGTGGTTCAAGAAGGTTCATTTTGTTTCTCCTGTTTGCCTATTAACTTAGGTGCTGAAAATGAATCCAAATTCCCCATATTCCAATTTGCAGGTTCGGTTTTATTGGTATCACTTTTACCATTGTTTTTAGATAACAGAAGGGATAAGGTATAATCATGGATTTGGATTTAGCACTTCAAAATGTCGTCAAGCGTAGTCCTATGGATTCCGCTATGCACGGCGTTGCTTCTAATCTTGGCGATGGACACTATCGTTTGAACTCTTTTTACGAATCCGAAGATGAATATAATGCTCTCATGGGCGAACCCTTGATGACTTACATTCCTAATCCCGTTTCAGCGTATGTGCGACCCCCAACAGGGCCACCGAACACACCTAACCCTGCTTCGTTTTCACAATCATTAGGAAGTGGTTATTCTATCTCTTATGACCAATCCTCTCAAACATGGGCTTTGAATCGCATGACTGTTAAAAGTGGACTTAGTGGATTTTGGTCAAGATTGACAGGTAGTGATGATACCGATGCCGTTCCACTTGTTTCTAAAGGTGGTGCAAATTCTATGCACAGATTCCTTACTACAATTCAAGAAATGAATCTTCCTATGGACTTGAAAACTAAGATTACTGATGTTTGCGTTAATAAAACAGATAATACAGGGATTTCGGAATTCGTGGGCGGCCAAGTCATCACATCGGCTATTGATAATCCGCTACAATCCGATTCATTCCTTTATCAAGAAGGAAATCCATTGGACATTCTTGCTTCGGAATATGTTTCCCCACCAATTCTTTCTCAATCTAAAAGTGAGCAATTCGTTGCCCCACCCACACATTCTCCGGGAAAATCTATCAATTTCATAGGGGGAAATCATCGCCCCTTTTGAATGAGAGGCTTTAGATAACGGAAGAACTCAAAGGAGAATAACACGAAAGGTGAACTATCATGGATGTCCTAACCCCTATCAAAAAGAATGTCATTGACCCTACTATCGCTATTGGGTCGGGAACTATTGAAGGTATGAAAGATACCTTTACTACAAAGAAGGGTGCTTCGGATGTTGCTTACATGGTTGTAGGTGGTATTGCCGCAGGTATCGTCACTATTGGTATTCTCCCACGCATTCCATTTGGAAAACTCCCATTTGGCCGTGAAATCGCTTCGGCTGTCACTCTTGGTGTCGGTGTTTCTATGAGTGCATACGGAAAGAAGACAGGAAGTGGTGTTTGGGGAACAGCAGGTGTTGTCACAACCCTCGCAGGTGCAGGTGCCTTACTTAGTATGACAGGACTTCTCCCATCAAGTGTTTCAAAATACATGGCCGCAGAAAGTGGTTATTACGGTGACATGAACCTCAAGAATTACACCCCAATGGATTCCGTTGAAGTGGACAGGTCATCTTACCAACCAACTCAAGACTACGGTGCTGAAACTATTGAACAGGAAATGACCGCAGGAACTCCACAGGTTGAAATCGCACAAGAAATGGTTGGAAACAACCTTGACTCGGTTCGCCAAGAATCCGCTATGGGTCATGGAGTCACTCAATGGTTCGGTGCTGAAACAATGAACTCGGCTACGGCTACAAACCGCCGAATGGATATGAAGAAGTTTGCCGCATCCACCGATGTTGGCGGAAACCGTGTCCGAACAGGTGACGATTCAATGGCTAATGTCGTTGGCGGAACTTCAATGGCTGATTCTGCACCCTCTATGACAACCTATGATGTTTCAATGGAAGCAGGTATTCTTCCGCAGACTAAGGAACTTGGTGGCGGTGTGCAAGATGTCTTTGACACATATATTCTCCCATCTTACGAGATGCCCTCCGCAGGTGGAAGTGGACATGGTGTGACCCAATGGTATGCAGAAAGCAACCAAACAGGTTTCATCGGAAACTTCGTTGCAGGTGCAGAAGGTCATGGGAGTGTCTTAGGACAATAAACAGGAAGTGAATTAGATGCAAGCAATTAAAGATATATGCAAAAGAACAGAAACCCCAACAGGAAGAATCGTAGTCGGTGCATCCGTGCTACTACTCGGACTCGGCCACTTTGGAAAAGATAGCGGATTGATGAATATGTCGGTTGGCCCTGTGTCAATTGGAATGGTTGCGGGAACTGTCGGCGTTGTTGTCGGTTCTTGTATCTTGCTTAACCGCTTTATGTGAATAGGAAGTGAAAAATATGATGAATAAAATGTGTAATTGGATGAATACAAAGAATGGAAAGATGCTATGTGCGTTTGCTTCAACCGTTGGCGGTTTGCATTTGCTTATGACCCCTGCACAAAAGGTGCTTGGATTCCTCCCTGCATTTGAAATTACTATCCCTGTTATCGGTAAGCAAGCGGGCGCACAACAATTGGTTGGTGCTGTCCTAACTGTTTGCGGTGTTTGTTGCCTAAAAAACTGTATGTGAGTGTGATTAAGAATGGATATTAAAAGTATGTTGCTAAACAAGAAAACAATCGGTGCTTCCCTCGTTCTCGTCGGTGCAGGTGTCGCTCTCGGTGCTAACCTCCGAATTATGAATCGTGTTCTATTCTCCCTTCCTATGATTGGGGACATTACTCTAACAAGAGTCATGGGAACTGTCGTCGGACTACTTGGTGTCGCTGTCCTAACAGGATTTGACCCACTTTCCCTTGAAGATGAAGTTTGATTTTCAACGATGTCCCATCGGGATGTTAAACAAAACCCGACATTTAATTCTTTAGCGTAGCGTATTCTCTAATTTCTCACAAGAATTTGGAGATGTATGCTATCCTTTAGATAGTCAAAAAAACAACAGTAATATACAACCAAAACGGAAGTGAAAAATTATGTCTATGAGAAGCCAAGTATATGAATGGTCAAACCTCGCCGCAAGCGGGCAGACCTCAAGCCTACGAAGAACTGTTGATGCTGTGCCTGTTGTCATCCCGACCAACCGTGAATACGATATTTTTATCGGCGGTATTGGAAACAACATCACAAAACCTGCTGAAACCACAGCGACCCAATTTATTGTCATTGAAGACATCGCTTGTTCCGCTTATCTTGGCGGTGCTTTGCAGGTTCGTATCAATACAACCGATTACTTCCAAAACCCCGATGTCACCGACCAAGCAGGTGTTCCGGGACTTGCATCACCTTACCCAAGAGGGTCTTCGGATTCTGCGGTGACTGATTCCATAACTGATTATGTGCAACTTTTGAAGTCTTTTGACCTTTACCCCGATGTTTATGTGCTTCCGGGACAGGTTTTCCAAATTCTTTACAGCCTTCAATCCACCAACGGTGCGGCGGCTGTCACTACTGTCGTTGCGGCATTCGTGAAATACACCCTATATGACGGCCCGGATGCCCTCATCGCAAACAAACTTCTTGAGTTAGGCGTGACCATCAACCCAAACAATGTTGATTGGTATAAGCGAACCTTGATTGAACAGCAACAAAGAAGCCGTGTTGCGGCTGTTGCTACCAACGGAGGTAGTGCTTGATTCGCCCTTCTTGGGATTGAATGAAACACAGGAGATGATTATTATGAGTATGAGAAGTCAAGTATATGAATGGACAAGCCAAGCAACCGCAAGCCCGTGGACAAACACGAACACAGGTAATTCCGTGTCAATCTTTATCGGTGGCGTTGGAAACAATATCACAAAACCTGCTGAAACAACTGCTACGCAGTTCGTCGTCATTGAAGATGTCGCAGTTTCACCAACCGCATTTATGCCTTCCTCCACAATCACCCCGGGTGGATTTTATCGTGGATTGATTCAAGGTGGACTTGGTGATGCAGGTTGTAATGGAGTTATCGGAAACCGTGCTTACATCCAAGTTCGCATTAACACCACCGATTACTTCCTTGACCCCGACAATGTTGGAAACGATGGTATTCCGGGTTCGGCAAGTCCTTACCCACGAAGCACCAACTTCCAACCTGCTTTCAACCTTTACCCCGATGTCTATGTGCTTCCGGGTCAAGTGTTTGATGCTTTGGTCACTTGCTACCAAAACAGCGCATTCGGTTCATCCGTTGCTACCAACGCTTTGTCAGCATTTATGAAATACACTCTTTACGATGGCCCCGATGCCCTCATCGCTAACAAACTGTTGGAAATGGGTATCTCCATCAACCCCGGAAATGTGGATTGGTATAAGCGAACACTTATTCAGTCACAATCCGCCGCACCTGCTATGGCTTAAAGCCTAAACAGGAACGGAAGGAGTGCCTTTTGAGGGCTTAACAACACCCAAATAGCCGTAAGGCTGAAAGGGAAATGGGCGAAAAGGATGAGTAATCTTTATTAACCTGTCACTCTCTCGGTTAAATCATGGCTTGGGCAGTTTGGTCGGACAAAGGCGGCATTGATTCAACATACGGACACATGGGTTTTTTCTGCAACACAGCAGATGCTTCATTTGGCCCTGTATTCTTAACAGACACCTACTTTGATAAGATGATGTTTTACAAGATGTGGGATATGGCTAACTTTGCTGACCCTCGCTCAAACGAAGGAAGTCTATGGAATCAAACCCATCGGATTATTCACTTGATGGATTACAAAGACAATGTTCAAGCAACCATGACGGTTTCTCAAGGCGACAAGGTAATCTTTACTAAAGAGTCCAAAGATTGTTGGGAGAACATTGACTTTTCACCATTTCACCCTCAATTGGAAGCCCTTTCGGAAGAAGATTTTGACACCGTTAATAACTTGATTGAAGATGCTAACAACGACATGAAAGTATTGTCAATTGCCGATTACAATGATGAAGAGGGTTCAACCAAATTAAGCGACAATGGAATCATCGTTGAAATGAAGTGGAAAGTTATAAATGAGTAATCGGTCAATGGTTATTCATGTTTGATGTAATCATTCCCATCTATCGGATTTCTAAACCGTTTTTAACTCGTTGTTTAGAGTCTGTCTTTGACCAAACATTTGATGATTATACCGTCTATGTTTGCGATGGAACACCGAAGAAATATCAAGACTACGATGCACAAGCCATCGTGGAGTCATACGGCTTTAATTACCTCCGTCAAGACCCTGCACACCCTCTCGTTAGTGGCGCACGGAATCAAGCGGTATCGGTAGGTTCTAACCCCTTCCTTGCCTTCCTTGACGGCGATGATTGGTGGTATGATGGCTACTTGAAAGAAGTCAAAATAGAAATAGATAAATCATTAGAAAAGGTCGCTATTTGGTCTTGTCCTCTTGACTGTCATGTTCCTGTTCTTTCTCAATTTTCGGGTGATACTTTCAATGTCAAAGGTCTTTATGGTTATTGGCCTCAAGATATGCCTTTCATAGAAAACTACCCCGATTATTCTTACTATTACCTCTTCGGACACCCCCCTGCACCGACAGGGACTATCATAAAGCGGGATGCGTTTGAAGCCGTTGGGGGCTACGATGAACGAATGGCTATGGCGGAAGATACTGAATTACTCATGCGAATCACAGGCGACCCAAGAACGACTTCTTTGGATAATCGTCGTCATTATCGTGTCCTTGATATGATTGTCGGATTCCACTATGTCGGTGAAGAAAATACTTGTTCGGGAGGAATCCAAACGGGGGCAAATGAACTTGCCGAGGAACAAGGTAAGGACTTAAACGAATTTTTAGATGCAAATATGGTTCTTTTATACGAAAAACACCCTAAACCTACCGTTAAAGATATGCCCGATGGCGTTTTAGAATTACTCCCCGATTTCACCGAAACCTTCAAAGGAGTCATGCGTGACCAAGCGATGAACTCCCTCAACATTTAGATACACACTCAATCAATGTCTAATTATGCCCGAAAACTTGAAGATTGATACGCCGATTGGAGAAATCACTATTCCATATTCCGAAGATGCGATTCTTACTCTTTACACAAAATTAGTCAAAGCAAGTGAGGGCGACCCAAACCTTCTTGAAGAATCTTTTGTTGAGTTTATGGAATTATCTTCTCCCGATGATGCCGTTTCCGATTGGTTATTTTGGGAAGATACTCGGACACCCATTCACATTTATGACTTTATGGGTTGGATTAAAGAAGATTTCACGGTTGATAAAACACTTGGATTTACAATGGGTAAAACGAAAATCACAGGACTTCAATATCATCAATTTACATACCCACACGGTCAAGAAAATATGCCTATTCGTGCTACCTTTTTCTTAAGTCGTAATACTGATGGTGCTAAATTTGTTGTTGATTTGACCCCTGTTGATGGACTTCATGTTGAAGTTCAAATTATTCATCAACCTTCCACTCAAATTAAAACATTTCACGAATCTTTCAAAAATTACGGAACTAAAAATGGTATTTTGAAAAACAATGCGGTGTCTGCAAACCTTGAATTCATTACAATTGAAAATGTTGGTTGGGATGATGTGGTTTTGAGCAACGAACAAAGAGAAGCCTTTGAAAAGAATGTTGTCAATTTTATTAAGCACATTGATTATTTCGCTGACAAAAAATTGCCTACAAGTAGGGGTTGTTTGCTCACAGGGCCGCCCGGAACAGGAAAAACATTGACTTGTTCAGCAATTATGAATCAAATTGAATCTTCTATTATTTACATCACATCGGATGATATTTCCGAAAGAGGACAGATTGCAGAATTGTATGAAATTGCCCGACAGATTTCTCCGACAATTATTATCGTGGAGGATATTGATACGCTCGGTGGAATAGATAGGCAAAAGGCAGGTGGCGACCATCCACTTCTCGGAGAATTTTTGAACTGTTTAGCAGGTGTGGAATCCAATAGTGGAGTCGTCACAATTGCTACTACAAATTATCCACAACACCTTGATAAAGCCTTAGTGGATAGGCCCGGAAGATTTGATTTCCGAATTGATTTTGGACTTCCCGATGACAAACTTCGCAAGTGGATTTTGAAGAAGTATTTGACTACTTTTGACCATCAAGATGTTGATTTCAAACCGTTAATTAAACAAACAGAAGGCATGACGGGGGCGCATTTGAAAGAAATGGTAATGACAGCCTACATGAATGCTTTGGAAGCGTCAAATTATAAGAAAAATACCAAGATTAAGCAAGCAGATTTGATTAAATCAATGAAGGCAATCATTACCAACCGAGCCAAATACAATCATTACAAAAATGTGGATGATAATGTTTCTATTCTTCATGGTTGAAGCGAGTCTTTAGATAACGAGAACAACAAAACAACGGTATGGGTCGTAAGCCACGCCAAGAACCTCTTAAGGAATATCTTGAGAATCCTCGCACAACATGGTTATTTTCACAACCTACATCTTTTACAGAAGTCTTCCCGAAAGGTGACAAGGCTACTTCGGAAATATATCTCAAGCCCGCAACCAAAGGCACTCGTCTTGGTAAGGGGACATTCCGTGTCGTTCTTCACCTACCTAATAAGCATCACAATGACCGTTTAGCATATTTGAAGACGATTGAAAATGGTAGTTTGGGCCGTTATCTTGAAGGTAGCCCATTGGAAGCCTCTCGCATTCGTTGGGATTCGGGTTCTTACCCATCAGCAGAATTAGTCCTTCATACTCAAAAAGGAAAGCGTGTTAATTTTTATCTTGTCCCTGCAACCCATGAGAAGGGGGCAGTAGTGTATGCTACCACTTCTTTCCCATCCCCTACCTCAAAGAAAATGGTTCAATGCCCTGTTAGAGTAGGATATTTCGGTGTTTCTGCAAGCAGACCGGGAGAATTCGCACTCAAACTACAAGAGCCACGAATTGAATGTGGTAAGGGATTGGTGGCCGCAGGTCACGCCCCCGCAGAATTCCTAAAGCCCGAAAAGAAAAAGAAGGGTTCTAAGAAAAGTGTAAAGGCCGCCGAAACAGAAGGCTACATGAGCGAAGAAGACCAAATGTGTTTCTATGAGGCACAAGGGATTGATATGAGCAAACTCTTACAGGATGTTGAAATAATGAACAGCGAAAACGAACAAGCACAAGAAAGACAATACTACAACCCAAGCGATGCTATGGTTGGAAACGAAACCCTTGACGGATATACCCCATCCGAATCAACAACGGTGGATTTGACCTCTAACCAACCAACGGCTAACTATGGTGCAGAATCAAAGCGAATGATGTGTGCTGATTGTGGTTCTAAGAAAGTAATGTATGCCGAAAGTGAAACTGCTACTTACTCTCCATCCGAGGAACCCGATATGGTTTCATCTTCCTCTTTTGAAGACCCAACCAATGCTAACTTTTCCGCAGAAGGAACTTCACTTACGGGATATACCCCAATTGATTCTATTGAAGAGGCCGCACCAATCGGACACGGAGTAAATCAATACTTCGGAAGCGATACCGAAAGCGCACTTCTTGATGAATCCACAACAGGTATTACTATTGAAGAAGGCGTTTCCCTTGACGGATATAGCGGAATTGATTCCGTAGCCGTTGAAGCCCCTCTCGGTCATGGTGTCACTCAATGGTATGCAGAAGACTCCCCCGAACCTAACTTTGATGAAGGCATTACAGGTCAAGATGGCCCAAGTGCTGACCCAACCAATGCTCACATGAAGGCTGAATTTTCTAAGAGTAAGGGTCGCAATTACGCAAGAGATAGAAGAGGCCGTATCATTACTCACGATGCACAAGGCTATGATGATAAGATGGATGAGTCCCTCGGTATGCGTCATCGTGGTTCGCACAGACAATCTATGAAAGACCGCCGAGATGAAGCCTCCGCTATGGATAAGAGGCACTCCCGCATGGGTCGCAAATACGATGATGTTATGACAATGGATGCCGACACCGCAGGTTATCTTCAAGACGGTTCACTAAGCATGGATGGCTATACTCCTTTGGAATCCGTTGAAGTGGACAGAACTTCTTTCCAACCTACACAGAATTACGGTGCTGAATATGCAGGTGAAACTGCTGATAATTTCAAGAAGGGTGTTGGTCTTGGAAGCGGTGCTGTTGTCGGTATTGCACTTCCCGGAATTCTTCTTGGAACCGCAGGTCTTCTCTTTTCAGTATTGATGGGTAAATCGGAGTGAAATAAATGACGACTATGAAAACTATTCTTAGCACGGCGGCAATCACAGGTTTAATCCTTTACATTTTTGATGAGGAATTACAGCCTTTTGTGGATAGTTCAAAAGCATTTATCGTAGGTCTTTTTAAGGGCAAAGAAACCAAAGAGGCTGATGGTGCTAACGGAACCGCAGGTATCAACGAAAGAGGCGATGTCGTTCTCGGCACAAACCGTATCTATCAAATCCCAATCAATTCGGGAGGCACTTCTATGCCTGTTATTACTCCGCTTGCTGAACCGGTATCGGGTTCGGGACAATATGTGGGTCAAACTGCATACCCTATGGCGGCCCAAAACAATCTTGAAATGTTAATTGATGGTGCATCTTGGATGAACGCCGCCGCTTACACCAACGCCGCCTTCGGACAGAATTATTCGGGTAGTGCGGTGGGAAATGAATGATTGACAAAAACTTAGGTATTGTCGCTATCGCAACCTTAGTCGCAGGTGCAGGTTTTCTTCTAAAAGGAGGGGAAACTTTAAATAAGAGTGCTGAAAATAGAGAATTTATGGCGCAAAGCGGGCGAGCAATTGACAAAAGAAAACTTCAATTTATCATTGATTCAAAGGATTATACCCATCAAAGGTATAGTGATGAGTTCACACAACCTATCCGTGAAGAAATGATTAAAAAACTAAGCCGTAGGGGTTTAATTCCTGATTTTGTTGCATCTCCCGATTATCCATCCTACAAAGAATGGTTGATGAAAAATCTTGAAAAAGGCTCTCGTCAATTAGAAATCCCTCAATTCAATAATTACAAAAATGGCTATCAAATACCAATGTATGATAGGCAAGCCCGATTCCCTTCTCAATACGATTCTAATGGAAACCAAATAAGAATAAATACCGATGCTAAAGTATATGTCGGAAACATTTACAACTCTAATGCCCGATTTACTTACGAATCATGGAAATACCCTACTCTTAATTGGAAGTTTGTCGCCAAACAAAGAGCGCAATATCCGATTGATATGGCGGCAGGGGTTTATGGAAAGTCCTATCAAACCTCTATTCAAAAAGAACCTTTAACTCCCGACATGAAGGGAACTCCGTTTGCTTACTTAGAATGGGGGCTTAGTTTGGCTTTGAAACATTGGATGGAATTGAATCCACAGGTAAAATACATCACTTACAAGGATGGTCGCTACGGAAGAAAAGACATTCGTTATTTGAAAGACCTTCCTCCTTCCTTTACAAAGGGATGGCCTGTGTATGGTGGAACTCAAATACCTTATACTCAAATGACTCATAGAAAAAAGGTATATATGCGCCTTCCCGATAAATCCGTTGTGGATAAGCAAGCCAAAGAAGCATTTAATTACTTTGTCATCCTATGGAAAGAATATCTCAACGCTCAAATGATTGAAATTTATTCACAAGAAATCTTGGCTGACTATCAAAAAGGCGTTCAAGAAAAGGCTATGTGGGCTAAATTACAATCTTCGGGTAAATTGAAAGAGTATCTCATGGAACAGTTTGACAATAAGCGAAGGGTAAATCCGCCTGTTGGTTATGTCAATTTCACAAAGGCTATGTGGGAAGAATGGAAAGAGGTTCAATTGAAAGGAGTCATTGATAGACACAATGCGCTCATGTCTAACTTTGAGAGCCGAATGTCGTGGTTGTAAGCCATTTTCGTTTTACGGGCTTAACTTGATTTTACTTCAATACATCGTTTTTGACTTTTTGACTTAACGCTGTGAACAAAACCTTTATTAACCCGTTTCTGTCGTTGGAGAAACATGAGCAACCGAGCCATCCGACGAGAACAACTAAATTTTGACCCACTCTATGCTGACAAGCAGGGGTGCATCAACCAACCACTTAACGATATTATGATTGCCGACATGAGTGTGTGGGAATTTCTTCAAGAAGCCAACAACCTATCAATTGAAGTGGGTGGAAAACAGGCTTACCACTACCGTCAAGAACTTACTAACAAAATAAGCGGAAACCATCATTATCAAAACCTTCAAAGTAATGTTCACCAAATCGGTGCTTTTATTGTGTCCGAAACACTTGAAAAGGCACTTACTCCCGCCCTTCGTCAAGACCTTTATGACTTCGCCCTCATCATGCGTGATGAGTTTGCTAAATTGGGTTCAACCACTTACAACCTCCATCCGAATCATCAAAATTTTTCTCAAAAATACCGTGATGCTTATGATGGAATGATGGGTCTTCTTTCCGATGTTGCTACCTCCACAAAGACCCGACTTAACTTACATGGAAACACTATTCACCCTCGCTTGTATGAAGGCTACCTTACAGGCGGTGATGAAGCCTTAGTCAAGAACCGATGTTTTGACACACCTATACTATCTTTCTTCAATATGAACATAACGGCACACATTCCTTATGGAAGTTTCCAATCTGCACCTTACAACAAAGTCAAACCCGCCGATTTAAGTTTCATCACAAAGTCTTTCACCGATGTTGAAATCAAGGAAATTTTGGAATCAATGTTGGAGAAACAAACAACCCTCTATCTTGAAATTGCCGCACTCCATGAGTTTGCTCTTGCGAACCCTCAAGTCAATTCTTTCGGTCAATCTTGGACTTCACGCAACCGTTCCGAAGATTGCTACTTCAAGCAGACTTTTGACCAAGTTTCTAAGAAAAACACCTTTGTTTGTGCTTTAATGTCCGATATTTTCCCAAAGCACACTCCAAACTTTGCCGAAGTTAAAACTGCATGGAAGCCTCAATTGGATAAAATTGTAGCCGACCTTAAAATCGCAGAACCTCTTTTGGGTAAAGCCCAAACACAACGAGAACAAAACGAAGCACAAGCCATCATAAATTGTCAAGTAGCAATTGTCAAAAAAATCAATGATATGCTCTCTAACGGTGGCGATGAAGAATTGGATGCGCTTGCGGTTATCTGTGGGTTTGCAGGGATTACAGGACAAAGCATGACTACCAATTACCCTGTTTCTTATTATCATCAAGGAATCGGTCAAGACCACACTATTTGGGTGAATTGGAACACCTTTAGCCAATATGGAATTGACTTGACTCAAATCCCATTGAATGATGCTCAACAAGCAATCGTTTTTACCCGATACCAAGAACGCCAAACTGAACTGACTCAAAATCACGCCCACCAATGCGCTCAATTGGCTCGTCAAATTGCTCGTCAAACCACTAATCACGATACTCAAATGGCGGCTCTCCGTGAATCTTTCGTTGCCTATCAAGCATTGGTTTGAATCGTCGGTGTCTTTAGATAACGGGAACGACTAAATGAAACTATGAGTGCCGTTCTTGACTTCCGTGATTTGCGGGACAAAGTTCTCGCAGGGGAAATGGATGAAGATGAGGAACCTGTGGACTCGGCATTAGGTTTGGAAGCCAAGCAAAAAGGAACGCTCGCCGCCCTTTGCCTATCTGCCGCTTCTTTCGCAATCTATGGTTATGATAAATTCGCTAACAAAGATGCCCCGATGTTTGAGGGTTCACTCTCCACCATTGTTTTGACCGTAGGTGGCTTCTTACCCCTCGGCTACGCTCTCGGAGGACTCAATCGTGGTATGGCCGCACAGACTGAAAAGGAACGCTATGAACGCCTCCTTGACGACTCCCAAGCCGTGATTGAAGAACAACAGGAAGAGATTGAATCAATGGAAGCCGAAGCGGAAGAGGAAAAAGAAGCGGAAGCCCAAGAGGATGATTACCGCTACGATTACCTTTCCGACACCGATTCCAAATTCCATTTACCATCAATCGGTTCTATCCCTGCCTTCGGTCAAGAAGGAGTCCTTTACAGACCTAAAGACACAGGGATGCTTTGGTGATTTTCTCCATAACGCATGGAGAATTGTTCATGGAGAGTATTAGATAGTGGCGTGGTCAAGGATAATTCATGTCCAAGACTACATTTTTAGGTTATGTCCCCTCCTTGAAATCTAAGCACGAAGCGACCATTGTTGGACACAAAGCAATTCAATCTAAAGGCGGTTCTATTCGTTATACCTTACAAGGTGAATATCAAGGCCGTAAAACCCTCCCTAAGACCGTTTCTAAGGCCGACTTTGAAGGTATCTATGGGTTTGATGCTAAAGAGGCCGAAGCGGTCATTATTTCGGGGAAAATGCCGAGAAATAAGGAGGAAAACAGAATCCACATTAAAGATGTAATGGAAAAAGACGGCTTTATTCCCAAAAAGATTATTGAATTCCATGATGTGATGGATATATCTTCGGTTGCGGCAGGGATTCCATTAGGTAAAAATTATTCAAATCATCACAAGTTTGCCGATACAGTAGGCAATCCTTCCCCTGCCTCCGTTGAACCCCCTGCACCTTCCGAGAAACCATTCCCGCAAGAGCCGTCAAATGAAAACTTTTCTGCTGAAATGATTGAGTGCGGAAACTGCGATGAAACTTTCACGATTGATGAGGGCTTGGATATTGGCGGAATTGACTATTGCGAAGAATGTTATGACACTCTTTCTGCAAAAGAAGAATCCGAAGAACCCGAAATAGAATACTACGACCATGTGGAATTAGAAGAAATTGATGGAAAACTCATAGTATCGCTCAATAACATCCAATTTTTTGAGGGTGATGCGGGAGATTTATTAGAAGATGTTAGAGCAAATAGTAATTGGGAATGGCTTACCGCAGACCAATTAGGTGCATTATCCGAAGCCGATGTGTTAGCAAGAGGCAGTTATAGTGATGATGGCGAATTTGAACCTGCGGAAAATGTTGTCTATGCCTATACAGATTATCAAATTAGCGATTGGTTTCAAGAATTGAAAGAAAATGGAGTAGTAGTGTTTAACGGATTCCCTGTTGAAAAATCCGAAGTCAAAGAAGCATTTGGATTTGGTAAGGAAGATGAAGAGGAATCCGAAGAACCAAAAACTCAAGAATTCACAGTCGTTTTACAAGAAGGCGATAAATTAGAATTGACCGATGTTGAAGAAGAACAAGCCGCCCCTGATGACGAAAACACGGAAAAAGAGGCTGAAACTCTTGAAATCACAGATATTGATTGGGAAACTGATGACGAAGATGTGGATTTGCCCGCTTCGGTTCTCGTTCCATCATCCGTTGTGGAAGATGAAATTGCTGACTATCTTTCCGATGAATATGGGTTCTTGGTAAGAGGCTATGTTTTGAATGCGGAAACTTATGAAGCCGTTCAAGCAAAGGTCACTCGCCCTGTCAAAGAAGATGAAACCGAAGATGACGAAGAATCGGAAGGACTTTCCACATTGGCTAAGGTCGGTCTTGGTGTCGGTGCTTTAGCGGTTGGTGCGGCGATTTTTGGTGCGGAAGGAGAATACCCACAAGAATTTTTGGATGAATTCTATGATTTTGATTCTAACCCAACGGCTGATACTCAAGACGAAGAAACTCTCGCTATTGCTTACGCCGCATGGTTAGAAAGCAAAAGGAACGAAGAAAATATCCCTTACCAAGCCGAAACTGATTATACCGAAATTTATGGTGCAACAAGTGGTGATGGATATATCAGCCATGACCGAATTGATACCGAAGAACAAAGAACGGTTGAACTAAGACATGACAACCCCACAACATATTACAATTGGAACTCCCCGTATGATGTTGATGATACCGAGGTTGAAGATGCAATTGAGTCCGAACTCGGAGATGAACCCGGCGAAGGTAATTACGGTGCTACTGTTGAAGTAAGAGGTTCAAAATACAGCCAACAGGGACAAAAGTATGTGGATGTTGATGTTGATATGGACACCGACTACGGGGACAGCCGATTTATGGGCTTGGCGGCAGAATCTTTTGAAGCCGGAAATATGATGGTTAAACTACAAGAAGTGGATGGGGAAGCACCATATTACAATTGCCCTTATTGCCGAAATGAATTGACGGTTCTTGGTGGAAAGGGAGGAATTGTTGCGGTTTGCGAAAACGAAAGTAGGTGTAATGGTTTAGAAATTCCTCGTCAATACCTTGATGATTATGAAAAATACCATTGGTATGTCAATGAAAGAAGTTCTGCTGAAAATTTCTCCGCAGAATCTTTTGAAGCGGAAGGAATGACTCACGATGAGCAAGTAAAACATTACAATGAACTGCATCCATTGGAGAGAGAATTGGTGAACATTTGGGAAACCACTTACGAATTAGGCACTACAAGGGGATATTATCACGAAATCTTATCGGATTATGGGGTTCGTGGACTAAACCGACCTACTTGGAATGATAATCCCAATCATTCATCTAATTGGCCCCCCAATCCAAATTCTGCTGACATTAAGGGATTTTGGGATTCATCATATAACGAATGGCGAGATTCTATGGTTAAAAACGAATCTCGTTTCAAGTCACTTCCCCTTTTACAAGTTTCACTTCCTAAAAACGCTGAAAATTTCTCCGCAGATTTTTACTGCACTAAATGTGATGAAGGGTTTGATAGCATCACTCCGACTGATGAGGGACAATTTTGTGAGTCTTGTTTGCCCTCTTCCGCAATCGCACATGATGATATGGATGCAACAACACAAAAGGATGATTTTGGCGCAGACTCCAATTCCAAGAATCTAAAAATGGCTTTAGGAATTACGGCTGTTGGTATTGGACTTGCGGCTGTTCTTGGTAAAGAAAAGATAAAAACATTGTTTGACCGTTTTAGACTGTGAACGAAATCTTTATTAACCTGTAAAGGGGAGTAAAAAACATGAGCAGATTGAATGAGAAGTTTCTTTACAAGCGTGATTCCAAAGGCAAAATCCGTCAATGGAACGGATGGGTTGAAGCAGGTCAAGGTGGCCGATGGCTCATGTATGTGGAAACAGGTTTGCTTGATGGAAACAAGGTTAAGAACCGACCAAAGATTTACTATGCAGGTAAGCA
>Ga0206125_10002048_pt1 | contig 21945 bp, 16 predicted proteins | sample Helgoland_Spring_4_FD_148598 | JGI IMG/M metagenome (GOLD analysis project Ga0206125, IMG submission 148598) | Pelagic subsurface seawater microbial communities from Kabeltonne, Helgoland, North Sea - Helgoland_Spring_Bloom_20160331_1 | ecosystem: Environmental > Aquatic > Marine > Epipelagic ... | reverse complement strand
GTTGGATAGTTTTAGAACTAATATGAAGGGTATAGCTTTCGCGATTGTTGTACTGATCGCAATTGTCTTCGCTTTTTCTGGAATTGGCTCGCTATCGATCTCCGGAAGCGCATCGGAAACCGCAGTAAAAGTTAATGGTGAACGAGTTTCGGAATTACAGGTTCAGCAGGCACTTACTTCCGAGAAGCAAAGAATACTCAATGAAAATGAAGGCCTTGATGCGGCACTGCTCGAAGATGATTTACTCCGACCACAGGTTGTTGAGCAGATTGTTGGACGCAAGTTGTTGTCACAGGAAGCCAGCTCTGGTGGAATGGCGATCTCTTCGCGAACCACAGGCAAGCTGCTTCTCGACACGCCAACCTTCCAGACCGACGGTCGCTTTGATCAGGAATTATACCTCTACAGAATTCGCAACCTGGGTTACACCAGTGCTGACTTTCTGGAGATGATTGAAGAAAACCTTCTTATCGAACAATTTGTGCGCGGCTTTGTAGCCTCTGGTTTCACCACCAGCAATGAGCTAGAACTCCTCGCCAGTGTTTTCGAACAGCAGCGTGATTACTATTACCTGACACTGCCACTGCAGCCAGTTAAAGATGCGATCAAAGTGACTGATCAGCAGGTCGCCGCTTATTACGAAGACAACAAGGCTAGCTACCAGGCTGAAGAGCAGGTTGTAGTCGACTATATCGAACTCAATCCAGCCCAGTTCAATGATTCTGACGCGGTGAGCGAAGAGCAGATTAAAGCGCGCTTTGATGAGCAGTCACAGTCACTTGAATCAGGTGTTTCGCTACAGGCGGCACATATACTTCTGTCAGAGCCCGATGCGGCACTGCTGGCTGAAGTTCAGTCCAAGCTCGATGCTGGTGAAGACTTTGCAGCACTGGCCAAAGAGTACTCTCAGGATGTCGGTTCTGCAGACTTTGGTGGTGACCTTGGCTTTACTTCTGGCGATACCTTCCCTGAAAGCTTTGAAGCTGCACTGGCTGCTCTTGAAGTAGGTCAGGTCTCCGCACCAGTAGAAACAGACAGCGGCACACACCTTATTAAGCTTGTTGGCAAGCAGGAGACGGTTATTGACTTCTCCACTGAGCGCGCTCGAATTGAGCAGGAGCTCGCTGTAGAGTTGAGAAACGAGTGGTTGGTTGAGAAGCTTGCCAACCTTAAAGAGCTTAGCTTTAACGCTGAAAGTCTTGGCGAAGTTGCTGAAGATCTCGGCTTAACCGCTCAAGTATCTGCAGCCTTTACTCGCTCTGGCGCAGCTGGCATAGCAGCATACCCAGCAGTTCAAAAAGCCGCCTTTAGCGCAGAAGTGATCGATGAAAACTACGCCAGTGAAGTGATTGATCTGGGCGATGATCGCTATGTGGTTCTAAAGCTGAACGAAAGCATTCCAGCCCGTCAAAAAGAACTGACAGAAGTTAAAGATTCAATTGTGGCAACTATCAGTGCCGATCTGGCCAAAGCTGAGCTGGCTGAGCAGGGCGAAGCCCTATTGGCCCGTGTAGCGGCTGGAGAGAGCGTTGAAGCGGTTGCTAAAAGCCAGGATTTGAATTGGCAGGTAGTTTTGGATGCCAAGCGCAGCACTGGCGATATCAATCCAGATGTAAAACGCTTTGTCTTCCAGCTTCCTGCAACAGTAGATTCCGATGTGGTTGAAAGCTTATATACCCGAGCTGGTGACTTCGTTGTTGTGGCAATGACCGAAGTGACCCCGGGCGATAGCAGCACCCTAAGCACAGATCGCAAGAACAACCTAGTCTATGCGGGCACCGCAGCTAACAGCAGTCGTGAACTTCAGGCACTGCAGGCGACATTATTGGCCGATGCCAAAATTGTTGAGTAATAGGTAGTAAGCAATAAAATAAACACTGCCAGCGGAGCGATCGCAGAAGCTGGCAGTGATTTTTTTTTAAGATTTTCTTTTAGGTTCTCTCAGGGCTTGCGCCTTAAATCTTCAGCCCATCAATAAACAGAGTCAGACGCTGACCAGGTTGCAGCAGATCGTTGCGGCTAATCTTGTTCCAGCGCGTAATATCCCTTATCGCAATATCAAACTTACTGGCAATTAGCGACAGTGAATCGCCGCGGCGCACACGGTAGGAGAGTCGACGAAGATTTTTAGCCGCCGCTTCCTCTAAACGGCTGCCCACCACCAGGCGGTCACCGACACGAAGTGTGTTGCTGCTAAGTTTATTGGTCTTACGCAGTCGGCTGATACTGGTGTCGTATTTTCTCGCGATAGTCCACAGGGAATCCCCGCGGCGAACAGAATGATAGACAGGTTGTTTACTGCTGCTCAGGCTATTCGAGAGATAATCAATATTATCTCTCGAGTGAGGAATCAGCAGAACCTGGCCAATCTGCAAGCGATCAGTGCGCAGGTTATTGCGACTTCTCAACCAGCTGGTAGGAATATCAAAGCGCGCCGCGATATGCGACAGAGTATCGCCACTAGTCACTGCATACTCGGTATGAGGCACCCAGGTTTTAGGGTCTGTGGTCGCCAGCATATGCCTAAGTGGTTCTGCGGTACCCACAGGTAGTAGTAAATTATGTTTGCCCTGGGGTGGTGTGATAGCTCGACGATAAGCCGGATTGAGTCGGGTGAAATCATCCACCTCTATTCCAGTAACCTTGACCACATTGTTTAGATCAATCTGCGACTCAATTTCAACCACTTCAAAGAATGGCTCGTTGGGCATATCTGGCAGCCTGACATTGTATTTGTCAGGATCGCGTATCAATGTTGCCAGTGCCAGCAGCTGGGGCACATAGTTGCGGGTTTCCCGCGGAAGAGAAATCGACCAGAAATCAGTCCCTTTGCCAAGCTTTCGATTGCGTCTAATCGACTTGCTCACCGAACCCTGACCAGAGTTATAGGCCGCCAGTGCCAGCAGCCAGTCATTGTCGAAGCGCCGGTTAAGCTTTTTTAGATAGGTAATCGCCGCCTGGGTTGAATAGATAACGTCGCGTCTGCCGTCGTACCAGCGATCCCGTCGCAGGCCCAGAGACTTGCCAGTAGATGGAATAAATTGCCATAGACCGACAGCATGGCTGTGTGAATAGGCGAGGGGATCGTAAGTACTCTCGACAATCGGCAGCAGTGCCAGCTCAAGAGGCAGGCCAGCCTTATCCAGCTCATCGGTAACATAGTAGATATAGGGGCGGGCGCGGGAAAAAACCGTCTTCAGATAACTCGGATTTCGAAGATACCAGTCGCGCTGTTTACTCACACTCTCAGGCATAGATTCCGGGGTCATGTTATAGCCGTCTCGAATACGCTGCCACAGGTCGATCTCTACTGGCTCAGGGGTTTCCTCAATGACAACCGATATCGGCTCTAAAACAGCCTTAGAGGCCTCAACCTCTTCACTGATAACCAGACCCGCTTCTGGGCGAGCGCTAACCGAGGCGGCCTGAGTTATCTCAGAAACTTTTTCGCTGGCAACAGTAGAATTATCAGTACTTGCAGGCAGAAGGGCACAGCCGGACATCAGGGGAACGGCAGTGAATGCAGTGCTTAAAAGAATCACACGAAGTGGTGAGTGCAGAGGCTGCAAGTTTTAACCCTTATTCTATTTTGGGGCGCGATTGTATCGGTCAGTCGAGGTCGAAACAATGACAAGATTCTCAATTGTTCTGTGAAGTCGAAGCTATAGGGCTTTTTATGGCGCTGAATTGCCGATATTCCGATACTGGTTTTTATTCAACCCAGAGAACATAATAGCTATGTAATTTCATAACCACCTAACCGTAGCCTACTGGCCGCCCTATGCCCCTAAAGCTTATCAGCAGCGCCGCACATAATCTTGTCGATCGATTTAAGGTCGAGGATCTTGCCAGCACATCCGCTGACCTCAGGTACTGGCTAGAGAGCGATTTTGGTCGCTATCTGCAGGCCCGTGAATTGGAGGTTCTACAGCACCACTACTCAGGCCTTCCCGGTTATCGCTTTCTGCGCCTCGGACTTAGCGAAGATACCCAGACCCTGGACTGTTTTAAGCATATTCATCGCCTTAGCCTGCACCCCTCAGAGATCAATGGCGCCCATGGTGCACTGGCAAACTATATGGAACTGCCGCTGATGTCAGAAACCATCGATGTGATGTTACTGCAGCATGCGTTGGAGTTCTCCAAGACCCCGAGAGCAGTACTTGCCGAAGCCAGCCGTGTGGTTATGCCCGGCGGTCACCTGTTGCTCTGTCTGTTCAATCCCTACGGCCCCATGGGTATGGCCAAGTTCCCTATGCAGTTGCTCTCCGACAAACCCCAATTCAGGTTCCACAATCTGCGTCTGGGCCGTTTGACCGACTGGCTGTCGCTATTAAATTTTCACGTAGAACGAATAGACCGCGGCGCTTATAATTTGCCCTTCGGAAACCAGTCCCAAGTTGAGCAGACTGGCGATAAAAGCCGCTGGGAAAAGTGGGGTGAAAAGATTCGCCTGCCGATGGGGAATTTCTATATGATTCACGCGGTTAAACGTGTACCCAGAGGTATTCGAGGCCCCGGCAAAGCCTGGCGCGCCGCGACCAATAAAAGCTATAGAGTGACCGAGGGTTTGAAGAGCACAGCAGTAGACAGCAACCGGCTATAGGCCATTGATAAAAAATTAATAACAAGACCAGAAAGGCCGTTATAGCTGTGGTTGAGGAAAGACAATGAAAACGATAGAAATTTTTACAGACGGTGCCTGCAGAGGTAATCCCGGCCCCGGTGGCTGGGGTGTGTTGATGCGCTATGGTGACAAGGAAAAATCCCTGTTTGGCGGCGAAGCTGAAACCACCAACAACCGTATGGAGATGACCGCGGTTATCGAGGGCTTGGCGGCACTCACCCAGCCCTGCAAAATCACCCTGACCTCAGACTCAACCTATGTTTTAAAAGGCATTCAGGAATGGTTGCCGAACTGGAAAAAACGCAACTGGAAAACCGCCAGTAAAAAGCCGGTAAAAAATGTCGATCTATGGCAAAAGCTTGATGCCCTTATCGACAGTCATGAGATAGACTGGCAGTGGGTTAAAGGTCACAGCGGCCACCGTGAAAATGAAATTGCCGATCAGCTGGCCAATCGCGGTATTGACGAACTGTAAATCCGAACCTGACAAAACCATATAAAAAGCAGGCACCATGAGACAAATCGTACTTGATACAGAAACAACCGGTCTGGAGACCTCCCAGGATCACCGTATTATCGAGATTGGCTGTGTCGAACTGGTCGGGCGCAAGCTCACCGGCAGGCATTACCATCAGTACGTCAATCCCCAGCGCAAAGTCGATGAGGGTGCCATGGAAGTTCACGGAATCACCGACCAGTTTCTTGAAGACAAGCCGCTGTTTGATCAGGTCGCCAAAGAATTTTTAGAATTTGTTGACGGCGCAGATCTGATCATTCACAACGCGCCCTTCGATGTTGGCTTTATCAACCACGAAATTGCCAAGCTCTCCGGTAAGTACCAGGTGATTGAAACCAGCTGCCGAATTATTGACACCCTGGCACTGGCGCGACAAAAACACCCGGGGCAGAAAAACAATCTCGATGCACTCTGCAAGCGCTACGGTGTAGATAACTCAGCGCGCGATTTGCACGGCGCACTTCTCGATGCCGAGATCCTCGCCGATGTCTATCTGCTGATGACCGGCGGACAGGTCAATCTTAATATCAGCGATCAATCCAACTCAGACAGCGGTGAAGTTAATACAGCGAGCAGTATTCGCCGTCTTGCAGCAGATCGCACCCCGCTGCGAGTCGTCAAACCCAGCGCCGAAGAAATCAGCCTTCATCAACAAAAACTCGATGCCATCAACAAGAGCAGCGGGGCCTGTATCTGGATGGGCAGTAGCGACTGATAAGCCCCATGTCAGCAGCACAAGAGATAAACCGACCCAGCAGTGCGCAGGATTTTCAGCGACTCAAAACACTAGTCGAACAATCGACCAGCACCGCCGAGCGCTTTAGATTAGGCCGCCAATTGGCCGAGCTCAATAAGCTATCCCAGCAGGGCAAAGATATCGGCACGCGCTGGGAAAAATGGCATGGGGCACTGTTAAAAAACCAGCAGCAGATCGAAAAGCGCCGGCAAAACCTGCCAACCCTTGAGTATCCAGATCTACCGGTCAGCGCCAGAGCAGATGAAATTGCCGAATTAATTCGCAAGCATCAGGTGATTGTTATTGCCGGTGAGACCGGCTCCGGTAAAACCACCCAGCTGCCGAAAATCTGCCTGCAGGCCGGCTGTGGTGTCAAAGGCATGATAGGTCACACCCAGCCGCGACGTATTGCCGCACGCACAGTAGCCAATCGTATTGCTGAAGAGCTCAAGGTATCTCTCGGCGAAGCCGTCGGTTACCAGGTGCGCTTTTCTGACCAGAGCTCGCCAAACAGCTATATCAAATTGATGACCGACGGTATTCTGCTGGCGGAAATTCAGAACGATCGCTTTCTCAGCAAATACGATACCCTGATTATCGATGAGGCCCACGAGCGCAGCCTTAATATCGACTTTCTACTCGGCTACCTGAAAAATTTACTGCCCCAGCGGCCCGATCTAAAAATCATCATTACTTCGGCGACCATCGATGTGGAAAAATTTTCCGCCCACTTCAATGGCGCACCCATAGTCGAAGTCTCGGGCCGCAGCTTCCCAGTAGATATTATTTATAACCATCCCGACGATATCGAGAGCGATCGCGACCAGATGATTGTCGACTGCTTGCGGGATATTCAGGCCAATCAAAAGCAGGGTGATGTTTTAGTCTTCCTCAGTGGCGAGCGTGAGATTCGCGAAGTCAATCTGGCCCTAAAGCGCGCGCAGTTGCCGCATACCGAAATTGTTCCCCTCTATGCCCGCTTGAGTCTTGCCGAGCAGAGTAAAATATTCTCCGCCCACCGCGGCAGAAGGGTAGTGCTGAGTACCAATGTCGCTGAAACTTCATTGACCGTGCCAGGTATTCGCTATGTGATCGACACCGGCCGCGCGCGAGTTTCGCGCTACAGTTTCCGCACCAAGGTACAGCGACTGCCTATTGAAGCAGTCTCCCAGGCCAGTGCCAATCAGCGCGCTGGACGCTGTGGTCGAGTAAGCGAAGGTATCTGCTATCGCCTATACAGTGAAGAGGATTTTCAGGGCCGCCCCGAGTTTACCGATCCAGAAATTATCCGCACCAATCTAGCGGCAGTTATTCTGCAGATGCTGCATCTTAAGATCGGTGATATTCGCAGTTTCCCCTTTGTTGATGCGCCCGATCAGCGCATGATCAGCGATGGATTTAAACTGCTCGAAGAACTTCAGGTGGTCACTGCCAATGGCAAATTTACCGCCCTCGGCAAACGTATAGTGCATATACCACTGGATCCCAGATTTGCTCGTATGCTGTTAGAGGCGGCGAAAAACGGCTGTCTCTCCGAGGTGATGGTAATCACCACTGGCCTGAGTATTCAGGATCCCCGCGAGCGCCCCGCCGACAAACAGCAGGCCGCAGATCAAAGCCATAAAAAATGGCAGGAGCCGAACTCCGACTTTATTTCGTTATTAAACCTGTGGCGTCATTTTGAAGAGCAGCGCCAGCAACTCTCCGGCAATCAATATAGTCGTTACTGCAAAGCCAACTATGTCTCCTATCTGCGCATGCGCGAGTGGCGCGACCTGCACCATCAGGTACACAGCGCCTGTCGAGCATTAAAACTTACAGATAACAGCAAGCCTGCCGAGGCCGATGATATCCACCGTTCACTACTCGCCGGCTTATTAGGGCAGGTGGGTATCCTTCAGGACAAGTGGGAGTTCCTCGGTACTCGCAACCGCAAATTCTTTATCTTCCCCGGCTCTGGTCTGAGCAAAAAACCACCGAAGTGGGTGATGGCCGGTTCGTTGATGGAAACCAGCAAACAGTTCGCCCTTACCGTGGCGAAAATTGATTCCGATTGGCTCGAGCCACTCGCTGCCCACCTGGTGAAAAAGACCTATAGCGAACCGTTTTACAGCATTAAATCCGGTCAGGTTATGGCCAGTGAGCGGCAGACCCTGTTTGGTCTGAGCATTGTTGAAAACAAACGCCGCGTCTACGGGCAGGTCAATCCGGATGAAGCGCGCAAGATTTTTATTCAGCAGGCGCTGGTGGAAGAGGGCTATCGCGGCAAAGGTCAGTTTTATACGCAAAACCAAAAGCTGGTCGAAGAACTGCAGGCCCTTGAAGATCGCTTTCGTCGCCGCGATCTATTGGTAGAGCAGCAGGTTATTTTTGAGTTCTACAACGAGCGAATCCCCACTGGAATATACAACCTGGCGCTCTTTGAAAAATGGCGCAAACAGGTCGAGGCCAGCGAGCCAAAATTATTAGTCCTCGAAAAAGAGTACCTACTGCTACGCGGCCTCTCCCAGGAAGAGCAGACCCAGTTTCCCGAAATCATCAGCTATCAGGGTATTAGCTATAACCTGCGTTACCATTTTGAGCCCAATCATATTGAAGATGGTGTCAGCGCCGTCGTGCCGTTGCCGCTGTTGCATCAACTACCGAGATACTTTTTTGAATGGTTAGTGCCGGGCATGTTGCGCGACAAATGTATTGCCTTGGTAAAAAGCCTGCCAAAACAGACAAGGCGCAACTTTGTGCCAGTCCCGGACTATGTCGATGCCTTTCTGCTAAAAACCAAGCCCCAGGATCGGCCGCTAACCGAAGTGCTGGCAGAGTATCTGCACAAGCAAACCGGCGTGGCTATTGTGCCGGAACAGTGGAAGCCGGAAAATCTCGATGCCTGGTATCAGATGAATTTTGTGCTCGAAGATGAAAATGGCGCCGAGATTGCTATGGCCCGGAGCCTTGAAAAGCTTCAGCAGGACTTTAAGCAGCAGATTTCCGAGGGGCTTGAGCAGGCCGCCGACCAGAACGCAGAGGAGAACAGAACAAGGCAGGGTATTGTCGAGTGGGACTTTGAAGAGTTGCCAGAAGAGGTGGCTTTAAAGCACGGTAAAATCACCATCAAAGCCTGGCCGGCACTGCGCGACTGTGGAGAATCAGTCTCTCTTGAAGTGATTGATAACCCGCTGCAGGCGGAAAAAACCAGCCGCCAGGGTCAGTTGCGGCTGGCGCTATTAAAGGGTCGTGATCAGGTTAAATATCTCAGCAAGCATCTGCTGCGCAGTAAAGAATTGGCAATCACGGCTGCCAAAATTGGCGAGAGAAAAACGCTGGTCGATGCCCTGATTAACGCCAGTTTCCAGCAGGCAATATTTGCCGATGGACAGGTACTTAGAGAACAGCAGCAGTTTGATCAGGCCTTTGAGTCGGGAATTGCCAATGTGGTGATGTTTGCTCAGGAACATGGTCAGGCCATAGAATCTTTACTAACCCCTTTGCACGATTGCCAGAAGAAGCTGAGAGCTCTGGGTCTGCCCGCTATCTATGCAGCTGATGATATTCGCAGCCAGCTGGACTGGTTGTTTAGCGCCGAGACCTTATCGACCAGCTCCACCGAGTCGATCAGGCAGTATCCGCGCTATATCAAAGCTCTGCAGGTGCGCCTCGAAAAGCTTGCCGCACAGGTCAGTAAAGATCGCCAGCATATTGACGAGCTGCAGACGCTTTTGACCGCTTGCAAGCAGGCATTGGTAGATGACCAGCCGCTCTCCTCTGAGCTTGAGAAGGCACTGCGGGACTACTGTTGGCTAGTCGAAGAATATCGGGTCTCGCTGTTTGCCCAGCAGTTAAAAACCCGTGTTCCGGTATCTCTCAAGCGGCTGCAAAAGCGCTGGGATGAAATTGAAGACGAGTTGCGAAGGTTCCGGGTTTAATCTATAAAAATAGTGCCCAGAGCCCGATAGAAATATCTATCTCTTAAAGCGGAACTTCGTATAGACTCATTTGTCAGAACAGCATCCCAAAATTAACTTGGAATGGGGTGCAGGTAAAAATTGAATGCCTAGTAAATGATTAACCAGCTATTACTAACACATGGAGAAAGTCTAATGAATAAACAAAATATCAAACCCTTGGCTAAGGCAACAGCAACAGCACTAAGTGCAGCATTCCTCGCCACTGCAGCAATCTCATCACCAGCGTTCGCCGCTGAAAACCCCTTCCAAGCCGACGAGTTGCGCTCAGGCTACAACCTTGCCGACGGTCACGCCGAGGGCAAATGTGGTGAAGGTAAGTGCGGAGAAGGAAAAGCTCACTCTGAAGGCAAGTGCGGCGAAGGCAAATGTGGTGAAGGTAAGGCCGAGTCTGAAGGCAAGTGCGGCGAAGGCAAATGTGGCGAAAGCAAAGCTGATGCTGAAGGTAAGTGCGGCGAAGGCAAATGTGGCGGCGCTGCTTAACTAGCTTAAAAGCCAGCTTTTAATGCCATCAGAATCAATGCTTGAAAAAACACAAAGCTACCCTGTTCAGGGTGCGGGTTTGGGATTAAGGCGGGCACTTTGTGGCCCGCTTTCTTCTGTGTCCCCAGAACAGGTTCAGTTTATGGAGGTTGCGCCGGAAAACTGGATTGATGTCGGTGGCCGCTACGGTGCGGCGTTTAGAGAATACACCGAAAAGTTTCCCTTTGTCCTCCACGGACTCTCCCTCTCAATAGGTTCCCCCTCACCACTCGATTGGGATCTATTAAAAGCCATTAAGGCCTTTATGGCTGAACACTCCATACGCTGCTACACAGAACATCTAAGCTATTGCAGCGACAGTGGTCATCTCTACGACCTGATGCCCATACCCTTTACCGAAGAGGCTGTCGACTATGTGGCTGAGCGCATACTGCAGATACAGGATTTTCTCGGCCAGCGTATCGCCATGGAGAATGTCTCCTACTATGCAGCGCCTCAGCAGGAGATGTCAGAGATCGACTTTACCAATGCAGTGCTGGAAAAAGCCGACTGCAAGCTGCTGCTCGATGTAAACAATATTTACGTCAACAGTATTAACCACAGCTACGACCCCCTCGAATTCCTTAAGGCACTGCCCGGCGAGCGTATTGCCTATGGTCATATTGCCGGCCATTTCGACGAAGCCGAAGACCTGCGCGTCGACACCCATGGTGCCGATGTGATTGATCCGGTCTGGGATCTCCTCGATGCCGCCTACGCGAAATTTGGCGCATTTCCGACACTGTTGGAGCGAGACTTTAATATCCCTCCGGTCGAAGAGCTGCTTAAAGAAGTCGAACAGATAACAGTGCGCCAGGCCAGGTACGCCGGTCAGCAAGCCTTAGCAGGTAACAAGGCATGACCAGTGATTCCCAAAGGCCATCCTTTCAACAGGCGCAGATAGAGTTTGCTGCCCATATCCGTAGCCCCGAGAGCAATCCAGCGCCTCAGGGAATCGAAGATCGCCGCATGGATATCTACCGCAACCTGTTTTTTAATAATATCCAGACCTTCGTCGCCAATGGCTTTCCAATCCTTAAATCCATTACCGATCCAGAGCAGTGGACAGCGATGGTTCGCGACTTTATCCACCATCACCAGAGCCACAGTCCTTATTTTTTGCAAATAGGCAGCGAATTTTTCGACTATTTGCAAAATGAGCGTGAGCCCCTGGAAAGCGACCCCGGGTTTCTTCTCGAGCTGGCCCATTATGAATGGGTAGAGCTGGCGCTGGACACCTCAACAGTGGAATTTCCCAACGCTAAAAGTGACGGCGATCTACTCGCCGACCGGCCGATCGTTTCACCGCTTGCCTGGCCCCTAAGCTACAACTACCAGGTGCAGATGATAGGCCCGGAATTTCAACCGACAGCGGATCAGGCTGTCCCGACCCATCTTATTGTCTATCGCAATCGCGCACTACAAATAGGCTTTCTTGAAACCAATGCCACCACCAGCCGTCTGCTGGAAATATTTCGCGAAGAGAACCTCTCAGGTCGAGAGGCGCTGCTTAAATTGGCCTCTGAACTCAATCATCCCAATCCTCAGGCCTTGCTTCAATTCGGCCTTGATCTACTATTACAGTTGCGCAGTAAAGATATTATTTGCGGATTCCATTAATTTTTTATCCTCAAGTCCCTCAGGCTGTGTACGCGGCTCACATTGAGCAGTAGAATGCCTCGATATATAAATATGCAAACGATTTGCGAGTAAATTTATGAAAAAGATAAGCTTGGCAGCAGTTGCTGTAATTCTTTCGGGATTGGTGGCAATACCGGTTTTTGCTGATGATGACAGATTTGAAAATCTCAATCGCAAGATTTTCACTGTCAATGATCGTCTCGACCAATACGCCCTGCGTCCGGCTGCAGTGGCCTACAAAACTGTGATGCCAAATCCCCTGGAGAAAGGCGTTGATAATTTTTTTGGCAACCTCGATGAAGTGACCAACGTGCTCAACGATCTTTTACAGGGAAAATTTGGTCAGGCAGCCCATGACAGTGGACGCTTCCTGATCAATACAACTATAGGCATCGGCGGCCTTTTCGATGTTGCCCAGCGCGCCGGTCTGGAAAAAAGTGATGGCGAAGATTTTGGTCAGACACTGGCAGTCTGGGGTGTTGGTGAAGGTCCTTACCTGATGCTGCCGCTTATAGGCCCGTCGACATTGAGGGATGCCCCGAGTAAATTCGTCGACAGTATAACCAGTCCATTTTCTTACGTAGATGATGTCAGAACTCGAAATGCTGCCAGGGGTGTTGATCTGCTGGCCAAAAGAGCCAGCCTGCTCGAGATTGACCGGGTTATCTCTGGCGACAAATATCTGTTTGTTCGAGATGTCTATTTGCAGCGCAACAGATACCTGGTCAACGACGGTGCAATAGAAGACGATTTCGGTGATTTTGAAGATTATTAATAGCAGACGATAAATTTCATCAGAGCCCTATCAATAACTGATAGGACTCGATTTGGAACACCTAATAATGATAAAAGCAGTACTCTATTGGCGCCCAATGGTGCCTGATTTTAACCAGCGCGACTCTGGCAAGTTTGAGCTGGCCCAATGCACAAGACAGGTTTGCGATGAGTAAAGCATCAAGCCTGATTATTTTCCTCAATGGAAATGAACCCAGGGTGCAAAGTTTAGGTCACAGTCTCCAATCCCTTGGCCGGGAGACTGCGGCGGCGCAAAATTACCAATCCATAGCCAGCCTCTGCTCCGACCCACTGATTCAACCAGTGGTTATCAGCTCTGAAAACACTCCTCTGGAAACCGACAGTCAGCGCGAACAGCTGCAAGTGATGGCCACTAAATACCTGGTCATTGTTGCACTCAGCGAAGCGGGTATTGAGAATATTGCCGAATACTTTCGTCTCGGCGTTGCCGATGTGGTCTTTCCTGAGCCCAGCGAAGAGAAAATTAAAGCTACCCTGCAGCGCATTGACCGACGCGCAGAATCGCGCCTGCAAAAAAGGCTCTATCGCAGCGAACTGGAAAAAACCAATCTCGAACTGCAGGAGAGCTTACGGCTACTAAAGCAGGACCAGATGGCCGGGCTCGAAGTGCAGAAGAGCCTGATGCCAGAGAGCCCATTAAAGTTTGGTGACTATGAAATCTCTCACTCGATCACCCCATCACTCTATTTAAGTGGCGACTTTGTCGGCTATAACTTTGTCCTTGGCCGCTACCTGCTGTTTTACTTTGCCGATGTCTCCGGCCACGGTGCCTCCTCGGCATTTGTTACCGTTCTGCTGCGCTTTATGATTGGCCGGGTAATCCGCCGTCACCAGCTGGAACAAGACTATGTGGCGCTGGCACAGGCACCTGAAGGGTTGGTTGAACATATAAACAATCAGCTGCTGGCCACAGGTCTCGGCAAGCATCTGACCATCGTTGCCGGATCCCTGGATACAGAGACCAGTAAATTGCGTTATGTAGTGGGTGCCCAGCAGCCATCGCCAATTCTGGTTACCGAGGGCCATGCCGAGTATCTCCCTGGAAAGGGCAAGCCCGCCGGTATCTTTGAAGATGCCTCCTGGGTTGTTGAAGAGATGACCCTGCCGGAAAAATTTGCCTTTGTACTGCTCTCCGATGGTGTCTTCGATTTAATACCCGACAAAGAGATTGCTGATAAGGAACAGACCCTGCTCAGTTACCTGGCCACCAGCTCTGATAATATCGAGAAGTTAAAAGAGTCGCTCTCTGTCGATACTGTCGAAGCCCCCCAAGACGATATCTCCGTCCTGCTGCTGACGAGAGGCATGTAGATGAGCGCGGGAAAGATTCTGGTCTCCGATAATCAGGGCAACTACCTGCTCAAATTTTTAGGCGATGTTCGGGTAACCCTCTGTGGATCATTAAACCGCCATATGGAAACCATCTTTGGCAGTCATGATGTCAAGAAAGTGGTTGTCGATATGCTTGAGGCTGAGGGTCTGGATAGCACCACACTCGGGCTGATGGCCAAGCTGGGCATGTACTGTCGCAAAGAGTACGGTATCAATGTCCAGGTCTTCTGTCAGAACCAAAGCATTCTGCGCACCCTGGACTGTATGGGCTTTGATGAGATCTTCGATATTATTCAGGAAGTACCAGCCATTGATGCAGAGCTGCACAGTATCGAATCGGTGAGTTCAGAAGTGGATGAAATACGTCGCCAGGTAGTCGAGGCGCACAAGCTGTTAATGGAGCTTAACCCTGATAACAGCAAAGAGTTTACCGACCTGATTCGGGCTCTTGAAGCGGATCAATAATCCCGATTATTGAGGCGTATCAGGCCTGATCTCGGGCCGTCAATTTACACTTGATATATTCACTGTGGCGAATATGTAGCAGATCCGCCACCCGACGAATAATCCCTTCCTCGTGCTTATCCAGATGGCCATCGGCAAACGCCACCCGCCACATCGCGGTCATCAGATCGATCTTTTTGTCGTGGTCGAAGTGGGCATTGATCTCACGGGTAAACTGATACAGCGACGTGGCATCAGCCACCTCATCTCGAGACAGCAAAATTAGCTCATCCACCTGCTCAGTACTAATTTCCAACATCTCGGCAAGGGTCTTGCTAATTGAGGTCAGCTCATCCTCACCAAGATTGCCATCGATAACCATCACTTCAATCAGCAGGGCTGCAGTGGCGAGTTGCTCGCCACTCAGAGAGCTATCATCGGCCTCAATAACATTCTTGGCAAAGAACGCCTTAATCTTATCAATCATTAGTTAAGATCTTTTAACCAGCTTTCCAGCTTGATCTGGTCAGCAACAAAACCGCGGATACCTTCTGCCAGTTTCTCCGTAGCCATCGCATCCTGATTGAGCTCAAAGCGGAAGTTGCTCTCATCACCCAGCTGGTAGTGAATTTTTGAACCCGTATTGGCGGGATCAAGCTTGCGCTCAAGTGAACCGTAGTCATCATCCAGCGCCTGCAATAACTGCGGGCTGATAGTTAAGCGGTCACAGCCAGCCAACTCGGTAATCTCTTCAGTATTTCTAAAGCTCGCGCCCATCACTACAGTGTTGTAGCCAGTCTGCTTGTAGTAATTATAGATACGGGTCACCGACTGCACACCGGGATCATCCGCCGGTGCATACTCAGTAAGACCAGTAGAGTTTTTATACCAGTCGAGAATTCTGCCAACAAACGGCGAGATCAAAAATGCGCCCGCATCTGCCGCAGCCACAGCCTGAGTAAAGTTAAACAGCAGAGTCAGGTTACAGTTAATACCTTCTTTCTCAAGCTGCTCAGCAGCGCGAATACCTTCCCAGGTAGAAGCCATTTTAATTAGAACGCGCTCTTTACCTATACCTGCCTGCTCATAGAGATTGATCAGGTGACGGGCCTTGGCAATCGAAGCCTCGGCATCAAAGGAGAGGCGGGCATCAACTTCGGTAGAGACGCGACCCGGAATTTGCTCAAGAATCTTTTCACCAAAACCCACAGCCAGTCTATCCATACAGTCTGCAACCTGCTCATCACTCGACTGGCGACCACTCATAGTGTCGGCAACAATAGAGTCGACAAGGCCGCGATAGGCAGGCATCTGGGCCGCTTTTAACAGCAGGGAAGGATTGGTGGTGGCATCCTCGGGTGAATATTGCGCAATTGCATCAAAATCACCGGTATCTGCTACTACGGTGGTTATCTCTTTTAATTGGGCAAGTTTACTTTTGTTGTTGCTCATTAACCTTTTACTCCAGATGTCTTTTCTAATGCACTGGTTAAAACCTCAATACCGGCCGAGGGTTTATGTGCGTTTTCGCTGATATGTCGCCTGTATTGGCGTGCTCCGGGCATCCCGTGGAACAGACCTAAAATATGGCGGGTCATAGCACTTAACTTGGTGCCTTTGGACAGCTCATTATCCACGTATTTAAGAAACTCTTCAGCAACTTTTTCACGTGTTTTTAGCGGATTGTCGCTGCCATAGATAAATTGATCTACGCTAGCCAGCAAGTATGGATTGGTATAGGCCTCGCGCCCGATCATCACCCCGTCGAGGTGTTTTAAATGCTCACTGGACTGCTCGAGGGTAGTGATCCCGCCATTGATAATAATCTCCAGATGAGGGAAATCTTTTTTCAGCTGATAGACGCGGTCATAGTTTAATTCCGGCACCTCACGATTCTGTTTTGGGCTGAGACCTTTCAGCCAAGCCTTGCGCGCATGAACTAAAAAAGTCTCGCAGCCAGTCTTGGCTACCGTATCGACAAACTCGCAAAGAAACTCATAGCTATCAAAGTCATCCACGCCAATTCGGTGCTTTACCGTAATTGGCAGATCCACCGCATCCTGCATAGCTGCGATGCAGTCGGCAGTGACCTGAGCATTTTTCATCATCACCGCGCCAAACATCCCATTCTGCACCCGATCGCTGGGGCAGCCACAGTTTAGGTTGATCTCTGCATAATCATACTGACTGGCCAGCACACAGGCCTTGGCCAGGTCACCTGGATTACTGCCACCCAGTTGCAGGGCCACCGGGTGCTCAAAAGCGTCCATCTGCAGGTGGCGGTGGGTATCGCCATGGATAATTGCTCCAGTGGTAATCATCTCGGTATAGAGAATCGCATGCTGACTGATCAGGCGCATAAAAAAGCGACAGTGGCGATCAGTCCAGTCGAGCATGGGGGCTACACAGAATTTTCTATTTAAAGGCATTTTATTTATTGGTTATAAATAGCTATAGAGCTTGGTGTTTAATCAGGCTGCGATTATAGAATCCCTGAGTGGAAAAGTCCGTTAATCAGTAAAATAAGATTACAGTGATCCAACTGGGTTTAAAAACGTTACAATTGCCTATGGCTTTCGATTACAAATCCCTCCTTAAATCCCTAACTGTTCGCCCGGGCATCTATCAGATGTTTGATAGCGAGGGGCAGATACTCTATGTGGGCAAAGCCAAAAATCTTAAAAACCGCGTTAGCAGCTATTTTCGTAAAACTGGTTTAACCCCGAAAACAGCTGCGCTGGTTAAGCGTATCGCCAAAATAGATGTCACGGTAACTGAGACAGAAACCGAAGCATTGATTCTCGAACACAATCTGATTAAGCAAAATCATCCGCCCTACAATATTTTGATGCGCGATGATAAGAGCTACCCCTATATCTTTCTCTCCGATCGTGATCAGTGGCCACGGCTGGCATTTCATCGCGGTGCAAAAAAGGCCAAGGGCACTTACTTTGGGCCTTTTCCCAATGCCTATGCGGTGCGTGAAAGCATGAGCTTTCTGCAGAAGACATTTAAGGTGCGCCAGTGTGAGGATGTCTTCTTTAAAAACCGTTCGCGGCCCTGCCTGCAATATCAAATTAAACGCTGCACCGCACCCTGTGTCGATCTGGTTAGTGCGGAAGACTACAGCGCCGATGTAGAGTCAACGCGGCTCTATTTGGATGGCAAGGCGGATAAGTTGCTTAAGCAGCTGGAAGTCGAGATGGAAGCCGCCTCGGGTGATCTGCAATTTGAAAAAGCGGCCGAGCATCGCGATCAGATTTCTGCGCTGCGCAGAGTGCAATCAGAGCAGATGATTGAGAAGGGCAAGGGTACGGTGGATGTGGTTGCCGGTGCTGTGAATAATGGCCAGGCCTGTGTGCATATGCTCTATATTCGCCAGGGGCGGATTCTTGGTAGTCGTAGCTATTACCCCAAGGCGCCTTTGGCGGAGCAGGTTTCTGATCTGCTCGATGAATTTTTACCTCATCTCTATCTGAATGGTGCCGGTCGGCCTGATCTGCCCAAGGAAATTATTGTCAATGCACCTGTTGAAGGCGCTGAGACTCTCTGTGCGGCTCTAAAGGATAGGGTGGGGCGCAAGTTTGAAATTCGCGATTCGGTACGAGGCTTTCGCGCCAAGTGGGTTGAGTTGGCTCAGCGAACCGCCGAGCAGAACCTGACCGCCAAGCTGGCATCGAAAAAGACCATTGAACAGCGTTTTGAATCCCTGCGTGAAACCGTAGGTTTGGAGCAGACACCCCAGCGACTAGAATGTTTTGATATCAGCCATAGCAGTGGTGAGGCGGTGGTGGCTAGCTGTGTAGTATTTGATTCCAACGGCGCCCTGAAGAGCGATTATCGACGCTTTAATATTGAAGGCATTACCGGCGGTGATGACTATGCCGCGATGGAGCAAGCCATTCGTCGTCGTTACACAAGGCTGATGAAAGGCGAGGGCAAGCTGCCGGATATATTGCTGATTGATGGCGGTAAGGGTCAGATTGGAATTGCTAAAGATGTGCTGGCTGATCTGGGTGTGGTCGGCGTGATGATTCTGGGGGTGGCCAAGGGCACGACCAGAAAGCCGGGCCTGGAAACCCTGATTTTAGCCGATCAGGACAACAAGGTAATAGCCCGGCCCCAGCAGGCGGCATTGCATCTGATTCAGCAGATCCGCGATGAGGCGCACCGTTTTGCCATTACCGGTCATAAGGCAAGGCGCGATAAAAAGCGTCGTACTTCACCGCTGGAGGGCATCCCGGGAGTGGGGCCAACCCGACGGCGAGATCTGTTAAAACACTTTGGTGGTATTCAGGAAGTTAAGAAAGCCAGTGTCGCTGATTTGATGAAAGTGCCGAATATCAGCAAAAAGGTTGCTGATGCTATTTACAGCGCACTGTATAATGAATAAGTTCGCGGTACATAATTGTATGCGGTTAGTAAAGCCGCCCCAAAGTCATTAAATAAGAAGATAACCGAATGTGGAACCTGCCCAATATCCTGACCCTGCTGAGAATTGCCCTGATTCCGGTGTTTATTATCGTCTACTACAGCGCATGGGAACTGCATAACCTAGCGGCAGCAGCGATATTTGGCCTGGCGGCGGCCACTGACTGGGTAGATGGTTATGTGGCGCGCAAATACAACCTGATTACAGCCTTTGGTGCATTCCTCGATCCGGTGGCCGACAAATTGATTGTAGTGGCTGCAATGGTGATGTTGTTGGAAGTGCATGCGACCCCATGGTTTGCCCTGCCAGCTATTGTGATTATCGGTCGCGAGATTGTGATTTCAGCACTCCGTGAATGGATGGCCGAGATGGGCTATCGCGGCACGGTAGCCGTGGCAATGATCGGCAAGGTTAAGACCTGGGTGCAGATGGTTGCTATTGCTGTGTTGCTGGCGGCCAAGCCGGAACATGAACTTTTGACGCTTTTAGGCTTTATTGCAATCTATATCGCAGCAGCGCTTACCCTCTGGTCGATGGTGCACTATCTGCGCGCCGCATGGCCGCAATTGAGTGCCGGCGAAGATAAGTAGATATTAGGGGCGATAAGTAGTTGATTTATTGCTGGTATTCCCTAGAATACGGCCTCTTCGCAAGAAGCCCGAAGGGGCTTAACAGTTTAAAGACTGTTAAGATTTTTCCGACCTTCTAAAGAGTGAGACCGACGGGAAGTTTATATACAAGTTTTTGAGGCGCGGTAGCAAAGTGGTAATGCTGTGGACTGCAACTCCGCCATCGTCGGTTCGACCAATTGCGAAGCAATTAGCAACGAGCGAAGCGAAGCCCGAAGGGGATTAACAGCCTGTAGGCTGTTAAGATTCTTCCGACCGTCTAAAGAGTGAGACCGACGGGAAGTTTATATACAAGTTTTTGAGGCGCGGTAGCAAAGTGGTAATGCTGTGGACTGCAACTCCGCCATCGTCGGTTCGATTCCGACCCGCGCCTCCATTTTTACCGGCTGATTATCCAATATCGGCCATGGGCTATACCGGCCCCCGCAGAAGTCCCTTGCCCGGGTGGTGGAATTGGTAGACACAGGAGACTTAAAATCTCCCGACCTCACGGTTGTGCCGGTTCAAGTCCGGCCCCGGGCACCATTAAAATCCGAGAAATAAATACCGCCCCCATGCTAATTTAAAACTCCTATATTAGGACTTGAAGCGGTGAGGTTCACAAAATGCGAAGCATTTTGAACGAGTCGCACAGCGACGAAGCCCCGAAGGGGTCAAAGCAGCCCAAAGGCTGATTTGATTAACTCCGGCCCCGGGCACCATTAAAATCCGAGAAATAAATACCGCCCCCATGCTAATTTAAAACTCCTATATTAGGACTTGAAGCGGTGAGGTTCACAAAATGCGAAGCATTTTGAACGAGGGCAGATTTTTGCTCCTGCAAAATCTGCATACATGCCATCCTTGGCAATAAAGCCCCGAAGGGGTCAAAGCAGCCCAAAGGCTGATTTGATTAACTCCGGCCCCGGGCACCATTAAAATCCGAGAAATAAATACCGCCCCCATGCTAATTTAAAACCCCTATCTTTTTCGGCCCCAACCAAATCCCTCTCAATAAAATCAATTCCTTGGCAGTGGCCTCACATAGTGGCGACAAAAAATATAATGAGGAGGAGTTGTTTTTATAAGTAAATGATATGATGTATCATTGCATTAATATTTAACTTTGTAGCCACCCAGAGATCAACACTACTCAAAATGGAGAGACTAACAGTGCAAACAAACAAACTCCCAGTCACCGTACTTTCAGGTTTTTTAGGTGCCGGTAAAACCACCGTGCTTAGCCATATCCTCAACAACCGGGAAGGCAAAAAAGTCGCTGTTATCGTCAATGATATGAGTGAAATCAATATTGATGCGGCGATAGTTCAGAACGATGTGTCACTAAACCGCAGTGAAGAGAAACTTGTTGAAATGAGCAATGGCTGTATTTGCTGCACGCTGCGGGAAGACCTCTTGGAGGAGGTTACCAAGCTTGCCGAGGAGGGCCGTTTTGATTACCTGGTTATTGAATCGACGGGGATTTCAGAGCCTTTGCCGGTAGCAGAAACCTTTACCTTCGCCGACGAAGATGGTGTCTCCCTATCTAATGTCGCCGACTTGGACACAATGGTTACTGTGGTCGATGCGGTCAACTTTCTAAAGGATTATGACGAGGCAAAATACCTACAGGATACAGCTGAGTCTCTAGGTGAAGAGGATGAGCGCAGTGTTGCCGATCTACTGGTCGATCAGGTTGAGTTCGCCGATGTTCTTCTCGTCAGTAAAACTGATTTGGCGAGTCCGTCTGATATAGACCGTCTAACCGCCATTCTTAAAACCCTGAATACCCATGCGAAAATAATTCCGATTTCCCAAGGGCAGGTGAATATCGATGATGTGCTTAGCACCGGCTTATTTAATTTTGAGCGCGCCCAGCAAGCCCCGGGTTGGCTTAAAGAGATGCGCGGCGAGCATGTTCCCGAAACGGAAGAATATGGCATTGGCAGTTTTACCTATCAAGCACGACGACCCTTTCATCCGGAAAAATTCCACCAGTTTCTGCACAGCACCGATAAATACGGCAAGTTGATCCGTTCCAAAGGCTATTTCTGGCTGGCTTCACGCCCCGAATTTGCCGGTCAATGGAGTCAGGCGGGAGGCATTGCTCGCTACGGTTTCGCAGGTATGTTTTGGAAAGCACTACCGAAAGAAAGCTGGCCCACTGACGAAGAATATCTCGCCTCCATTGAAAAACAGTGGGTGGAACCCTTCGGTGATATGCGCCAGGAGTTGGTATTTATCGGTCAGGGTCTGGACCAAAGCGGCTTCACTCAAGCCCTTGATGACTGCCTGTTAAGCGAAGATGAAG
>Ga0206125_10002042_pt1 | contig 22001 bp, 17 predicted proteins | sample Helgoland_Spring_4_FD_148598 | JGI IMG/M metagenome (GOLD analysis project Ga0206125, IMG submission 148598) | Pelagic subsurface seawater microbial communities from Kabeltonne, Helgoland, North Sea - Helgoland_Spring_Bloom_20160331_1 | ecosystem: Environmental > Aquatic > Marine > Epipelagic ... | reverse complement strand
CTGGAGCAACAGCAATGTTAGCTAATAGCATTTGGAGTTCTTCTGGCATATTAGCTACTCCACTACCTAGTTTTTTTGGAAAAGCCACTACACCTTTATTCTTAAGTTTTGAAAGTGTTTCATCAATTCAATTACCTATAACGGGGGCTAGTAACGCTACTATTTATTGGGGCGACGCTAGTGAAGGAACTTATACATCAGGAGATACAAAAACATATAGTTCTAGTGGAAATTATACAATTACAATTTATGGAACTGACGGGAGTACTAACGCATCAGCCACAGCATTTGGAAGTCCAATAGTTGATATATATGTAAGTGCTGGTGATATTAGTTCTCCGTACTACCAATTTTATTCTGATTTTGCAGGCACTACTGAATTAACAGGTTTAACATTTGATATATATAAACGATATAGATTTAGTAGAGTAAATAATGCTACCTCTCATCCATTTTATTTATCTGATATAGATCGCAATACAGCACCTTCGTCAATATTAAATTTAGAAGGAGATGGGAGTATATCGACTGGTATAACGGGTTCCCAATCATTTATATTATCTTTTAATAATACTTTTAACGTAGGAGTTGATACAATAACCTATTTTTGTACTGCTCATCCATCGATGGTATTAACATGGGGAACAAGCACATTTACTCAAACGGGTTGGACAGGAAGTTCTACATTATTAGCTGTAAATACACCTAATAAATCTACATGGGGATTAACAGGATTAACTAGTTTGAGTGGAGCATTTTCTGGGGCAACTAAATTAGTTAATGTGCCTACGAATATTCCTTCATCTATTACGGATATATCATTTATGTTTAATGCTGCAAGTTCTTTTAATCAAGCCATTCGAGGATGGATGAATAATACTAGCAACATAACGACTATGGCCTCATGTTTTAATGGCGCAACAGCATTTAATAAAAATATTAGATATTGGTCAGTAGGTGCTTCTGCTACACTAACAAATATGTTTAATGGTGCAACAGCATTTCAAACTGCTTGGTGGGATCAAGGATATACAGGATATGAAACAGGTAGCGGAACCCAAGAAACTCCACTAGTTTCGTTTTTTGATGCTGATCAACCATCCTTATCATTTATTTGTAGTAATTTAACAACTTGGACGCTACCTATATCTACATCATCTAATAATAGTTGGTTAAATTTAACAATAGATTGGGGTGATGGAATTATTAAAAACTATAATAGCAATTCATCATCAAGCGCACCTAATCATACTTATGATAGTCAATCAGATTATACGATTAAAATGTATGGCACAGATCCAGCTGAAAACATGAAAGTAAAAATACTTGGAACAGGTGGAAGTTGGAGCTCTGGAAATCAGAAAGTAATATCAGTAACGACTACTGAATCTACTACATGGGGATTTGAAAATATTGAAAGTATTCATGGTTTATTTTACAATTGTGATAATTTAACTTCGGTGCCAACAAATATTCCATCATCTGTAAAAGATATATCTAGATTATTTTATAGTTGTGGAATAATAAATAGTAGTAATATATCTTCATGGGATACAACAAATGTAACCATTATGTATCAGACATTTTATGGTTGTCCGTTATTTAATCAAGATGTCGGATCATGGAATACCAGTAATGTAACTAATATGGGATATTTGTTTCATAGTTGCTCAAGTTTTAATAATGGTGATAGTGGAAATAATGGAGCAAATAGTTTTAGTTGGAATACAAGTAATGTAAATGATATGTATTCAATTTTTTCTGGATGTTCGGCATTTAATCAATATCTAGGTTCATCATGGAATACTAGTAAAGTAACGAATATCTATGGAATGTTTAATGGGTGTGCTGTATTTAATCATGGTGATATTACAAACGCAGGAGCTAATTCTTTTACATGGATTTTATCTAACGTTACAAGTGTAGAGTATATGTTTAACGGATGTTCTGTATTTAATCAAGATATAACGACATTTGTTTTATCGAAAGCACCCCAATTGTCATACATGTTTCAAGATGCTAATTTATTTAATAATGGAGATATTACTAACGCAAATAGTAAACCATTAACAAATTGGAATACCAGTAACATAACTAATATGTATGCTATGTTTAAACGTGCTAGTGCGTTTAACCAAGATATTACAAATTGGGATACATCAAATGTAAGAACTATGGAATATACATTTGACGATGCTATTACGTTTAACCAAAATATTAGACGATGGGATACATCAAATGTAACTACATACAATGATATGTTTGATACTGCGACAGCAATGATAAATGAATGGTGGCCTACTAATCCAGGATGGACAGATACAAATAAAAGTACTCCAACTAGTGAGTTTTTTAATACAATTACAAAATTAACATTAGTATTCTCTAGCTCATCATCTCCTTTTACGGTAACACTACCATTAACTGGAACTTTTAATGTATATGTAGATTGGAATAATAATGGAACTTATACTAATTATACATCTGGTTCAGTTTCAAATACATATAATGCGACAAATGCTACCTTAAACATATATGGTTCAATAACTGGGTTTGGTAATGGAAGTGGCACAACATGGTCAGGTGCTGAAAGTTTAACTCAAGTTATAACCAATCGTGTTGATGATTGGGGATTAGGTTCATCCTTTGTAAGTCTATCAGGTGCTTTTAATGGTGCAACAAAATTATTTAAAGTCCCTAGTGATATACCAAGCACAATAACTAATTTAAGTTATACCTTTAAAGGTTGTACTACATATAATAACACATTACTTACATATTGGAATGTATACCAAGTTACTGATATGACCTCTATGTTTGAAAACGCAACCACTTTTAATCGTGATATACGTTATTGGGCAGTTAATACTCCTACATTAACTAATATGTTCTTAGGTGCAACAAGTATGATTAGTGCTTTTACTGGAACAACTGGTTTTGGAACAACGCCTTTGCTTTCATTTTTTGGATCATTAACATATAATTTCTCTTATACAATTGAACTATCTGGATCAAGCACAATATATGTAAACTTACCTGATAGTCAATATACATCCGATACCACAGATGGTGTTAAAGGAAAATGGAGTGATTTAAAGGTAGACTGGGGAGATGGAAGCACAGATTCACAAAATTATAATAGTACTAATACCACAGCAACAGAACGCATACCTACTCACTCTTATAGTTCTAGTGGAACATATACTATAGTATTATCTGGATACAACGCAACGTTAGCTTTTTGTTATTCGTTAGGTTCAAGTAATCAAAATAGTTTAACGAGTAAATTAACCAGTATAACCACTAATGATAGCACTAATTGGGCATTCAAGGGATTACAGATGTTAGATTATTTAATTTATCAAGCTTATGCCGCTATTCCTTCCTTAACTTTACCCACAAGTATTCCTGAAAGTATATTGTCTTTGAAGGGTATGTTCTATCAAACTCATTATAATAATTCTGAAATAACCTCTTGGAATACTAAAAATATTACTGATATGTCAGATATGTTTTATTATTCTGAAACTTTTAATGTAGATATTGGTGCATGGAACGTTAGTAATGTAATTAACCTGAGTTCTATGTTCAGATATGCACCATCATTTAATCAAGATATATCAGATTGGGATGTATCCAATTGTACAAACATGCAATACCTATTTGGTGGTGGTTCCTCTCTTAACCAAGAGATTATGAAATGGAGTCCACCATCTACATGTTCTTTCACGGGTATGTTTGATGGTTGTACAACTATGGCAAGTGTATATGGACCTAGTGGAACAGCGCCACGTTCTGGATATAAAAATACGCCGACATATGCTTTCTTTAATTATGTTTCACCAACTAAATTATATTTTCATTTTAGTGGTATTCCCGATGGAACAACTATAACTATACCATGCACAGGTTCATGGAGCAATATAAAGATGAATTGGGGAGATGGAACGACAGATGGTGCGTGGATTAGTTCAGGTAGTGGTTCATACGTTGGACAACCCAGTCATACATATGTTACTGGTGGAGCATATATAGTAGAGTTTTCGGGATATACAGAATCGACAAGCGCTGTATGCACAGGATTAGGAGAGAATGAATGGTCAAGTGCTTCGTATTTAACAAAAATGACTGCGGATAATTCAACATGGGGATGTGACACAACATTAATTGATGTTAGTTATTTATGTAAAAATGCCACAAGCATAAAATCGGTTCCTTCGACATTCCCTTCACAAATAACAAATATATCTTATATGTTTGATAGTGCTACTAGTTTTAATTGTGATATACGTGACTGGGATGTAAGTAATGTTACTGATATGAGTGGGACATTTAATGGTGCTACAGGTTTTAATCAAGATGTTCGTTATTGGACACTGAATGGTTCTACCCCAACATTAACAGATATGTTTACTGGTGCAAGTTCGTTAGCCACCCAATATGATTCTGGAGGAGTAACTCCACGTGCTGGTTATGGTTCTACACCTGCTTCAAGCTTTTTCGGAGATCCTCAACCTTTAAGTATTATGAATAGTGGAAATACTAATATCTCTTTATACACTAGAGGTTATGTAACTTCAAGAGCATATTAGTGTTACTAATTAAAAACTAATTAAAAAATAATATAATTTTATTTATAAATATTATATTATTTAAACAGTAGGATAACTAGGTTGTAACAACACACCACATTGACCCTGACCCTTATTATATTGAGATCCACGTCCAATATAAATATAACCTTCATCGCCCCATGTTGTTCCCCATGAGTTTTTAATTTTATAAAAGTTTTCTCCATCTTTATTACCATACCCAACAACTAATACACCATGGTCTAATTGTGTTCCACAACTACCAGTAAATACTCCAGATGTGTATAATTGAAAATCTTTTTGATCAGCTTGGATAGCAACAGAAACAGGTTGTTGTGTAATAGCTTGCATCATAGAATCATCTGATTTAGCAGGAACATCAGTAAAACTGATTATATCACTACCTTCTACAATAGAACACGATGTTTCACAGCTTCCAGGTTTTTTAGTTGTTCCAGACTCATAAGGATATGAATCTTCAGAACATAATCCTCCGTTCTTTTCAATCCATGAGAATGCGTTATCCATTAATCCACCATTACAACCCATATCTTTACCGCCATGTTGTCTATTATCGCAATCGACCAATTGTTGTTCAGAAAATGATTCTAGTTTTCCATTTTGAATAAAATAGGCTCCTTCTAAGGCTCCTGTTGTAGAAAAACTCCAACAAGACCCACATTGTCCTTGATTTTTTACAGGTGTGACAGCTCCCTTAGAAACCCAATCAATAGATTCAGGCAAAGCTTCTACAGATAATGTATTATCACTTTGAAGACACGTTTTTACACAAGTAATTGTTTGTAATTTGGCCTCAGTATCATAATGTTCAACACAATTAGTTAAACAAGCTAATGTAGGTAAAAAGTTTCCACGTTCTTCAGGAACAACTTTTTCATATGATTCTACTAAATATTTACTGAAATCAGTGGAATCCATTGCTGAAAAATGGTTATGTCCTAATGTATAGGTTAAATTTTGAGCATTAATGGTTTTAATATGAATATCATTATCAATCCATTTTAAAAATCCATTTTCTCTAGCTTCAATATTTTCAAAATTAATATTAAATTGAGACATCCAAGTCGTGAAACGCTCTCTAAGATCACTACGTAGTGAAGTTTCGCTAACAGCTACAACAAACACGCTAAATAAAATAATATTACTTAACATTATTTTTATATATGTAAAGAGAAATATTCAAGCTATTTTAAATATTAAATAATGATTTAAGAATTTGTTAATGATATCATATATTATGTTGAAATTATTTTTAACTATACTAGGCTGTTCAATGTTATCTATTACAAATTGTAAAACTATCACTAAATATTATCCAACTCTTCCAGATTTATGGACCGCAGAAACAATTGAACCAGGTGCACCAGGATCTGGTTATGGTGTAGAATCATATAAATTTGTAGAAAGTCCAACAGGTGATAATCCCAGTGCACTATGGAGTAATTATACTGATTGTGAACGATTAATATATATTGCAAGTAATAGTAATGCGAAGCGTTATCTGTTAGGATGTGATAGTGTAAATTGTTGTTATGAAGAACAAGATGGAAATCAGGTTCAAATTCAAATACCTAATGTGCATTATTCAAATCCAAAAAAAAAGGTAGATGTATATCATGATATTGTAAATATTACTTATTTTAATGAAGATATTCAAGCTGATGAGTGGAGTTGGTCGTGGAATATAAATGATAAATTAAGACAAGACTGGAAGGCCTACACAATAGATTGCAAAAATTGTGTAAATAATGTTATTCTTCTTCAGTGGAAAAGTAGAGCATTAGACTCTGAATGGTTTACTATTAGTTTCAAGAATTATAAGGGTTTTGATATATCAAGTCCTGAAGGGAAAAACTTTGCTCAAAGTTTCCAAGTTCCACCCGAATGTCAAAAAAATAATTTACTCAAGTGTCCTAGTGGTTTACACGATAAATATTTTTTAAATGAAAAATGTTGTGAAACATGTCCACAAGGAAAGAATAAATATTATAGCATTCCTATACTATCAAAGGATCATTGTGGAGAAAGTTGTATAGATCCTGATCATTATTATGAATATAAATTATTAGAACCAAAATTAACAAAGGCAAAAACAAATACACCTTGTTTAGATATGGGGTTTACTTATCAAGAAACCGAGGAACATAAATTTGGACCTATTAAAGTAAATGTTGATATATTTGAAATGATTAATATAAATACCGAAAATGAATATAATGATAATTATCATGATTATTCTCCTGTAGATAATGTAGATTTAGATATGTATTCAGGTAGATGGTATGAAATATACAAGAACCATTTTGATATGTTATTTCAAGGTGAAGGAAAATGTGCTGTTGCTGATTATACAATTACTAGCAATAATATATCTGTTGTTAATAGTCAAATTGATAAAAATGGTAGAATAGATCAAATAACTGGATATGCGTTTTATCAGAATGGAGACTCGGGTGGAAAACTTTCAGTTTCTTTAAGCGGAGTTCCTAGAGCTATGCCTTATTGGATAATTAAATTAGGACCTGTAGTGAATAATCAATACGAATATTCTATTATTTCAGATGATAGGCAAATATCATTATTTGTTCTTGCTAGGGATGTAGATGTATTTTATAAAAAATACAATACACAAGTTAAAAAATCTTTACAAGAACTTGGATTTACTAACAATATTAATAAGCCAGTTGTAATGTCACAAGATAATTGTGATTATTCTAAGTTTAGTATTTCTACATCCCAATATGATAATTATCAAGGAAGCAGTGATTGTGGTGTTTGTGGAACAGCATATCAAACATGTTGTATAGGATTTGGAGCAAAAGGATATCCATGTGATTGTCACTTACAAGATGGAACGGGACAAGCAGGTTCTAATTGTGGGGATTGTGGAACGACATATGCTGCTTGTTGCATAGGATATGCAGCTGATGGATACCCTTGTGAATGTGATGTTTTATAATTGTAATATAATAAAAATTGAATTAAATATTATATTATAAATAAGAATAAATATAGTATGGATTATAATAATTTATCAAATAAATCAGTTTCCAAATTAAAACAAATATGTAGAGATAAAAAAATAAAAAGATTTTCTACAGCAAAAAAAGCAGAACTTATAAATATGATTTTAAAAAATGATGATAATAATACTCAAATTATTACACCTACACCTACACCTACACCTACACCTACACCTACACCTACACCTGCGTCTGATGAAAAATCATCTACAACAATATTACAAAATGAAAATATTAAATTATATCATAATGATTGTTTAAAAGAAATGCCAAACATACCGGATAATAGCATAGATTTAATTCTATGTGATTTACCCTATGGATCTACAAAATGTAAATGGGATACAATTATTGATATGGACCAATTATGGAAAGAGTATCAAAGAGTTATAAAAAAACCAACAGGTGTCATATTATTATTTGGACAACAACCCTTTACTAGTTTATTAATTTCAACTAATTATAAATGGTTTAAGTATAATTTAATTTGGAAAAAAAATAAGACAACACAATTTCTACTAGCTAACTATAGACCTATGAAATGTACAGAAGATATTTGTGTATTTTCACCAGGAGGTGCTGCGGCTGCATCAAAACATAAGGGAAACATGACATACAATCCCCAAGGACTAATAAAGGTAGACATTCCAAAAAAAAACTCACAAAAAAGAATAGGTAAAATGTTAAATCAAGTTCATCATTTGGGAAAAAACAATAAATTAATAAGCAATAGTGAATATAAACAAAATTATACTAACTATCCGACAGAATTAATAGAGTTTAACATAGAATCAAATACCATTCATGAAACTCAGAAACCAGTTAATTTAATTGAATATTTAATTAGAACATATTCAAATGAAAATGATATGGTATTAGATAATGCTATGGGTTCTGGAACTACGGGAGTTGGCTGTATTAATTTAAATCGTAAATTTATTGGTATAGAATTAGAAGAAAAATATTATAATTTATCTGTAGATAGAATTACTACATCAATTGAAAAAAAATAAATCTATTTAATAGATCTATTTAAATAATTACCTTACATACTAATTTTCTTCCACATATAATAATCCGTCATTTATTTTTATATTTTTCTTTTCAATTTTATTCATGTAATTTACAACTTTGAGTAACGTATTAACATTATCTCCTAATACCCCACAACTTCTATTGCACGGATCACATAACCATCCTCGAAATACTTTTGATGAATGACAATGATCAAATACAATTTTATTTATTGTTCCACATAATCCACATGGTGTTCCTTCAGGAGCTTTATAACTTAATCCCATTTCTTTAGCTAATTTAACTGCTTCACGTTTTCCTTTTCCTTCTTCTTTTTGACATTCTTTACATTCTCCCCGTTTTAATCTATAACCATCACAATTAAATGGTTGACGACCTGAAGTATTATTTTGAAAATCTATTAAATATTTCTCGGTATTACAGATTCTACATTTTTTCTTATTTTTATTTTCATATTCTAATTCATCTTCATAACATGAAAACTTAGCCAAAGTAGGATAATACATATTATAAATTTCATGTTCCTTATTTATTTTTTTTTCCTCTGCAATTATGCTTTTATCCATATATGTATTATTAATTTTATTTTCATATTCTTTTTGAATACATTCAACTTCATCAATAATATTATAAATTATATGTGAAATAATATTATTTTCCATTATTATTATTATTATTATTATTATTATTATTTTATATTAAATACTATAAATTATTAAATTATTTCAATTTTTATGATAACTCTTCCAAGGTTAAAGGTATAATAGTAGGATTAGGAGGAGGTTCTACGTTATAAATTTGAGATCGTAAATTTTGTAATTCATTTTGTAAATCTGTTAATTGTTGCAAGTGTACTCTTTCCTGTTCTCTTATAACATGTTTTACACAATTAGGAGGATATTGTTCTTCTAATAAAGTAACAAAATACATATTCTTATCTAGTAATAAAGCTTGGGTTAATCTAGCTATATCATCATAACAATACCTATCATTACCACAACCCAGATAGTTATCATTTCCTTTCCACATCTCAAACATTTTATTAATATCTTTATGCCGAATACCTTTGTATAAGTTCTTAGGTATTGTATACTCTATATACCCTTTAGTATTTTCATCCTTATCTTCATCTTCACTATTATTCTCATTTTCTAATAATACTTCTATAAAATTACTTTTTAAAGCAGTATTATAAGATATTTTAAAAATTTGAGGTTCGTCATTTATGGACGTAGAATAAGGAAATCGTAATCCAACAGTTTTTGTACAATCTGTCATCTTTAATTTTATATAAGAATATTTAAGTGTTTAAAATGTTGTCAATTTTATTTCTCTCATGATGAAATTAACCAGTTAATAAATAATATAGAAATAAAAAAATATAATAATTATGAGTCATATTCTATTAATAGTAGAATCTCCGGCTAAATGTCCCAAAATAGAATCTTTTTTAGGTAATAAATATAAATGTGTTGCCAGTTTTGGACATTTGAGAGAACTAAATAGTTTAAAAAATATAGATATAAATAATAATTTTAAAGCAACATATGAAGTTGTGAACGATAATAAAAAAAAAGCACACATAAAGACATTAAAAAGACAAATTAAAGATGCAAGTGAGGTAATTTTAGCTACTGACGATGATAGAGAAGGCGAAGCAATAGCATGGCATATATGTATGTTATTCAATCTCTCATTAACATCTACAAAAAGAATAATATTTCACGAAATTACAGAAAAAGCTATAAAACATGCAATTTCTAATCCTACTATAATTGATTTAAATAAAGTATATGCACAGCAATCTCGTCAAATATTAGATATTTTAGTAGGATTTAAAATATCTCCTATTTTATGGGAAAAAATAGTAAAAAAAAAAGAAAATAGTTTAAGTGCTGGGAGATGTCAAACACCTGCGTTACGATTAATATATGATAATCAAATAGAGATAGATAACAATCCAGGCGATAAGGTTTATAATACTATTGGATATTTCACTAATAAATGTATATCATTTGAACTTAACATTCATCATACAGATCAAGAAGAAATGTATATTTTTCTAGAAAATACTTCTGATTTCTCTCATGTATTTAATAAAAGTGAACGAAAACGAACCGAAAAAAAACCACCTCAACCATTTACAACTTCTCGATTACAACAACAAGCAAGTAATGAAATGCGATGTTCTCCTAAGGAGACCATGCGTATTTGTCAAAAATTATATGAAGGAGGGTATATCACATATATGCGAACAGATAGTAAAAAATATAGTAAAGAATTTATAAATGAGACTAAAAAGTATATATTAGAAAATTATAATGATATGAAATATATTAATCCTGAAATAGATAATTATATTAGTGAAAGTAATGAAAATGAAAGTAGTAATGAAAGTAATGAAAGTAATGAAAGTAATGAAAGTAATGAAAGTAAAAAAACTAATAAAAATAATAAAAATACAAAAAATAAAAAAGACGAAGTAACACCTCAGGAAGCACATGAAGCTATTCGTCCTACTAATGTTTATTTAAAACAAGTTCCATCCGAAATGACATCAAAAGAACAAAAAATGTATAGGTTAATTAGAGAGAACTCTATTGAAAGTTGTATGTCTTCTGCTGAATATTGGGCATTTAAATGTAGTATAAATGGATACAAAGAAAGTAAATATATAAAAAATTGTGAATTATTAGATTTTTTAGGATGGAAGGCTGTTAAAAATAATGATAAAAATGATAAAAATGATTTAGAATATCATTATTTATCTTCTCTTGACAATAATTTCAACTTATCTTTTCTAAAAATATGTTCTACATTAACATTAAAAAATTGTAAACAACATTATACAGAAGCTAAATTAGTTCAATTACTAGAAGATAAAGGTATTGGACGTCCTTCTACTTATTCTATGTTAGTGGATAAAATTCAAGAGAGAAAGTATGTTTCAAAAAAGGATGTTCAAGGAAAAGAAATAGAATGTATAGATTTTGAACTTGATAACGATTATACTATTGAAGAAAAAGTTTCTAAGAGAGAGTTCGGGAACGAAAAAAATAAATTAGTATTAGAACCACTTGGAAAAATAGTAATAGAATTTTTAATAGAACATTTTAATAATATATTCAGTTATGGTTATACAAAAGAAATGGAGGACAAATTAGATGAAATTAATAAGGGAAAACTGAAATCAGAATTAGTATGTAAAGAATGTTTAAACGAAATTGAAACAAGCTGTAATGAATTGGATTTAAATAAAATAAATATACCTATTGATGAAAATCATTTTTATATAATTGGAAAGCATGGTCCTGTAATAAAATGTATTGATTGTAAAAAAATAAGTTTTAAAGCAGTAAAAAAGGATTTAGATCTAACTAAAATTAGGAATAATGAATACACATTAGAAGATTTACTAGAGGTTAAGGAAGAAAATAGTGAAAATGATATTGGTAATTATGAAAATAACAAAATATACGTTAAAAAGGGTAAATATGGATTGTTCGCAAGATGGAATGATAAAACTATTTCATTAGCATCTTTAGGTAACAGACCAATAGCAAATATTCGTTCAGAAGAAGTAATTGAAATAATTAAATCAACGAATTCATCAATTATACGTGTTGTAGATGAAAATACAACAATTCGTAAAGGTAAATATGGAGATTATGTTTATCATAAAAAATCTAATATGAAAAAGCCAATATTTTTCAAATTAAATGAGTTTGAAGATGATTATAAAACATGCGATGTAGAAAATATATTGTCTTGGTATAAAATTAAGTTTTCATCCCCATAATTGGATTATAACCATTATAACTACGCAGTATTTGTGGTTTAAAAGTAAAAAAGTTAAGAGTTATAGAATAATTTCTACTTTGTAAATCAATTAGTTCTCCTGTATGATAACGCAATTTTATTCGAATAGAACGTATACGTTCAGCAGGAGGGTTATATAATTTAATTGCCTTTGAATTATCATCAAAAGTTTTAAATTGTTGATATAATGGAAATTCTATCTTAGCAAAAGCAGCGTTTACATAACCATTTGTTTCATTTGTATTAGTATAAGGTTCTGTTGGTTTATGGTAAGGTTTAGTTTCATCCAAATTGTTAAATTTATCTATTTCAACAAATATGTAAGGCTCTCCTAAAAGATTAATTGGTGCGTCTGATTCAATATATTGAACATACGCATCTACATCAGCAGTATTAGTTGTAATCCAGTATCCATTATCATTAGGAACTACATCTCCATAAAAAAATCGCATAGATTTTTTATTTGATGATTCAGAACTTTTTGGTTCACGTGTTAATCCTAAATAGGCAGGTAATCCCCAAAATTGGTAACTTGCTTTATATCTAAAATCACAAACATTAGATTGATAATTTGGATCATATATAACAGAATTATTAACTAATTGAAAACTATCACGTTTATTTCCGAACCATAATTTACATGTTATTTCATTATATACAATAACAAACTCTGTGTATCCAGTTGCTTCAAAAGTTGCTAATTCTGATGCTGTTCCATGAATCTTAATATACTCAGTAACCATATCAGTTACAGCAGTATTAAACCTTCTTGTAAGTTCAGTTGCTATTTGTTCTGGTCTATAAAATCCAGATTCGATTGTAAATACTAATTCTTTTTGTTGAACATCACAATAGTCTCGGATAGCATCAGCTATTAATGCTAATATAGAACCAGGAGGAATAACTGTAGGATTATAAGGCATTAACATTTTAAAAGAAAACTTAACATTATGTTTTTGAGGTGTAAATACGTGAATATTACTAGGAAATGACCATTGAGATAAATTAATCGCGGAAACATTAGTATAATCTTGAGGTAATTCTATTTCAAACTCGGATGCAGATGGATATTTAAGTATATTACGATCTTCTGAATTAATACTTACCATTTTATTTTCATACATTACTTCATTAGAACTAGGAATAAGTGGATGATTATTAGAAATATTCAACTGACTCATATATATATTTTATAAAGAAATATTTATATATAAATAATTTATATTACTTATATATATAATGGCATTATTTACCAATATTACTAAAGGATTATTAGGTGTTGGAAGTTTTATAGCTTTAATAACATCAATTATTCAATTATCTGATTTAAATAAATTATCACCATTAGAACTCCAAGGTATATTAAGTTCATCAACTTTTATTGTGTGTGGTATGTTAATAATGATTTCTTTATTTCTAATAGAATCTACTCTCTTAAAAGCATCTCCATTTATAATTGCTTTTGGTGGATTACTCTATTTTACTTATACAATTTATAAACATTATTCTTTTATGATTGAAGGTAACTTAGCATCAAGCACAAATACATTTTTAGCTATATGTGTAGCAATAAATTCAATTATAGGAATGTATATGGTTTATAGAATTAAATCATTAACAGAAACTACACCATTAACCACAACATTATTTAATCTTTTAGTATTTAGTATTATTATTGGAGTTTATGGGTACTTAGTTTATAGAATGGAAATAATGATGACAGAATTTGTTACAGATGGTTAGTCTGTATAAATTTATATGTAATACCATAATTATCATTATCTTCCCAAATACCTGCTATTTTTAATATATAGCTATTTGAATTAGTTTTATGCTGTCCTTTTTCTATAAATAAACGAAGTGAACCTGTATTTAATTGTTGAGTTAAATTATATATTTTATTTTTATTTTTAACACTAATGCTTGTCAATAAGTTTTGTTCTAATTGAATTATTTTATTAATTACGTTAATATTTTTTTTAATATCGAAATTACATTTACATTTATTATTAATATAATCTGTATTACATTTTTCTAAATCTATAGCAACATGTATTCCATTTATTGTAAAATTGGGTAACGTATACAATATTCTTGTAAAACGTCCATTCTGAATTATAGTATTCTTTATTGATTCACATAAGTATATATTATCTATTTCATATTCATCTATATTTGTAGCGATTAACATATAATATTATTATTTTATAATGTATAATGTATAATAATATTTATATCTTTTTTAGTTTTCAATATATTTTAAATATTGAAAAATATATTTCAATATTTAAAATAAACTAAAGGTTCTTCACAATATATATAAATGAAAAGTCATTTTGATGAATACCTTGCATCCATTAAAGATGTTGATTTACATCCCAAGTTAAACTCTATAATAGCTAAATTACCTGATGAATTACATAAATTACCTAATTTAATAATATATGGCCCTAAAGGTGTTGGAAAATATACACAAACACTAAAAATATTGAAAAAATATAGTCCGTCTAGATTAAAATATGATAAGAAGTTTAGTTTACTTTTTAATAAACAAAATATAAATTATAAAATCAGTGATATTCATTATGAAATAGACATGTCTACATTAGGTTGTAACGCAAAATCATTATGGCATGACTTATATAATCAGTTAATTGATATTATTAGTGCTAAGAATCATAAATGTGGTATTATTGTATGTAAACATTTTCATGAAATCCATGGCGATTTACTCGATATATTTTATAGTTATATGCAGAAAAATCATTTATTAAATATTAATATTAGTTTCATTCTAATAACTGAACATATTAGTTTTATATCTGATAATATATTAAATTCTTCACAAATTGTTCATATAGGACGTCCTACAAAATGTTCTTATGAAAAACTAAGCAAATGTAAGCTAACCAATATAAAATCATCAGATATAAACAATATAATGGATTTGGAATATGGATTAGATAATATTATACCTCATAAACATATATGTAATAAAGTATTGAATTATATAAATGATTTATCAAACTTAGATATGATGAAATGTCGAGAAATATTATACGAATTATTAATTTATAATTTAAATATATATGATTGTGTATGGTATATAATTGAACAAGTAAGTCAAAATGATAATTTATCTGATAATGACATTTCAGATATAATTTCTAATTCATATTTATTTTTTAAATATTATAATAATAATTATCGTCCAATTTTTCATTTAGAAAAATATATTTATTATATTACTTGCAAAATACATAATATAAACTTATCTACAAATTATTTAGATATATTATAATATTATATTTATGCTATTAAACGACGCATTAATCACATTACAATTAGACAATCATAAATTATCTAATATTACACTAGATATAGTAAAAAAACAATATCATAAATTAGCACTACAATTTCATCCAGATAAAAATAGAAATTCACCAGAATCTACCAGTAAGTTTCAACAAATTGGAGAAGCTTACGATATTATTGTAGTTGAACTGGATATAATGGGAAGTGATGATGAACCAATAAATACAGATATACCTACATATACTTCTTTTTTACAACAATTTATAGATAATATGTTGGATGGTAAATATTACAACGTATCTTCTATTATTAAAGAAATTGTTTCTAATAATTCTTATAAGGATATCTCTTCCAAATTATTTGACAATATCAATAAAGAAAAGGTTATGATGATATATAATTTTGTGACAAAATACAAACATGTATTGCATATAAGTGACACAATTATTGATAGTATACGTGAAATAATTATTGATAAATTCCAAAATATTAGAGTAGTAAATATTAATCCTTCATTAAAGGATTTATTGTTAAATAATGTATATAAATTAGAGGAAAACAATAAAACATACTATTGTCCTTTATGGCATAGTCAATTATATTTTGATGATATTGAAGATGGTGGATATGATTTAATTGTTAGATGTATTCCTGAACTACCTAGTAATATGCAAATTGACGAAAATAATAATATTATCATTATTGAAAAGTGTAAAATGGATTCAGCATTATTACAAACTGATTATCTTGAAATATCCCTCGAACATAAAAAATTACAAATACCTATTAATAAATTATTAATTCAAAAGGAACAAATATATATACTAAAAAAACTTGGAATATCTCGTATAAATGAACAAGATATATATGATGTTGATGAATTAGGAGACGTTATTATTAAATTGACTTTTTATTAAGATTGAGATAACCAGTTTTTCATTAGTAATATAGAACCTTTATTTATTGTCATATCTGATTTATCTTCAGGTGTAGTTTCAGCTGTAGTTTTAGAGATGTCAGAAGTTTCATTTTTTTGATTTTTTTTTAATAGTTCTAAATTACTATAATACTCTTGTACTTTTTTGTTTACTAATATTTTTTTGTAATCAAAATCATATAAATATAAACCTTCTAATGATTTAACGCGAGATAACGCCACGTATGTTTGACCACATTCAAATATATTTTTTCCTGCGTCTATTTCCGCCAAACTTATAGTAGCACCCTGTGCTTTGTGAATTGTTAAAGCCCATGCTAAAATTAATGGTATTTGTGAAATGCCTAATTTGGGAATTGCTTCACTAATCCAGGTATGAATGCCTATAGTTATGGGACGTGGTATTCCATGAAATTTAATTACTGGTAGATTATCCTCTGTAAAATTAATTATTGTTCCTTGACTTCCATTACATAATGTATAACCACATGAAACATCCATATTAACTATACACATTACTTGTGCCCCTACTCGTAAATTTATGGTTTTTTTACATGGAACACTAGATTCTAAGTATAAAAACTCATATTCTATTTCCTCTGAACTATATAAACTATTTTTATCATCAGCTGCTAGTTTCGATTCTCTTTTTCTATCAAATATTTTTTCTGGTGTATTTAATTTATTCATTTCATCATTATTTATTCGTTCTACACTATATCGTCTAGGATATAATTTTGTTGGAAGAATATCTTCATTCATTTGTATTTTTTTATCTACTTGTTCCATTAATTTTTTATACGAATTACGTTTTAATTTTCCTTCTCTAACTTGATTAAGAATATTCGCATAAATAGGATCTTCTTGTCGAAATATTTTTTTAAGATGTACTTGATTTTCTACACTAAATACAGAATACCAGTCATCACTTTCAAAACAAAATTGGGTTGATTCTATATCATCCTCATCCCCTACTGGCGGTAATTGGTAAAAATCACCAGAAAATATAACCTGTATACCTCCATACATATTTTTATTTTTTTTAACACGTTGTCCAATAGTGTTTAATATATTAAATAATTTTTTAGACATCATACTAACTTCATCTATTATTAATATATCTGTATCTAACCAGTTTCTTTTTTTATATTTATTTTTTATTACTCTATCTATTATCTTGTTAGATTCACCTACAGCACGTCCTATTCCTGCCCACGAATGAACAGTCTTAGCTTTACATTCTAATAACACGGATGCGCAGCCAGTTAATCCACATACTTGTATTTGTTTCATATTTTTTATTGCGTCATTATATATTTCTTTAATCAGCGCCGATTTTCCCACTCCACCTGGCCCTGTTAGAAATATATTATCCCCTTTTATGTATTTATCAAATATACGTTGTTGTTCATCAGATAATTGCATTTATTTGTTATATTATTTAAAATTATTTATTATTCAATTTTAAATAATATTATGTGATTATTACTTATAATTAAAATAATATTATTAATCATGATTAGTTCTGATCTTATAATTTTAAATAACTTTAAAAATGAACTAAATGAAAAATATGGAACTAAATGTTCTCTCATGAGACAACATATTAGAGATGAAATTATAAATGGTGAAAATATTATTAATAAAGCTATCAATCAACAATATCCAATATTTAATAATAACATCCAAGATGATAATTATTTAACTAATTGTATATTTCAACTATTACATTTTTATTATCATATACTTATTACAAAAAAAAACTTTTTAGACTGGGACAATAATTTATTTAGTGAGTCACTATATTTAATAGAAGCCGATAGAGTAAAATATTTAAATGAAATAGAAAAATCAGAAATAATAGAAGATACTTTACTCATGTTATTGAACTTAAAATCGAGGGGAAATGAAAAATTAGCTTATATATTATTAAATGAATATAACAATAAAATAAAATATCAATTACAACAAGGTAAAATTATAAATTAAATATTATAAAAATTTATTAATAATTTTATCATCTTCTACTTTATAAGTATTAAAGTAGCTATCAGGTAATATTTTTTTTAAATTATTATATTTATTTTTATACCATTTATCATTTGAATCATTTCTTTTTAGTTCATTCATTTCATCATTACTTATATTTTCTTTTGAAATATTTAATTCAGTAAATATATCGTTTATTTTATCATATAGTGATTTTAAACAAATAACTACTACCTTAAGTTTCTTTATAGGACTTTGATATATTGCGTATCCTTTTTCTTTATCAAAGTCTTCATTATAAATATTTATACCCGTATATTCTTGAATTTTTCTAAAATTAAAATCATAACTATATTCTTGCATTTTATTCCATTTAAAATTTAAAAAATGTTTTAATAAATACCTATCATTAGATTTTAATACATTTTCTTTTCCAAAGTAATAAGAATATAAACATTTGTTTATATTTAATTCTTGAACTTGAAAATATCCTGATAAATACATATCAGTTGGTTTTCTAATTAGTGTAAACCATATATCAAACTCTTTGTTATTCAACATATCATAATTTAATTTTGTATGTCCTCGTAATATTATTTTATTTTTATCCATATATTCTTTATAATTTGTATTACCTTCCCAAATTAATTGATATTTAAATTTATTTTCTAATATACTTGATAAGGTTGAAGACCCAAATTTAAATGGAGTTACTATAATTATATTCATATATTATATAATAGTATATAAATATAATAAACTAACTTATAAAGTTTTTAATTATTATATCATGAAGAAAAATCAAGTTGGTCTAAAGAGAGACACAATAGACAAATATTATACAAATCCTATTATTGTAGAATTGTGTTTAACAAAAATTAAAGAATTTATTAACATAAATGAAGATGATATTATTATTGAACCTAGTGCTGGAAATGGAGCATTTATAAATGGAATAAAAGAAATGTGTAATAATACATTTTTTTTTGATTTAGAACCAGAACATGAATCCATTATAAAACAAGATTATTTATTATGGAAACATCGCCATTTACCAAAAATATCAATACATGTTATAGGAAATCCACCATTTGGAAGACAATCCTCATTAGCAATTAAGTTTATAAAAAAATCATGTGAATACGCTGAAAGTATTTCATTTATATTACCAAAAAGTTTTAAAAAAGATAGTTTAAAAAAACACTTTCCTTTAAATTATCATTTATTCTGTGAAATAGATATTCCTAAAAAATCTTTTTTAGTTAATAATGAAGAATACGATGTTCCATGCGTGTTTCAGATTTGGAAACGTATGGAAACACAACGAGAAATACCCGAAAAAATATATCCAAATAATTTTAAGTTTGTAAATAAAACAGATGACGCAGATATTTCATTCAGAAGAGTAGGAATAAACGCCGGAAAAATAGAAAAAAATATATTAAATAAGAGTGAACAAAGTCATTATTTTATAAAATTTATAAACATAGAATTAACTGATTATATATTTGAAAAATTAAAAGATATAAATTTTGAGTGTAGTAATAATACTGTAGGACCCAAATCAATATCTAAACAAGAATTAATTAAGGTATATAATAATGTATTAAATATCTAAAAACCGATTTCTTCATTTTTTTCAACCCTTTCCTTTTCTTTTGCAAATTGCTGTTTTAATTTTTCTAAGTATAAAATCCCATCCATTAATTCTTCTTGAGCATGTTGTATCCAATCTAATGTTGATAAATCTGTTCGATCTAAATTTGTTCCATATTTCATTTGTCCAAATTTAGCTCTACTAACAAAGGAAGATATTACACCCATTACAACACTATCCAGATTATCACAATTCATAGATTGGTTTTTGTCTGACATAATATAAATATATTTAAATATTTATATTATTTTATTGAAACATTATTACGCTATCATTTCAGCAGTTAATTTTGGATGGCTATTGTAATCGATAATCTCAATATCACACCATTCAAAATCTTCAATATTCTTTTTATCCTTTATTTTAATTTGAGGAAAAGAATAAGGCGAACGTGTTAATTGTTCTTTAACTTGTTCATAATGATTTTCATAAATATGACAATCCCCAAATACCATAATTAATCTATCTGGCACAAAACGCATTTTAACATCTGGATCATTATTTAAACATGTGCACATTAAATTTACAAGAAGGGAATAAGATGCTATATTATAAGGAACACCCAAAAAAAAGTCACCAGAACGTTGAACCATTTGACAAGATAAATAATTGACACCATTATTTTCTACTACATAAAATTGAATAGCAATTCCATGACAAGGATATAATACACCTTTATGGGCTTGATGTGGAACAAATGTTGTCATTAAAATACGACGTGAATATTTGTCTTTTTTCAATAAATCCATACAATACTTAATTTGATTAAAACCTTCTCCTTCATAATTATTATCACATCCTAAATAATTAGCTCCAGCATGTCGTAATTGAAATCCATACATATTGCCAACATCTCCTTCTCTATATGGTAGATTCATATTGTGTAAAAACTCAGGTGTTGTATTTGCCTTCCAAATATTTACTTTCTTTTCTTCTAATATTTTACTATCTGTTTGTCCTCTTATAAACCACATTAACTCTTCAAAAATACCTCGTATAAACATTTTTTTTGTAGTAAGTAATGGGAACTGATCATTTATATTGAATATTAAACGTTCACCGAATATAGATTTTGTAACAGAATTGCGTGTTTTTCTTTCATCTCCTGTTTCCATTATTGTATTTAATAACTTCAAGTATCCAGATTCATCAATATTTGACATAATTATGAATAAAAAAAGTATTTATATACTTTTTATTTTATTAAAATTATTTTATATTTTTTAATTTGGATATACTCTATCTTCCCTAAATATTGATCTTCCCATCATACATACAATAAATATTCCAAATACTATGATAGCCTCCATATTAATTATTTATTAAATTAATGAATTTAAATATAATTATTTTTTTTCAATTTTTTTTAATTAAGTATGTAATAAAAAAATATATAGCACATATGGCTATATATTTTTTGCGTTTTTATTTCGTATTTTTTGCGTTTTTATTTCGTATTTTTTGCGTTTTTATTTCGTATTTTTTGCGTTTTATTTCGTATTTTTTGAGTTCTTTAAATTAGACTGCCTTCTTTCTAACAACCTTCTTCTTAGGCTTTGTAAAGACTGATTCAGGCTCAGGCTCTGGCTCAGGCTCAGGCTCAGGCTCTGGCT
>Ga0206125_10002041_pt1 | contig 22006 bp, 18 predicted proteins | sample Helgoland_Spring_4_FD_148598 | JGI IMG/M metagenome (GOLD analysis project Ga0206125, IMG submission 148598) | Pelagic subsurface seawater microbial communities from Kabeltonne, Helgoland, North Sea - Helgoland_Spring_Bloom_20160331_1 | ecosystem: Environmental > Aquatic > Marine > Epipelagic ... | reverse complement strand
GAAGCGATTACTAATATAGCCGCAGCGCGAATTGGCGCGCTTAAAGATATTAAATTATCCGCCAACTGGATGAGCCCTGCAGGCCATCCCGGTGAAGATGAAAAGCTCTACCGCACGGTTGAGGCTGTTGGTATGGAACTCTGTCCAGCGCTGGGAATTACTATTCCGGTGGGCAAGGACTCGATGTCGATGCGCACCACTTGGAATGACCGTGGCGAAGACAAGGCGGTTACCTCGCCTATGTCATTAATTATTACTGCGTTCTCTCCCGTTCTGGATGTGCGCAAAACCCTGACCCCGCAGCTGCGAACTGACTGCGGTGAGACACAGCTATTGCTCTTGGATCTGGGTGCCGGTGCCAACCGTATGGGTGGCTCGATTCTGGCTCAGGTTAATAATGAGATGGGCGATACAGCGCCAGATTTAGAAAATCCCGCACTACTTAAAGGCTTCTTTGATGGGATGCAGGCTTCGATAGAGCAGGGCGATATTCTCGCTTACCACGATCGCTCTGATGGTGGCCTTTTAGCAACTCTGGCTGAGATGTCTTTTGCCGGTCATGTCGGTGTTTCTGTCGATGTGCAGACTCTCGGTGATGACTCTATCGCTGCGCTATTTAATGAAGAGCTGGGTGCGGTGATTCAGGTGACTGCCGAGCGCGCTAATGCTATTGCCGAACGCTTTAGTGATGCGGGGGTGGATGTTCATCTGCTGGGCGGCCTAAACAATCGCCAGGAGCTGGAAATTGTTAAAAAGAAAAAATCGCTGTTCACTCGTCCCCGAGTGGATCTGCAGCGTACCTGGGGTGAGACTTCCTATCGTATGGCGGCGCTGAGAGATAACGCCGACTGTGCCAGAGAGGAGTTTAATGCTCTCTGCGCTGAAGATCCGGGTCTTTCAGCTAATCTGACCTACAACCCTGAAGAAGATATTGCAGCGCCCTATATCAATAGCGGTGTTCGACCTGCTGTGGCGATTCTGCGTGAGCAGGGTGTAAACAGTCATGTGGAAATGGCCGCGGCCTTTAATCGCGCAGGCTTTGATTCGGTGGATGTTCATATGAGCGATCTGCTTGCCGGTCGTCGCGCTTTGGCTGACTTTGCCGGTGTGATTGCCTGCGGTGGTTTCTCTTACGGTGATGTGTTGGGTGCCGGTGAGGGTTGGGCCAAGACTGTGCTGTTTAATGAGCAGATTCGCGATCAGTTCCAGACTTTCTTCCACCGTCCAGACAGTTTTAGTCTGGGTGTGTGTAATGGTTGTCAGATGTTAAGTAATCTTAAGACGCTGATTCCTGGCGCTGAGTTGTGGCCACGCTTTGTGCGCAATCTCTCCGAACAGTTTGAGGCGCGCTTCTCGCTGGTTCGGGTTGAGGAGTCGCCTTCGATTTTCTTGCAGGGTATGGCGGGTTCGCATATGCCAATTGCTATTTCTCACGGTGAGGGTCGCGCAGAGTTTTCGTCGCAGAAGGCGATGGATAGGCTGTTGGCCAGCAATCAAATTGCTATGCGCTTTTTGGATAACCATGGTGCGGTTGCCGGGACTTATCCTGCTAATCCCAATGGTTCGCCGGATGGTATTACGGGTGTTTCCAGTGCTGATGGTCGTGCTACATTGATGATGCCGCATCCGGAGCGGGTTTACCGCACGGTGCAAAATTCCTGGCATCCGGATGATTGGGGCGAAGATGGTGCCTGGATGCGTATGTTTAGAAATGCGCGTAAGTTTGTCGATTAACTGAATAGATAAAGGAGCGATTTATGTCAAAGTTACCTAATGAGGTGGAGTTGGTTAAGAAGGCGCTCCAGATTGGCGCTGTATATGCTCAGAAGCGTGCCTATGGCGTGATTGAGGAGCAGGATTCGGTTAAGTTGAAGGTTGAGTTTATCTATAAGGTATTGGTGGAGGATAAGCTGATTCAGCCATTGGCGAAAAAGGATATCAGTGATCCTAATATGCGTCACAAACTGGCGCTGTGGATTTCTCGTCAGCTTCCAGAAGGGCATCCACTGCTGTCTGAAACTAAGTAATCACTCCTTTTATTGGGCCTGCCAATTCTGGTGGGCTTCTTTTATCTCAACGTCTTATTTTTCTGCTTCTTATCTTGGAGTGTGATCGTCCCTGCATTGGGACCGATCTCAAGGGAATACAAAGGAGCTATGCCACCCCAAACAAAATCCCCCAACCACATACCCCCAGCCAGCCTAAAAAAGAAGATACTTACAACCCAAGTTACTTTAAAGCCACTATAAAACCCCCGCCTATGCTAGACTGGCCGCGAGTTGACCAGACAGTCGCTGTGTAGATTTCTCAATTGATCGCTTGCGTTTAAAAGGGTGCTGCACAGAGGAAAGTCCGGGCTCCAAAGGGTAGAGTGCCAGGTAACACCTGGGGGGCGAAAGCCCACGGCCAGTGCAGCAGAGAGAAGACCGCCGATGGTTCGTTCGCGAACACAGGTAAGGGTGAAAGGGTGCGGTAAGAGCGCACCGCGCTACTGGTAACAGTAGTGGCAAGGTAAACCCCACTCGGAGCAAGACCAAATAGGTTCCCATATGGCGCGACCCGCGTTGGGAACGGGTAGGTTGCTTGAGGCAAATGGCGACATTTGTCCCAGATGAATGACTGTCCACGACAGAACCCGGCTTATCGGTCAGCTCACCTAATTTCCTTATCCTGCCTGCTCAGATGGGATATTCTTTTTAGATATATAAAAATTAACAATTAGTTCAAATTATTCTTAAAACTCAATAAAGCTAGAAGTTACATTAACTTCTAGCTTTACGTTTATGTTTTATATATATTTCTAATTATTTAGGCCCTTCAGCAACACTCCGTAGAAACTCAGTATATTGTCGGAACTTACTGATTTTACTCACTTTTTTAGTCCTGATCGACGCTTGACTTTGATACCGCCTGCCAATAGTGTACACATATGGGTAATAGTGGCAAAAAGTGGCGAATTTAGACCACGATAACGAGAGAAAGGGTAAAAAGTGTTTAAAGGTAGTGATCCAATCAATATGGACACCAAGGGGCGGATGGCAATTCCGACCCGCTACCGCGCCCTGCTCGATGAAATATGCCGGGGTGACCTGGTTATTACCATCGACATGAAGTCTACCTGCCTAACCCTCTCGCCGCTTCCCGAATGGAAGAAATTTGAAGAGAAAGTTGCCGCTCTGCCGGCCATGGATGATCTTGGTGAAATGCTCAGCCGCTTTGTTGTTGGTCAGGCCAAGGATCTCCAGGTTGATGGCAGTGGGCGAATTCTTATTCCACCAGAATTGCGCGGCTATGCGCAGCTTGAGAAAAAGCTGGTTCTGGTGGGCCGTACACAGCGTTTGGAAATCTGGTCTGAAGAGAACTGGAACGCCGAGCGCGAGAAATCTCAGGAAACTTATCGGAGCATGCTTCTCGACCGCGAGAACATGTCGGATGCTTTAAAGAATCTCTCTTGGTAGGTGCCTGTGAATAACATTGAAAAGCCAGAGCACACCACAGTTTTACTGCATGAGGCTGTCGACGCTCTGGTTATAGATCCAGATGGTTTTTATGTCGACGGCACCTTTGGGCGCGGCGGTCATACCGCTGAACTGCTTTCAAGGCTATCTGAAAAAGGCCGAGTGCTGGCAATTGATAAAGACCCTCAGGCGATAGAAGCAGGCCGCGAGCGGTTTGCCGACGATAAAAGATTGACGATTGTGCATGGCTCGTTTGCTGATATGGGCGACTGGTTGGAAGGTAGAGAGATTACCGGTGTATTGGTTGATCTTGGTGTCTCCTCTCCGCAGCTCGATCAGGCTGAGCGCGGCTTTAGTTTTATGCGTGATGGACCACTGGATATGAGAATGGATACCAGCTCAGGATTATCGGCAGCGGATTGGATTGCCAGTGCGGCGGAAGCGGATATTGCCCAGGTGATCAAAGAGTATGGCGAAGAACGCTTTGCTCGACGTATGGCCGCAGCGGTGGTTCGTGAGCGCGCAGTTGCGCCAATTACCAGAACCGTGCAGCTGGCGAAGATTTTAGCCGATGCGCACCCGGCATGGGAGCGCGGCAGGCACCCAGCCACCAAGGCATTTCAGGCGATTCGAATTTTTATTAATCGCGAGCTGGATGATCTGAGTGCGCTATTGGGCCAGGTTATAGATTTATTGCAGGTGGGTGGGCGACTGGTAGTGATCAGTTTCCACTCTCTGGAAGATCGCAAGGTAAAGCGTTTTATTCGCGATCAGGAGCGCGGCATACAGTTGCCAAAAAACCTGCCGGTTCGAGATGTCGACCGCGGCGTGCGCTTGAAAAAGATTGGCAAGGCAGTAAAGCCGCAAGGCTCTGAGGTAGATGGCAATGTGCGCTCGCGCAGCGCAGTGATGCGTATCGCAGAGCGTGTGGCATGAGTGGCCCACTGCGTGTAGCTGTGCTGTGGATGCTGGTGCTCAGCAGTGCGTTGGCGGTGGCCTTTGTCAGCCATGTGTGTAGGCAGAAGTATGACCAGTTGACTGCTCTTGAGCGGGAGAAGAATCAATTACAGGTTGCTTACGGTAAGTATTTACTGGAACAGAGCGCCTGGGGATCACTGCAGCGGATAGAAACTATGGCTAAGGACAGTCTGAAAATGCACGGTCCGCAGCCCCAAGAAATTATGATGGTGAAGCAATAACAGTGGCCAAGAAAACGGTAAAACATGTTATTCCGCGCTGGCGTTACTACTTTGTAATGTTGATCCTGGCCTCACTGCCGGTGCTGGTTGCTGTCAAAATTGCCCAGTTACAAATTATGCCCAGCGAAGAGCATGGCCGCGATTTTCTGAAGCATCAGGGCGATGCCCGTTCGATTCGTAAAGAAGAAATTCCCGCTCACCGCGGTTTAATCACCGATAGAAATGGCGAGCCACTGGCGATCAGTACGCCGGTCACGACTTTGATTGCCAATCCCCAGCGTATGCAAAAGAGCGCCTCTGCCGCAGATATAGAAAAACTTGCGGCGGCCCTCGGTATACCTCTGTCACAGTTGCAGAGTCGTTTAAAGCGCTACCGCAATAAATCATTTATGTATCTTGCACGTCAGCTGCCAACGCCGGAAGCTGAGCGTATTTTGGACTTGGGAATTTCTGGCGTTTCTGGCCGTCAGGAATACAAACGTTTTTATCCCGCTGGTGAAGTGACTGCGCAGTTAGTCGGCTTTACCGATATCAATGACAGCGGTCAGGAGGGCATGGAGCTTGCCTACAATGCTTTTCTTGCTGGTGAATCAGGCTCTAAAAAAGTGGTCAAGGATCTCGCTGGCCGCGTGATCAAGGATATTGCACTGATCAAGCCGGCCAGCCCCGGCAACAGCTTGAAACTGAGTATAGATCTGCGCGTACAGTATGCCGCTTACCGCGCCCTAAAAGCCGCGATGCAAAAGCATCAGGCAAAGTCGGGCTCGGTGGTTGTGCTCGATGTGCAGACCGGTGAAGTATTGGCGATGGCTAATCAGCCTTCGTTTAATCCCAATGATCGTTCTAACCTGCGTCCCGAATCCATTCGCAATCGCGCGGTAACCGACATTATGGAGCCGGGTTCCACGGTGAAGCCTTTCACTATGTTGGCAGCACTGGAGAGCGGTAAATTTGAGCCCGAATCGGTTATTAATACCAGCCCCGGCTATCTAAAAGTTTCCTACAAAACATTTGTTGATTACCGCGACTACGGTCAGCTGGATATGGCTGGCGTTCTTACCAAATCAAGCCAAGTAGGTACCACCAAAATTGCCTTGGCGTTAAATCCAGATACAACCCGTGAGCTTTTTGAGCGCATGGGTTTTGGTGAGGTTATCGGCAGCGGCTTCCCAGCCGAGACTGCCGGCAGTCTCCCCGCCTATCGTAAATGGGATCCAGTGACTCAGGCGACCTTTGCCTTTGGTCATGGCTTGAGTGCCTCTTCACTACAGCTGGCCAGGGCCTATTCGGTTTTGGCTAATGACGGTATTCGATACGAAGTCAGTATGACTGCCATAGAATCGGCGCCGGAATCTATTCAAGTAGTTGATTCGCAGTTGGTGAAAAGTGTTCGCACAATGCTCGAAACTGCTGTTGGCGATACCGGTACCGGCAAGCGCGCCATGATTGATGGCTACTCAGTGGGCGGCAAGACCGGCACTGTACACAAGGTTAAGGCTGGCGGTGGCGGCTATGACTCCGACCGCTATATGTCCGTATTTGCCGGGCTTTCGCCGGTAGAAAATCCGCGTCTGGTAACAGTTGTGGTGATTGATGAGCCCCGTGAAGGTGACTATTTTGGCGGCCTGGTGGCGGCACCGGTATTTTCTGAAGTAACTGGTAATGCGCTGCGTTTGCTGCAGGTAACCCCGGATAATATGGATGTAAATCGCAATATCGCCAGTGTAAAAGCAGTGATGGCGAAGCGGGGGAATCCATGATGGTACTGTCCCAACCACCTGCGATCACGGTTGCCGATCTGCTCAGTGACTTTATTGATTCCAGTAACTGTCCATCAGTCAGTGTTAGCGGTTTGGCTCTCGATAGCCGACTGGTTGTGGCTGGCGATCTGTTTATAGCGGTAAAAGGCACCCAGACCGATGGTGTGCAATATATTGCTCAGGCTGTAGAGAAGGGTGCTGCGGCTGTTTTAGTCGAGCAGGCATTAGCCGCTTCTGATATTCCTGTACCAGTGATTGTTATGCCGCAGCTTAGCGAATATGTCTCGGATATTGCCGGTGTCTTTTATGGTCAGCCTTCTCAGCATATGCCCATTACTGCGATTACCGGAACCAATGGAAAAACCACTTGTTCGCAGCTGTTGGCTCAGTTATTTGAGTTGCTCGATGAGCCTGCTGGGTTTATTGGGACTTTAGGCTACGGGCTAAGTGGTTCTGAATTAAGCGGCTCAGAGGCAGATAAAAAGGCAGCAGATACAGGATTGACCACCCCGGATGCTATTTCTGTGCAGCGCATTCTTGCAGAGCTCCAAGATGCAGGTGCCAAACGAATTGCCATGGAAGTCTCTTCCCATAGCCTTGTTCAGCGCCGCGTAGCTGGGCTGAAAATAGATACAGCTGTGTTTACCAATCTGACCCGCGATCATCTCGACTATCACGGCGACATCAATAGCTATGCCGCTGCCAAAGCGCGCCTGTTTGCTATGGCCGGTCTCAAAAATGCAGTGATTAATCTGGATGACAATATTGGTCGCCTGATACTGGCAAATCTGGACCCGCTGGTAAATGGCATTAGCTACAGCGTTGAAAATCACAGCGCCGATATCCACTGCGGCAGTATTTCAATTGGCGCCTCAGGTATAGATGCCGAGATTGTCACTCCCTGGGGCCGAGGCCGTTTGCAGTCATCGCTGCTGGGTAAGTTTAATCTCGCCAATTTGTTGGCGGTGATTGGTGCCGCAGGTATGCAGGGCTTTGCCCTCGACAAGATTCTTCAGGCTGCGACTGCATTGACCGCGGTTAGCGGGCGTATGGAGCTGGTTGATGCCAGTGCCCAGCCGGCAGTAGTGATTGATTATGCACATACACCAGATGCGTTGGAAAAAGCCTTGCAGGCGCTGCGCCGTCACTGTCAGGGCGAGCTCTGGGTTGTATTTGGCTGTGGTGGCGATCGCGATATCGGCAAGCGTGCCGAGATGGGTAAAGTCGCCGACCACCGCGCCGATAAGATTATTGTTACTAGCGACAATCCGCGCAGCGAGTCGCCACAGCAAATTATTGACCAGGTTCTTCTGGGCATCAGCCGCGATGTATCTGCGGTTGTGGATCGCAGGGATGCAATCCGCACAGCTATTGCCGAAGCTCAGTCCGATGATGTGATTTTAATCGCCGGTAAAGGCCACGAGGATTATCAAATTCTCGGTGCCGATCGACTGCCGTTTAGTGATCAGGCCGAAGCCAGATTGGCACTGCGTTTCCGTCAGGGAGGTGATCAATGATCAGCGCTTTACGCCTGACCGATGCCGCAGTTCGATTTGGCGGGACTCTTTATAACGGGCCGTCTCATTTGCTCACTAATGGAGAGTCTAATAAAGAGTCTTCTACTATAGATACTGAATTTAACTCAGTGTCCATTGACAGCCGCAAAACCGCGCAGGGTGATCTTTTTGTCGCACTGGTAGGTGAGCGCCTGGATGCCCATAACTATCTCGACCAGGTTGCCGGCAAGGCCAGCGCAGCGGTGGTTTCCAAACTCAACAAGCAGCTGCCACTGACGCAGTGGGTGGTTGAAGATACCACTGTCGCTCTGGGTCAATTAGCGCAGCTGCAGCGTGAGAAATTTACCGGCACTGTGGTTGCAGTAACCGGCAGCACCGGCAAAACCTCGGTTAAAGAATTAATCGCCTCGATCCTCGGTCAGCTTGGCTCTGTGCATTTCACCCAGGGTAATTTCAATAACCATATTGGTGTGCCTCTCACGCTATTGTCGATGGAGACTGATGCCGACTTTGCAGTGATTGAAATGGGCGCCAGTGGTGGCGGAGAAATTGGTTATCTGTGCTCTATTGCCAAGCCGCATATTGCCCTGATTAACAATGTGCAGCTGGCTCATATAGAAGGCTTTGGCAGCATTGAAGGTGTCGCCGCAGCCAAGGGCGAAATCTACAGCGGACTTCAAGAGTCGGGGACAGCGGTTCTAAATATCGATCAAATCTGGGCCGATCAGTGGCGTGACCTGATTGGTAGCAGAGACTGCGTAACTTTTTCTGTCGACAACTCAGCTGCAGATATCAGCGCCGCCAATATAGTGGTTCTGGATAATGGCTGTTGCCAGTTTAGCTTGCAGACCAATATGGGAAGCGAGCAGGTCAGCCTGTCTATTCCCGGCCGTCATTCAGTTGCTAACGCACTGGCTGCAACAGCCTGCGCAGTTGCCGCTGGCGCCAATCTAGAGCAGATAGTGGCTGGACTGGAATTAGCCGCTTCCCCCGCCCGTCGGCTACAGATAAAAAATTTGCCAGGTGGCGGCGTGGTTATTGATGACAGTTACAACGCCAGCCCTTCATCAGTGCGTGCGGCTATCGATGTGCTTGCCAGTAGTGCTGGTCGCAAAGTGATGGTACTTGGCGATATGGGCGAGCTCGGGGCCGATGCCGAAAAGTTACACAAAGAGGTTGGTGACTACGCCCTGCAGGCGGAAATTGATGCGCTGTATACGTTGGGCGATTTGAGTGCCTTCGCTAGCGCAGCCTTTAACGGTGAGCATTTTGCAGATAAAAATTTATTAAACGAGGCTCTTGTTAAAGAGATGCTTTCTAAAAGTGATAAACGCAGCGACCTGTGTATTTTGGTCAAGGGATCGCGCAGTTCTCAAATGGATTTGGTAGTGGATATGTTATTGGCGGAGAAATCCTAATGTTGTTATGGCTTGCTGATTATTTAAGTCAATTTTATAGCCCCTTCTCGGTGGTTAAGTACCTCACATTGCGCGGAATTTTTGCCGTAATCACAGCACTGACGATCTGTTGGGTGCTGGGGCCGCGAGTTATTCGTTTGCTCAATGACTTGCAGATGGGTCAGGCAATCCGCAGTGACGGCCCCCAGAGTCACCTCAGTAAAGCCGGCACCCCAACCATGGGTGGCGCGCTGATTCTGGTGGCGATATTTATCAGTACATTGCTCTGGGCAAATCTTGAAAACACCTATGTCTGGGTAGTGCTCGGGGTCACCTTTGGTTTTGGTCTGATCGGTTGGGTGGATGATTACCGCAAGGTTGTGCATAAAAATCCCCGCGGACTTCCGGCGCGCTGGAAGTATTTCTGGCAGTCACTCTGTGGTCTGGCGGCAGCGGTGTTTTTGTTTGCCAATGCCGCATCGCCCGCAGAGCTGGAGCTGATTGTACCGTTCTTTAAAAATGTAGCCTTCAATCTCGGGCCGTTTTATATCCTCTTTACCTATTTCGTTATTGTCGGTACCAGCAATGCGGTCAACCTTACCGATGGTCTCGATGGTCTGGCGATTCTGCCAACAGTACTAGTCGGCGGTGCGCTGGGTTTGATGGCCTACCTGACCGGTAACTTCCAGTTTGCCTCATACCTGCATATTCCCTATATCAGCGGTGCCGGCGAGCTGCTTATTTTCACCGCCGCCCTGTGTGGCGCTGGTCTTGGTTTTCTGTGGTTTAACACCTATCCCGCCATGGTCTTTATGGGCGATGTGGGTTCCCTGGCCCTGGGTGCAGCGCTGGGTGTGATTGCCGTGATTATCCGCCAGGAAATTGTTCTCGCTGTGATGGGCGGTGTGTTTGTGATTGAAACGGTTTCGGTGATCTTGCAGGTCGCCTCTTTCAAGCTGACTGGCAAGCGTATTTTCCGTATGGCACCACTGCACCACCACTATGAATTAAAAGGCTGGCCGGAGCCGCGCGTGATTGTGCGCTTCTGGATTATTACCGTTGTCCTGGTTCTGGTTGGACTAGCCACATTAAAACTTAGATAAACAGTTCTAATAAAGAACTTAGATAAAAAGACAAACAGAGATATTGAATAAAATGATGACAGATTTAATCGCAACTAACCGCAATACAGCTATCGTTGGCATGGGTGCCACCGGTCTGTCTGCGGCGCGATTTTTGTCGTCGATCGGAAAGTCATTTGTCTTTGCCGACAGTCGCACTGAGCCGCCGCGCCTCCACGAAGTGCGCGAGCAATATCCAGATGTGTCAATGGTGCTCGGGCCATTTACTGAAGATCTACTGTTGGGCTTTGATCGCGTTGTGGTCAGCCCCGGTGTCTCACTCGAAGAGCCGGCACTGGTTGCCGCCCGCGAGCGCGGCGTTAAGTTGATTGGCGATGTCGAACTATTTCTTGAGCAGGCTGCGGCACCGGTTATTGTTATAACCGGCTCCAATGGCAAGAGCACAGTAACCACATTGCTCGGCAAAATGGCTGAGGCCTGTGGCCTGAGTGTCGGCGTCGGTGGCAACCTGGGCACGCCCATGCTCGATCTACTCGACGAGGGTCACCAGCTTTACGTTATCGAGCTGTCGAGCTTTCAGCTTGAGTTGGTGACAGATACCCGTGGCGCGATTGCCGGACTGCTGAATATTAGCCCCGACCATATGGATCGCTATGCCGGTCTGCAGCAATACCACGCCGCCAAACATCGAATTTTCCTCGGTGCCAGCACGGTGATTAATAACCGTCAGGATCCGCTGACCAATCCGCTGCTATCGACCAGCGTCAAGCAGAGCAGTTTTGGTTTAAATAAGCCGGATCTGGGTAGCTTTGGTCTGCTGGATGAAGATGGCCAACAGTGGCTGGCCTGTGGCCTTGAGCCGCTGATGCCAGTTGCCGATGTGGCGATTAAAGGCACTCACAATACAGCTAATGCACTGGCGGCATTAGCTCTGGGTCAGGCGGCGGGTCTCGATATGACGGCCATGCTCGAAACCCTGAAAACCTATAAAGGCCTGGTGCATCGCTGTGAGCATGTGGCCACTGTGAATCAGGTTATGTATATCGACGATTCCAAAGGCACCAATGTTGGCGCCACGGTCGCAGCGTTAAATGGCTTCGGCGAAAAGGATCGAGCCAATCTAATTTTGATTGCTGGCGGTCAGGGCAAAGGGCAGGATTTTTCCAAGCTGAAAAAGCCGGTTGCGCAGTTTGTAAAACTGGTTGCACTGTACGGCGAAGATGCCGCAAAAATAGCCTCTGAGCTTCAGGGCAGCAGTGAAATAGAACAGTTTGATTCTCTGGAAAATGCCGTTGCAAAAGCCGCTGCCAGTGCCCAGTCAGGCGATATAGTTCTACTCTCACCGGCCTGTGCGAGCTTTGATATGTTCTCCGGTTTTGAACAGCGCGGCCAGCGTTTCCAGAGCGCAGTAAAGGCGGTGGCCCCGTGAATATAACCATGCCGTTTAATTATTCCGCGATCACGCGACCAGCATGGCATATAGATATGCCGCTATTAGTTTCGGTGTTGGCGCTGCTGTCCATAGGTCTGGTGATGGTTGCCTCGGCATCCTTTAGTTATGCCGAGCACAACTATGGCAACGAATTTTTCTTTGTTAAGCGCCATCTGGTCTATTTGGTGATAGCCGGCGGAGCCATGGGCTTTACCTTTTTGATGCCACCAACAGCCTGGTCTAACTACAGCCGCCTGTGGATGTTGCTGGCTATTCTGTTGCTGTTACTGGTGCTGGTGCCCGGTATTGGCCGCGAAGTTAATGGCAGTCGTCGCTGGTTGTCCCTCGGCGGTATGACCCTTCAAGTCTCTGAGCTCGCCAAGGTCGCCACGGTGGTTTTCCTCGCCAACTACTTTGATAAGCGCCGTGAGAATTTTGGTGATGACTGGCGTGACTGGGCCAAGCCTATGGTTGTTCTGGCAGTGCCTCTAGTGCTGCTTTTATTAGAGCCCGATTTTGGTTCAACGGTTGTTCTCGCCGCGACCTTTATGGTGATGCTGTTTTTAACCGGAACAAAATTCTGGCACTACTTTCTGATGATGTTAGTCGGTGTAGCGCTGATTTATTTTGTTGCCGAAGCAGCTCCCTATCGGGTTGCTCGACTCAGTACATTCCTCGATCCCTGGTCCCATCGATTTGATTCCGGTTACCAGCTGACCCAGTCGTTGATCGCCTTTGGTCGCGGTGAGTGGTTTGGTGTTGGACTCGGCCAGTCGGTGCAAAAGATGCTCTACTTGCCGGAAGCTCACACCGATTTTGTATTTGCAATCTTCGCCGAAGAATTTGGCTTTGTTGGGGTTATCTGCCTGCTCGGTCTGTACTGCCTATTAGTGATGCGAATTTTCCATCTCGGCAAGCGCGCTGTGGCTCAGGAATATTGGTATGGCGCTTTCCTGCTGATTGGCTTTGGTCTTTTAATCAGCGGTCAGACTTTTATTAATCTCGGGGTTAATGCCGGTCTACTGCCCACCAAAGGGCTGACACTGCCCTTTGTCAGCTATGGTGGCAGTAGCTTATTGGTCACCTGCGGCATGGTCGGCATGATGCTGCGCATCAGCCATGAGATGCATGCAGATACTCAGGTTATCAGGAGGGTCAGCCGTGGTCGTTAATAAGTTGCCCTGCAAAGTAATGATTATGGCCGGCGGAACCGGCGGCCATGTATTCCCTGCCTTGGCAGTAGCTGAAGAGTTGCGCGCTGCAGATGTTGGCGTCTCCTGGCTGGGAACCAGAGCTGGAATCGAAGCTGAATTGGTGCCAGCCAATGGGTTTAAGCTCAATTATCTGGATATTGAGGGCATCCGTGGTCGCGGTCTGCTCGCACTACTAAAAGCCCCATTATTATTGTGGCGCTCAATCCGCCAGTCGCTCTCTGTATTGGCTGAATATCAGCCGCAGGTAGTTTTGGGAATGGGTGGTTTTGCCTCAGGTCCGGGTGCGGTTGCGGCACGTCTAAAAGGCATTCCGATTGTTATCCACGAGCAGAACTCTGTTGCCGGTACCACCAATCGCATTGTTGCGCGAATTGCGCGCCGCGTGATGCAGGGGTTCCCTAGCGTGTTTAAGCGTGGTGAGTGGTGTGGCAATCCGGTGCGTCCGACTATCGCCAATATGCCTGCGCCAGATAAGCGCTTTGCCGAGAGAACTGGCCATGCCAATCTGCTGGTTCTGGGCGGCAGTCGCGGTGCGTTGGCGATCAATAAAATACTTCCTGAAGCACTGGCTCTGATTGACCCGAAGGTACGCCCTCAGGTTATGCACCAGACCGGCAAGTTGCACTGCGAACAGACTCAAGCGCTGTACACAGCCGCGGGCATTGAGGCGCAGGTAATTCCCTTTATCGACAAGATGGACGAGGCCTATAGCTGGGCCGATTTTGCTATCTGTCGCGCCGGTGCGCTGACCGTAGCCGAGCTGACCTGTGCCGGTTTGGGCTCAATACTGATTCCTTTTCCCTATGCCATTGATGATCACCAGACGGTTAATGGCAAGCTATTGGTTGAGCAGGGCTCAGCGACAATGATTCAACAAAAAGAGCTTACTGTAGAAATGTTAGCCGAAGAAATTACCCAGCTGTGCAACAGTCGCAGCCGACTGTTGGAGATGGCCATGCGCGCACGCGAACTGGCTAAAACCGGTGCCGCCTCGCGGGTTGCCAAGGTTTGTATGGAGGTGGGTTGTGAGCAATAGTACAGACTTCCAGCCTCCAGAAATGCGCCGTATCCGCCGTATTCACTTTGTCGGTATTGGCGGCAGCGGTATGTGTGGTATTGCCGAAGTACTGCTCAATCAGGGCTACGAAATCTCCGGTTCAGACCTTAACCGCGGCCCCAGTATCAAGCGTCTTACCGACGCCGGTGCAACCGTGTTTATCGGCCATCGCGAAGAAAATATTCAGGGTGCTCATGTGGTGGTTAAGTCCTCTGCAGTAACCCTGGAAAATACCGAAATTGCCGCGGCGAGAGAGCAGGGTATTCCCGTGGTGCGACGGGCTGAAATGCTTGCCGAGCTGATGCGCTACCGACATGGCATTGCGATTGCCGGCACCCATGGAAAAACTACCACCACCAGTTTGATTACCGCAATTTTTGCCGAAGATGGTCGCGATCCAACCTTTGTGGTTGGCGGCCGAGTTAACAGCGTTGGCACCAATGCCAAGCTCGGCGGCAGTCGCTATCTGGTCGCCGAAGCCGATGAGAGCGATGCCTCATTCCTGCATCTTCAGCCGATGGTCGCTGTGGTCACCAATATCGAAGCCGATCATATGGAGACCTATGACTTTGACTTTAACCGGCTGACCAAAACCTATATCGAATTTTTGCACAACCTGCCGTTCTATGGACTGGCGGTGATGTGTATCGACGATCAGGTTATCCGCGATCTGCTAGTCGATGTGGCGCGCCCGACGTTGACCTACGGCTTTAGTGAAGATGCCGCCTACCGCATTAAAGAAATGCGCGTTGAGCAGAATCGCAGCCACTTTGTAATCGAGCGCCCAGATGGTCTGGCGCCCTTACATATCAGTTTAAATATCCCTGGTCAGCACAATGCATTAAATGCTGCAGCCGCTATTGCCGTTGCCAGTGATGAAGGAATTTCCGATCAAGCAATTATTGACGGATTAAACAGTTTCGGTGGTGTTGGCCGGCGCTTTGAAATTTACGGTGAATACCCGGTCGCCGTAAATGGGCAGGCGTTGTTGGTCGATGATTACGGTCATCATCCCACCGAAATTAAAGCCACTGTCGATGCCGTGCGTGCCGGTTGGCCCGACAGGCGTCTGGTCATGATTTTCCAGCCCCATCGCTATACCAGAACCCGTGATCTCTATGAAGATTTCGTCAAGGTATTGGCCGAAGTCGATGTGTTGATTGTGCTGGATGTCTACACCGCCGGTGAAGAGCCGATTGCCGGTGCCGGCAGTAAGAATCTGTGCGGCAGTATTCGCCAGCGCAGTGCGCTGGACCCGATTTATATCGAAACCATTGAAGAAGTGCCAGCACTACTCAATGAACTGGTACAGAACAATGATCTGGTGATTACCCAGGGTGCTGGCAGTGTTAGTAAATTAGTCGCGCTTTTAGCGGATGGTGGTCTGGGTCAGGCTAATGCCAAGACCCAGAACAGTACCGAAAAGGGGGCCTCGTGAGTAAAGCATTGATTGAAAAGTTTGGTCGCGTCGGTCTGCTTTACGGTGGCACATCCTCAGAGCGCGAAGTATCGCTGATGAGTGGCGAAGCAATTTATCAGGCACTGCAAAATCTCGGTGTTGATGTGGTCGCTATAGATGCTGGCGAAAATCTTTTACAAGCGTTGCCTAGCTATCAATTGGATCGCGTATTTATCGCCCTCCATGGTGAAGGCGGCGAAGACGGAACTCTCCAAGGTGCACTGGAATATCTCAATCTTCCCTACACCGGCAGTGGCGTTCTAGCCTCGGCTCTGGCGATGGATAAATTGCGCTGCAAGCAGATGTGGCAGGGCATGGGTTTGCCAACCACTGATTTCTCTCTGTTGCACGCCGATTCGGATTGGGTGGCAATTCTTCAACGACTGGGTGGCTCAGTGATGGTTAAGCCAGCCTGTGAAGGTTCCAGTATTGGTATGAGCCGCGCCGCGACTGCCGAACAGTTGCAACAGGCCTGGCGAGAGGCAGCGGTAAGCGATAGTGAACAGCCGGTGGCAGTTATAGCCGAGCCGTTACTGCCGGGCCCTGAATATACCGTGGCGATTTTAGACGGCCAGCTGCTGCCGTCGATACGCATTGAATCAAATGCGGAATTTTATGATTACCAGGCCAAGTACTTCTCTAATGAGACTCAGTATTTATGTCCCAGTGAACTCTCAGAGCAGCGTGAGCAGGAGCTGCAGCAACTCTGTTTGCAGGCCTTTAAATCGGTTGGCTGTCGCGGCTGGGGCCGTGTCGATGTGATGGTCGATGGGCAGGGTAACTTCCAACTCTTAGAAGTTAATACGGTTCCGGGGATGACCAGCCACAGTCTGGTACCAATGGCCGCTAAAGCCGCCGGTATAAGTTTTGATCAGCTGGTGGAAAAAGTGCTCGAGGTGTCTCTCTGATGGCTACCCAGAATCGTCGCGGCGCTAATCGCAAAGGACAGCCGCCAGTAGACAACAACAGCAGCAGTGTTTTTAGCAAGCTGTCGACGCTGGTTTTATGCGCTGTTTTGGCCCTGGTGACTTACGGCGTCGGTCTGCTCTACAAGCAGATCGACAAGCCGCTGACCAATGTGATGATTGGCGGCAACTTTACGTTTTTAGAAACTGCCGAGCTCTCCGAGCTGGTGGTCAGGGAAATAGATGGTGGCTTCTTAAGTGTTGACCTGAGCCATCTGGGCGAAGTGCTTCGCGAGCACCCCTGGGTCGATGAAGTCAATGTGCGCCGCGAGTGGCCATCGATACTCAAAGTTGAAGTGATCGAGGAAGTGCCGATTGCCCGCTGGGGCGAAAAGGGCTTTCTCAATCGACTGGGTGAAGAGCTGTTAATTGAAAACAACAGCCACCTGGGTGCGTTGCCGGTATTGCGTGCAGATTTCGGTAGCTCCCGGGACATGATGGAGAACTATCAGCTGATGGCTGAATTGCTGATCCCCACCGGGCTGAAGATCGCAGAGCTCAAGCGCGACAATTTAGGTGTCTGGTTTATTGATACAGCCAGCGGCGTGCGACTGGTGATTGGTCGCGATCAGGTCAGTGAAAAGATGAGACGCTTCAGCATGGTTTGGGCCGCGGGCCTCAGTCAGCAGTTGAAGCATATTGAAAGCATAGATTTACGTTATCCCAATGGGCTTGCCGTGGCATGGAAAGAAGGTGCATTGATCGGTGCGTGGCAGGACAAGCGAAAGAGTAATCGACAGGAGATAGCAGCCGCTGTTCAGGCATAACAGAGAACTGCTGAGGAAAAATTATGGCTAGTGAAAATGAAGAAAACATGATCGTCGGATTGGATATTGGTACCTCCAAAATCGTCGCCATCGTCGGCTCGGTTGGCCCGCGGGGAGAGCTGGAGATTATCGGCACAGGTCTGTATCCATCCTCGGGTCTCAAGAAAGGCGTAGTGGTCAATATCGAAGCCACGGTCAACTCAATTCAGCGCGCGATTGAAGAAGCTGAGCTAATGGCCGGCTGTTCAATTCATTCGGTATATGCAGGTATTGCCGGCAGCCATATTCGCAGCCTTAACTCCCACGGCATTGTCGCGATTCGCGACCGTGAAGTGCAGGATCTGGATGTGGATCGAGTAATTGATGCGGCCAGAGCCGTAGCGATTCCGGCAGATCAGGAAATCCTTCATGTGCTGCCACAGGAATTTATTATCGACGACCAGGAAGGTGTTCACGAGCCGATTGGTATGTCCGGCGTGCGCCTTGAAGCCAAGGTTCACCTGGTTACCTGCGCCGCCAATGCCGCGCAGAATATTAAAAAATGTATTCGCCGCTGTGGTCTGGATGTCGACGACATTATTTTAGAGCAGCTGGCTTCCAGTCACGCTGTGTTGACTGAAGACGAGAAGCAACTCGGTGTTGCACTGGTCGATATTGGTGGCGGCACCTCAGATATCGCCATCTTTACCGAGGGGGCAATTCGCTACACAGGAGTAATTCCTATAGCTGGTGATCAGGTGACCAATGATATCGCCATGGCACTGCGCACACCGACACCCCATGCGGAAGATCTAAAAGTTAAATATGCCTGTGCACTGGCCAAGCTGGCGCGTCCGGAAGAGACGGTCAAGGTTCCCAGTGTTGGCGATCGCGAAGCGCGAGACCTGTCTCGACAGTCTCTGGCCGAAGTGGTGGAGCCGCGCTATGACGAGCTCTTCACCCTGATTCAGGCAGAGCTGCGACGCAGTGGTTTTGAAGAGTTAATCGCCGCTGGTGTGGTACTCACCGGTGGTACGTCGAAGATGGAGGGTGTAGTTGAACTGGCCGAGGAGATATTCCATATGCCCGTGCGAATTGGCACCCCGGTCAACGTCAAGGGACTGTCAGATATTGTCAATAATCCAATCTACTCAACGGGAGTTGGATTACTGCATTTTGGTGCTCAGGCACAGCGTAAGGAAAGTGCTGGAGAGTCAAATAAAGGATCGGGAACGAGCTTTTTTGAAAGAGCTAAAGGCTGGTTCCAAGGTGGTTTGTAATTGTCATCAACAATGATGGCTATTGTTTTTTAATTGAGAGGCGCAACTAAGGGGAAACCTATGTTTGAAATAGTAGAGAGCATTCCAAAGAATGCAGATATTAAAGTAATTGGAGTCGGCGGCGGCGGCGGTAACGCAGTTCGTCATATGATCGAGAGCAGTATCGATGGGGTGCAGTTTATCTGTGCCAACACCGATGCCCAGTCGTTAGGTGATCTGGATACGGCGACCATTCTGCAGTTGGGTGGAACCCTGACCAAAGGTCTGGGTGCTGGCGCCAATCCGGAAATCGGCCGTCAGGCTGCACTGGAAGACAAAGAGCGTATTGCCCAGGCGATTGAAGGTGCCGATATGGTATTTATCACCGCCGGTATGGGTGGTGGCACCGGAACTGGTGCTGCACCAGTGATCGCCGAAGTGGCCAAAGATATGGGCATTCTTACCGTCGGTGTTGTGACGCGTCCATTTGCCTTTGAAGGCCGCAAGCGCATGGATATTGCCAATCAGGGTATCGCCCAGCTCAAAGAGCGCGTCGATTCACTGATTATCGTACCCAACGAAAAGCTCTTGCAGGTACTGGGCAAAGAGATGACCGTGATCAACGCCTTTAAGCAGGCTAACAATGTGCTTTATGGTGCGGTTCAGGGTATTGCTGATCTGATCCTTCTCGAAGGTCTTATCAATGTCGATTTCGCCGATGTTCGCACGGTTATGTCTGAAATGGGCATGGCGATGATGGGTACTGGTGAAGCCTCTGGCGTAGATCGCGCAATTGTCGCTGCGGAAAGTGCTATCAAGTGCCCACTGCTCGAAGATATCAACCTGCAGGGTGCCAAAGGTATTCTGGTTAATATCACCAGTGGTTACGACCTCACTCTGGGTGAGTTCGAAGATGTGGGTAATATTATCCGCGACTTCTCCGATGAAGATGCCACGGTGATTGTCGGCAGCGTATTTGATCCGGAGTTAACCGATCAGCTGCGTGTAACTGTCGTTGCTACAGGCTTGAAAGAGCCAGGTGAAAAACCTGTGCCCATGAGTGTTGTGGTCGATAATCCACCGCGTACAGCACGCGGCGAAGTGGATTATGGCAGTCTCGCCAAGCCCACTGTGACAAGACGTGTTCAGGGTTCAGCCCAGTCTACAGCTCGACAGATGGATCTAAATACAGATCCAGAGCTAGATTATCTGGATGTGCCAGCGTTTTTGCGCAAGCAAGCAGACTAGTTTAGAGCACCTGTTAATAGCTGCTTTAAGGGCCCCTCTATTACCTTCGCCTCAGATTTAAAATCTTGGTGATAGAGGGGCTTGTCTGTTAATATCCCGAGCTTTGACTAACAAGAAATCTAAGCGAGTTCGGGTATGATTAAGCAACGCACGTTAAAAAACGTGATACGTGCTACTGGCGTGGGCCTCCACACCGGTGAAAAAGTCTATCTAACTCTGCACCCTGCGGAACCTGATAGCGGTATCGTCTTTCGTCGTACAGACCTGGATCCCATGGTAGTAATTGAAGCCAAAGCTGAAAATGTTGGCGACACAACCCTGTCCACTACATTGATGAATGGCGATGTTCGCGTTTCCACCGTCGAGCACCTACTTTCAGCCTTTGCCGGTCTTGGTATCGATAATGTGACTGTTGATGTCTCGGCACCGGAAATTCCGATTATGGACGGCAGCGCCGGCCCCTTTGTGTTTTTACTGCAGTCTGCCGGTATCTGCGAGCAGGAAGCCGCCAAGAAATTTATCCGCATCAAGCGCGATGTGACGATTACACAGGACGATAAAGTAGCCACCTTTAAGCCTTTTGACGGCTTTAAGGTCAACTTTGTTATCGACTTTGATCACCCGGTGTTTAAGCACCACGCGGTCAAGGCGAGCATTGATTTCTCCACCACCTCCTTTGTTAAAGAAGTCAGCCGTGCCAGAACCTTTGGCTTTATGCACGAGTTTGAATATCTGCGCTCAGTGGGTCTGGCCCGCGGTGGCAGCTTTGAGAACGCCATTGTCGTCGATGAATTTCAGATTTTGAATGAAGATGGCCTGCGTTACGAAGACGAATTTGTAAAACATAAGATCCTCGATGCTATCGGCGACCTCTACCTGTTGGGCAATAGCCTGATCGGTGAATTTAACGCACACAAATCCGGTCATGGATTGAATAACGCCTCGGTACGCGCCCTGATGGCCGACACCGATGCCTGGGAAATGGTTACCTTTGAAGATAACCCTCAGGATGTGCCCATCAACTATATGGCTGCGAGTTAAATCCTCACGTGAAAATTATTCTTATCAGCAATCGGGCCGATAAAGCCCGCACCCTGATGCTCAATAGTTGGGCAAAAGGGCTGCTGTCTGTGTTGTTCAAAAGGGCTGCTGTCTGTGTTGTTACTGGGTATTCCCGTGGCAGCCGGTACCATGATGGGAGTTAAGATCGCCGATGGTCGCTGGGAGCTGTTATTTGAAAACAGCGTCAACGAAATGCAGCATGAGATTGCCGTTCAGCAATCCGAAGTCGATGCCGGGCGCACTCAGGCGAATAATAAACTCACCGCCATGACTCTCAAGTTGGCAGAGATGCGCGCCCGTCTAGTGCGCCTTGATGCCCTGGGTGAACACCTTACTCAGATAGCCAGTCTTGAAGACGGCGAATTTGATTTCACTTCTACTCCTGGCCTCGGTGGCCCGGAAGAGCCGGCGCAATTTTCACAGACCGACCATTTGTCGGCGCAGAATGAACTGGCATTAGTGTTCTCCAACCTCGACCGTCAGCTGAAAAGCCGTGAGTCACAGTTACAGATTCTCACCTCGATGATGTCGGACAGCAGGCTTAAAAAAGAGCAGACAGTTGCCGGCAGACCCATTATTAAAGGCTGGATGTCCTCAAAATACGGCATGCGCACAGACCCGTTCCACGGTGATCAGCGCTGGCATGGTGGTGTCGATTTTGCCGGAAAAGATGGCTCACCTGTAGTTGCCGTCGCCTCAGGTGTAGTTACCTGGTCCGGTGTGCGCAGCGGCTATGGAAACCTGGTTGAATTAAGCCATAGCGATGGCTTTGTCACCCGTTATGCCCACAACGAGCAAAACCTTGTTGAGCTCGGCACAGTGGTGAAAAAGGGCCAGCATATTGCCCTTATGGGAAGTTCAGGCCGCTCAACCGGCCCCCATGTGCACTTTGAAGTCTTCAAAAATGGTCGCACCGTCGACCCTGCAACCTATATTCACAATACCCACCGCTGAATATCTCCGAGTTTTATCCACGCCTAATTTTTAGCGCGTCTTTTGTAAAGAGCTTTGTAAAATTAGCTGTTAACAAAACATCAACAATCTTTTAATTCTCGTTATTTATGGAAAAATACAATGTTTGCCAACCTGATTAAAAAAGTTTTCGGCACAAAAAACGATCGTGAAGTGCGTAAACTTCAAAAAACTGTCAA
>Ga0206125_10002030_pt1 | contig 22103 bp, 25 predicted proteins | sample Helgoland_Spring_4_FD_148598 | JGI IMG/M metagenome (GOLD analysis project Ga0206125, IMG submission 148598) | Pelagic subsurface seawater microbial communities from Kabeltonne, Helgoland, North Sea - Helgoland_Spring_Bloom_20160331_1 | ecosystem: Environmental > Aquatic > Marine > Epipelagic ... | reverse complement strand
CGGATTTTCACGATAATACCGGTTCATATAATGTTTATAAGCAACTGGGTCTTGTTCAATATGTTGTTGAACTCTATTATAACTACAGTCCTTACAATATGATTTTAGTATTCCTTTTTTCTTGTTGCTGTAATGGAACATACTTACATCTAGTTCCTTACCACAGTCTTTACACTTCTTTGTCTCCATTTTTATTTTTGCTATATTTCTCGTTCATGATATCAATAATATCGTCAATAGGCAAGTTATTGTTTAATCTATGTTCGATTTCTTCCTGATCGTATATATTATGTTTAGTAATATTCTCCCATTCTTTAGGACTATATCTAATTAAACGTTGTTTATTTTTAGTACCTTTGGGTCTACCACCCATTCCATTTTGTCCTTTTTTAAACGGCATTGGCTATGTTTTCTATTTCTGATTTATATTGATCAAATAATGACATTGCTGTTTGTCCATGTAATTTAAATTCACAACTACAACCTGGTCTTGTTACGTTTGTACCCCTGATTAAATTAATTGCTCGGGTATAACTATCGACGTTTTTTCCAAAAATGCTTCCTCCTACTAATTTACTGAAATCATTTAGGAGCCATTTAGCATCTGCTTTACTTAGATTCTGATTCGGCAACATATTTCAACATATATTTAATGAATACTGCTATCATTGATGCTAAGATAGCTTGAATAATACTCTGTGTATAAATTAATCCACCCCAAAACGCTAAACATTTAGCGCATGTTAAAGGTTTTACTGCATTTACTAACCAAAATTGGTTGTATTTAACACATACTCTAACCCATTTATCTGTAATCCATTCTCTAATTGTATCTAACGGAGAAAAATACCACGTTACAAAGTTAGCAAGTAGTGCTACTGAAATTATAGTCTCGTTAATCATATTAGTCTATTATTTGTACATCGTCTAAATCGATGTCATTTTGTTCTACATAAAATTCTTGTTCCCATAGAATATACTTCATTGCTATATCTGTATTTTCTTCTATGAACATTTCCATTTTTTCACAATCCGTAAGCATTATATTTTGGTTTTAATTTGTTAATATAGTATTTTTCTCTTTCTAAGTGATTATCTGTTTCTTCTAATATTTTAAAAGATAGATTTAAATGTTGTTGTAGTTTTTTATAAAAATCAAACTTTTGAGGACACCATTGTGGGTTTTTAATAGCTGATTTGTGGAATGAAATGCGTGCTTTTACTTGGCTACTTTCTCCAACATACAAACATTCATTTCCTTCATATATTCCATATACCCCTTGGATTTTATTTCTCCATTTATTAGTATTTTCGTAAGTACATTGTCTACACCAACTATGCCAATAACCTCGTTTTTTATGAAACGCAAAAAACTCTGTAGTTTTAGGATAGTTATTTTTACACTTAGTACAGGCTTTCATTATTTCTGTAATTCTTTTAAGTAATCTCTAACATCTCTACGAATGTTATTTTTTCTATTTCTATCTCTCCTGTAAGCATTATCTGCTACATTGTTCATTTGTTCCTCTAATTCCTCAATACGTTCTGTTAGTTTAGCTATAAGGATAACATCCACTATATCTGTTGTGTTTGATTTGCGTGTAAATACACGGGAAATAAGCGTTTTTAACTCATACCACCATTTAGGTAATATAGGTAGTGCTGTAGTTATTATTGCGCTTATAAATGCGGTACCTATAATAAGGCAAACTACTAGGGGCATTGCAATCATTTCATTTTCCATTTTATCTATTTTTAATTAATCACATTCTTTACAGGCTTCACGAATAGTCAAAATTGTACTATTCAAGTCCTTCGTTAAGTGGGCTTTACTTATTTTATATTTCTGGTGTAAATCTTCTAAGTGTAATCCTTGTATCCAATATTCCTGGAGTAGTGTTTTGTTATACCAATGAAGGCGTTCTATCTCACGTTGCATACAGATATAATAACATTCAGTACTTAACTCCTCTGTATCATCTATTCTCTCAAATATATTAGCATCACTACCTGCTAACCCATTCTCCCTAGCTGACATTTTATGTTTACGGATACGTTGGTAGAATGGAGAAGTAGAGGAACGAAGTTGCATTCCTGCACCTGTAAGCACATACCATTTTAACTTACCATTGTTTAGTAACTGCTCTATTTTCTCCTCCTTCATATTATATAGCTGGATAAACATCTCCTGGAGTAAATCATCAGCATACTCAGCCATTCGACCTTTAGCGATGTTGTTTCTTATCTCCCTATCTATCCACTTATACTCTCTCTCTACGAACTTATCTAGTTTCTGTTTTGTGGTCATATCTTATATTTTCTCCCCCTCCCATATCCAAGGAAAATGTAGTATTAAATTGTAAAACTTGGCGTAATAAAATATTTTATCTGAACCAACAGACTTCCAACTTTATTAGGTTCCTGAAGTTTAGTACCTTGTGTACGGTTATAATTATTGCAGGATCTCTCAAAAACGCACTTTTTAAAAAGGAGCTTCAACTTCTTCTTTATCCTGAGGTGAGTATGTAGGTATTGGTTGTTCCATTATCCATTCATACATTTTTTGTAAACCATAGTATTTTTTACCTCCATATGGTCTTTGAACTACAATACAAACATCTCCATTAACAAATTTATTAGGGTATGTTCTATACATTCTATAATTGCCTTTATATTTAAACCATGCTCCTTCTTTATTATCAGGTTCCATGTATACATTTAGGTTTTTATGTTTTATTTTTAAATCTATTTTATTACTATTCACAGCAACTGAGATGTTATTTTGGCTTTCTAATATCTTAATTTTCTTTGCCATTTTAGAGATAACTTCATTTAAATTATCTATTTCATCTTCCATTGTTGCTTTCACTATTTCTATTTCTGTAGCGATAGCATCTTTCTTCTCACACTCCAGACATAATTTTCTGGGTAATGTATTTTCAAAATTCTTATAATAGAACTCTTTGCGTTGCTTACTCTCCTTACAACCTCTACATTTGTAAATCATAACTAATTGTTTTATGTTCTTGTATGGTGGATAATAAATAAAAAAATGTGGGGAGCCAAACTTAAATTTAAAATAATTAAAAAAAAGGTGGAGCGCCCAGTGCCCCACCTCTTCTCACAAGAAAAAAATAAATATAGTTTATGATAAAACCTAAATCAGTGAACAGTTAATACAACCGATTAATAATATTTTAACATGACATGAATGTAAGAAGGAGCCTTTATGGCTCCAACTTTACTTTCCCTAAGGTAGCAGGGAATGTTATTATGCTTGTCTACTTAATGATGTGTTAAATGTTTCTATTGCATCATACAAATCAGATGATTCAGTACTATCTAACCCACTACCAAAGGTGATTGTAGATAATCTCCTACCTGTATTAAAGTTGCCAAAGATTGGAGCCCCTCCAGCTGCACCTCTATTGTCAGAAAATATAGCTAAAATATTATCTCTATCTGCAACAGTAGTAGTTGCTGTAGCAGCTGAAGCACCATCTATATATAAAGTTGTAGTTGGAGAATCATATGTTCCTAAAAAGTGTCCTATTCCAGGAGAACCACCTTTTATAGCCCAACCTCCAAAACCAGCTCTGGATTCATTAGTATTAAACTCTACAAGAATAGCATTACTATTACCTATACCTGGTTGATTACAACCTGTATCATAACCCCCAGAGCTTCTACCATTACAATACACACTTATGTGTCTTGGGTTTCCAGCAAATCCAGTAGAGGCATTAAAATGTGTATTACCTGCAAAGTTACTTGTTCCTGTTATACCATCAGCAGTAAAGTTAGCTGTTCCTGTCCAACTAACTCTATATGCAGCATCTAAATCTCTTGGGTCTTTTAAGTTCCATTTAGTTGATGTTGATGTTGCACCTACAAAGGGATAAATAGCATACATTCCAGTCCATATACCATCTGATTTTAAGTCTAATACAAGTTGATTAGTAGCATCCTTTTCTGTAGTAGTTAGAGTATCACCTCCACCTTCTACTGCTGTAAAAAATGCTTGGGCATCTGTATCATAAGCATCACCTCCAGCTGAACCTGAAGCATTTGTTGCTCCCCATATAAATGGAGCAAACATTTCTCTTGGTGGTTCCTCATTAAATTTAGATATAATATCTGCTGTTGCTTTTCCTCTTGATTTACCTGCCTCTAATTCTGCGGGTAATGATCTTTCGAGGTAATCCGATAACCTCTCGTATGGTTTTTTTTCTGGTATTGCCATTACTTTTTCTTTTTAAATACGTTGTATAATCTCGTGATATTAAGCGCTAAAGATGTTATCAACACGAGGATGGTGATTTCGGCTTGGAAATGCATTATATACGCGAATAAACCCGTTATAGTGGCTGTATTTGCTAATGTGTCTTGTGTAGTTGAATCCATTAATACGATGTTACATAGTTGTGTAATGATGTTACTTCTGATGCTGATAATGCCCTATCATAATACATAAAGTTATAACAATCCCATTCACCACCACTAGCTTGGGCGGCATTAAATAATACTCCTGATGTAGAAATACTTAGAGTAAAATCACTACTAGTAGTAGTTATACTTGAACCATCCTTATATGATTTATAGTTATTAGCTACACCATTAGCATCTTTTGTAAATGCTACACTTGCCAATGTTGTTCCAATAGATACTGCTGGCATACCTCTATAATTTGAATTCCAAGGACGAACAGCACCACTATCAAAGTTTCCTACTAATGATAACTGGTCAAATCCAGGACTTGTTGATTTTTCTACTAAATAAACAGCATTACTGGTATTATCAAGTCTTAAATAAGTAAATATTGTCCATTCTGTTGTAAAACCAAGTTGACTAAAAGTACCTGTAAAATCAATACTATTAGTTCCTCCTGCTGTAGTAAAAGACATATACCTATTACTATTATAAGTGCCATTATTAAAAGTTCCTGTAATACCAAAAGAAGATAAATCTGTTATTGTAGTTCCTGTGCCTGAATAACTTTGTCCTGAACCAAAACTTGTTTCAAATACAAGTCCTGATGTTACAGGATTTATTGGTGTCCCTCCAGCTTGGGTATTCATAAATCCAAATGGTATAAACATAATATGTTTTTTTTTAGTTATTAACTAAAGTTCTTACTACCAACACACTGAACATTACTTCCATCAAATGTAGTGAATGTAAGAATATCTACTGCATTAGTTGCTGCTGTAGCTGTAAATGCTGTTCCACCTTCAAATTCAAATTGTGAATCAAAGCTAATAGTTCCTGCAGCCGTTGCATTGTTTGTAATCTTAAGACTAAATGTTTGTCCTGCTACTTGATTAGATAACTCTAAGTGTGTATCAACTCCATTCTGTAGTCCTAAAGTAAACATTTGTCCTGTTGAAGCATCTAATGAAGCTGTATTTGATGTAATAGTTAATGCTTGAACACTTTGAACTACAGTACCATTTATATCTAAACTTGGAACTACTACTTCACTATTTTTTGATGTTGATAAGCTATCTCCACCAATAATAACACTTTTTAGGTGTCCATTGATAGTATTATTTTCTCCACCAACAATAACACTTCTACCAAATGAACCACCTTGGATAGTATTATCTACACCAGCAACAATAGCACTATAATCACCACCACTACCTGCGATACTATTGCCGCTCCCCCCAGTAATAACAGCCCTACCAGAACTTACTTCATTACCATTTCCAGCAAATATACCATTAAGGTAGTTCCCACTAATAGTATTACTTTGTCCTCCAATCAATGTATTTCTACCACCAGCAGCAGCTGTTATTTGATTATCAAATCCACCAATAACACTACTCCATCCATCTCCTCCAGCAATAGCTGAACCACTTGAATATACTATACTATGTGGGGCACCTACAACTATATCACCTGCTACGTTATTTAATATAGATACAGAACTTGAAGGTGCTGTTCCTGCTTGCCATTCTGCAGCACCACCACCAACACCTGTTAATCCTGAACCATCACCTATAAATGCTGAAGCACTTACATATCCTGAAGCACTTACATTAGCATTTATAGTAACTAATGTTCCATCATCTGTGATTGATGAATCTAATAATGTATGGTGTCCACCACCTTTTTGTAATGTGTTTACTGTAGGTAATACTTCACTACCTTTTGAACCTGTAGCACCTGTTAAGACAACAGCACTATTACCACTTTCTTCTACAATAACCCAGTTATCACTTAAACCATCCCATTCAAATGAAGCAGTAGCTGGAGTACCTGAACCTGAATCATATACTATTAAACCAGCATATCTTGCTGTTGGTGTATCAGCATTTAAAATAATAAACTCATCTCCAATGATTACTGCTGAACCTGTTACTGTTCTTAGGCTTCCAATACTTGCTGAAGTAAATGAAGCAAATGATGCTGTAATATTATTTACATTTACACTTGATGCTAAACCTGTTAAATCACCAGCTATTGTAATATCATCTTGAATGCCTAAACTTCCACTAATCTGGACTCCATTTGTATTAAGTAAAATAGAGTTTGTAGCTGTATTATCATTACCTTGTAGTTGTAATCCTGCAGTTACAGTACCACCTCTTACAATATAGTTACCTCCTGCTGTAGGACTTGAAATACCAGCCACTCCATATATTCTACCATTAATACTAATATCATTAGTTGTTGCAGCACCATTATCTGTTACTTGTTGTAATGTTAAATCATCAGCACTACTACTTTCTGCAAATGAAGCAGTTGTAGCATATGAAGCACTTGTTGCTGTTAAGGCATTATCTGCACTTACTGCAAATGAAGATGTAGTTTGTAAAATACCTGTAGATGGAGTAAATAATAAACCATCATTAGTTAATACTTCATCATATCCAGCTGCTGTATCTCTAAACATTACTCTTCTTGGTAATGCTGCATCATCTATTGAAGCACTAACTTGATTTGCTGCAGATGCTGTTACATCTAATAATGGTATTAAGCTACCACTACCATCTGTTAGTTGGTCTGACCCACTAATCTGGACTAATCCTTCATAGCTGTCTTTAATATTTAATGGTCCTAAATTCCTTCCCATCTTATTTTATATTTGAACCCCAAGGGTATTGTGAATATTTCGAATCCGTTATACGTAAACCTGCTTCTTTTGCTTGTTCGTAATGAGCTCCAACACGAGCATTTCTACCAAATACAATTGGTGAACGATATTGTGACGAGTAATCAGGCCACATCTCGTATAATTTATTATTTGTGTTTAGTTCAGGAAATAATGCTTGTTCTTCTGCTAAGTAAGCTGATAATCTATCAGCATAGAACATCATTTTATTTTCTGTATTTTGTCTTTTTACGTTAAATAATGATCTGTCTACTTCAATACTATTTTCACCACCAGTTGGTGTGAGAAGACCGTTATTTCGTGGGCGTATATAAATTGCCTCTAATGCTTCATAATAGGCTGCGTATAAAAGGAAGTCCTGTATATAATCGTTTACTAATGTTTGATAAACACCTGTTAAAGTACTTGCATCAATATCACTTAAGATTTTTTGATACAATTTAGTTCCTATTACACGTTGAATAGTAATGTCTTGAGCAGTTCTAACTGCGTTTTTTAGCAATTCCGTATCCACAGAATCATTTAGATCTGTGAATTGACGTAATTTAGCTTCTGATATGATTAAGGTATTTGTCATGCTAAAGGTAATTCGGTTATTGGTTCATTTTCATTAACACCTGCTTCTCTATCTGCTGTTTCAATTTCAGCTTCTAATTCACTATCATCACCTACTTCAGCATCAATAGAAGTTACTACATCTACATCTTCTGAACCATCAGTAAATAATTTTAATTGTTGAACACCTACAGTAATGTCTAATTCTGGGTACATATATTCAAGTAAATCTTCTATTACCTGTAAAATATCTTGTTGGAATGGTCTTATTACTGTGTTTACTAATAATAAGTAAGCATCTGTTACTTCATCTCTACCTCCTAATTGACCCGCAGTTTTAATACCTAAAATCATAGGTGAGGTAATACGGTGTGCAGTTAATATTTTCTGCGTTACCATATCGTTTATAGTTGTATAATAACCATCTGCTCCGTTTTGTGGTATCGGTTCTACTTTAGGAGCATTTTCTGGAGAATCTACGTCAATATACATTAAGTTACCTGCATTGTTAGTACCTGCATATTGTAGTTGAAGCATTCTTTCTATTGCTTCTCTTTCCTCCTCGTTAGCATTGGTAAACGTTGTTACCATTAATGACGGTGCTAAACCGTTTTGAATATTGTTAATATGGAAGTTATCTACCTCTGTATCCAAATCAATTACTCTCAAAGCACCTACATAATCAGGTAATGGGTAATATTTTTGTCCTGGACGGTAAGGATTGAAAACATAAATCTGTTTTGGCTCCTCCATATTTTTTTCAGGGTTAAATACTGGTAAATACGGCATTTCATCGATTGGAGCTTGTCCGTAACGGTACTGCTCATTCCACTCATCACTTACGTAATATCCCGGTATTTGTCCTCTGTAATTTTTTTCTTTTGCTCTTAACCACGAAAAATCAATGTGGTATACTTCAGCAATTTTTGTTCTGGATTTATTCCAAATAACCTCCATTGCGAAACCACCATACAATTTGTAATCTTGAGCTACCTTTTTAAATACATCATTCCATGATTCGCTTGATGAATTAGCTTTATCTAAAACAAATTCAGGATCTGCTGTTAAACCTTCACCTACAATACCATCTACAATTGCGTTTACACACGTATTGTGAATAGATGAGTTATTATAAAGATCAATTAAATCATTTGGAAATGAGTTATACTGACCGAATTTAACGTATTGGTCTGTATTTTTTTCTAAAATATTAATTCGAGAATTAAACTCTTTTTTAATATTTGCAAATTTTAGTTTATCCATTGTATGTTGTATATGTTCCGTTCTCGTTTGGCGATACATATTGAGTTATATCTACATTGTTGCTACCTGATACCCAAGCTCTATCTGAGTAAATTAAATCAATAGGTTGTTCTTCACCTGCATCATCCCATATTTCATTATAAGAATCCCAAGCAACAGCTACTTGATTCCAAACTGCTGCTATCTCTACATTTGTGTAAATATCTACATCGTATTGTCCTGTATAACTAGGAACTAAACTACCTGTATTTGAAAACACCAACCAATTTTTATATTGGGTAGGAGATGATGTAGTTGTTACTTTAAATGTCCCATTACTATTGTCATAAGACTGAGAGTAAACGACTACTAAATCATCATAGTATCCTGATGCTGTATTTACCGTATTAATATACGCAGCATTTGTGTTGGTGGCAAGGGACTTGTTAAATTGTAGCATATCTTCTATAAAAAAAATAGGGTTACAGCATAAGCCATAACCCCATTTCTAATTGATTTTATTATCCTAAAGTGATACCGCTAAGGGCACCAGCTAAGCTCCCAGATATTTCTGAGGCGGGATTGGGTTCCTGTCCAGTGAAGGTTAAAGAATAGCCATTAAGTGCGCCAAATTCAACACCAGTAGCAGCTGTACCCGAAAGTAACTGCATACCTCTGTCTTCACCTAATAACCAGTAACGACCTATGCCATCAACTGTTCCATTATTAGTTTCAACAATTATTTTTAAATTTGGATTTTGTGCTAATACTTTAACTTGGTTACGGGTAGAAGACTGTAACTTAAAGAACACTGCATTTAGTGTTTGCTCATAGAATACAGTTCCGTTTTCAGGAGTTGACGTTATTGCTTCTGAGAAATCAGAAGTTTGACGGAACAACTCGAATTTATAAAATTCACCTGAACCAGTAATACCTGAAATTAACCCTTCACTTGCGTCTGTAACGCTGGTAATAGAACCAGATAGGATATATAAGTTAGCAATACCGCCTGTATTATCTCTACAGCCGAGCGTAAATCCTGATGTAATATCACATGTTGACATATTATTCTGGTTTAATTAATATTAGAGGGGAGTATTTCATCCCCTCCTTTATTAAGGGTTATTATTAGGCTACGTCGTTAGATACCCAGAACTCTGGATAAGCTACGTTTACACCAAGTTTAGTTGAGATTCTGTGTTTCAATTGGTCTGAATTGATATCATACCATAATTGGAACTCAGAGAAATCGCTCATCAAATCAGTACCAGCAACAATTTGCTTAGCAGGTCCTAATACGATTCTTGCTGAACCGTTCAAACCAGTTGTACCTACAATTTTAGCATTTTGGAATGGCATGCCAATTTCCAAGATACCACCTCTGTTTTGAACACTTACTGGATCAAAGTAGAAGTTATTTTGTGTACGGATGTGAGCAATCAATGCACGGAATTTAGAAACTGACATGAAGTAAGTAAGATCATCACGATCTGCTACGTCATCAGATAATGCTTCAAGCATTGTTTCTAAGTTAGCTAATGTTGCTGCACCTGTACCAGCTACTACTACACCAGTAGTTGAACCTGAGATGATTTGCTTCAAACCATCAGAAGCACATGAAAGTGAACCTGAAGTTTGCGTCCATAAGAACGAGTCATTTGCTTTTTGGAATTGGTTAACTAACAATTCAGAGTAGTTAGTTGCTAGAGCGAATGTTTCGTTGTACGAACCTCTTTCTAGAGCTGAAATTCCTAAATAAGTACGATCCATGTCTTTAAGACAGATACCATCAAATGAGGTACGTGGACATACTGTAATGTTTCTTTGTGAAAAGTCTAATGAACCAGAAGGGTTAGATACACAAGTTCCTGATTGGATCTGTAAATCTACCTCCATAAGGTTGATAGGCTCTTGGAATTTAACACCTTCTTTAATTGTGATGTATTCCATGGTACTTCCACCGTATACCATTTTTGCTACTAATTCACCTGCTACTTCGTTATTGAAGTCACTAAGTGCGGTTACGTCTAATCCCATGATTATTTGTTTTTAGTTTTAAGTTGTGCCATTGCGGCTTTAATTCTGTCTGCATTTGCTGCAGCCTCTACATTAAATGTTGAAAATTTAGCTTTAGGAGCTGGTTTAGAAGACATCATTGTTGCTTCAGCTGCTGGAACATCCATCACTTTAGCTACTGCTTCTTCTAATTCAGCCATTTTTTCTTTCATTTTCCCCATTTCTTCTTTAACCTCAGAAACAATTGCTTCTACGATACCTTCTACATCCATCATTTCAGTTTTCTCTACTTCAGAGATAGCTTCTTTAATGTCTTCAACTGCATCTTTGATACCGTCCTTATAGCCTTCTTCCTCGGCATCAGTTCTTGCATCAAATTCTTCGCTTGTTTCTTCAGATGGAGTCTCACCAGGTACCAATTCTTCAGCTAATGCTTTTTCGCCATCGGCACCCATAATTTCCTCAACAACACTGTCTTTGGTTACAATTTTGGTTCCGTCCTCAAGTTCATGCTCGCCATCAGGAGCATCCATTTCTTGGTCTTCAGCAGTAACAACAGTTACTTTATCTCCAACCTGTAATGAATCACCTGGGAATTTAATAGTGAAAGCACCATTTACGTCCTTTAATGAACCAAATGTTTCTTCTACTACTTCTTCCATACTTTCGGGTGTGGTTACTTCAGCTTCAACTAAATTGAAATGTGACTTGACTAAGTCTCTTAATTCATTTGAAGTCATAAGTTTTTTATTATATTATTAATAAATGAAACAACACCCTATGGCGTTGCTGATTATAAATATCAAGGGACTCTTCCTCGGTAGTTATTTTTCTTTATAGTGAGTAGTGCAAATAGCAGCCGCTTGAGCCCTATCTTTCCCAGCCTCAATCTCAACTGGAATACATCTGTTGAGATATTGATCTAATCTCTCGAATGGTTTTTTTTCTGGTAGTGGCATTAGATAAAATTGTATGGTGGATAATAAATAAAAAAATGTGGGGAGCCAAGCTACTTTAAATGACTTCCATCACATAGTCCATTTGGATTTTCAGTTCTACCACAGGCACAACCTCCGTTTTTACGGCATTTAGTTTTAGACATAGCATATTGTTCAAAGAAACCCTCGACACTAAATCCTTTTACTAATCCTGTTTTGACATAGTCTTCCCAGATTCTGGTATTATCTATTTTATACATTCCCATCCAGGTTCCATTAGGTAAATTAAAACCATATTTTCTGGATTTATCAGTTTTATCATCTTCAATCAACCATGTTTCTACTAGGAATGCATCATCTACTTTATCACTATTATCGTGTTCAATGTTTACAGAATCAATCAGTTTATCCTTCATCATCTTGTAGGATAGTTTCTTGATAGTATCCTCAGTAAAGTAAACATAGTATTCATTACCATCTTCATCTATACGAGGAATAAGTTTATTTGGTACCATTAATGGACCTACTAACATTTGTTTTTCATCAAGCGCAGCAAATGATGTTTTAGCTAATCCAGGTACTGAATCTGATTTACCTGATTTTTGTATTACAGCAGTATTAGTAGTTGTGCCATCTAAAATTCTGTTAGAGTTTGCAAGTGCTCTTTTAGCTGTTGAAATAGAGCTGTCTCGTTTATAGAATTTCTCCGCCCAGTAATGCCTGCAGTTGTATGAACCTTTATATCTAAAGATGTCGTAGATTCCAAATTCAACATTTTCTCCTGTGATTGATAGGTTGTTGATGTCTTCACGTCTAAATATTTTATTTAAGCTCATTAAACGAGCACAAAATTTTCTATTTCTATTATCTTTAGGTCCTGTATACTTGTATCTTACAGCTAGATTACCAAAGTCTGCTTGAGATGGTTTATTGGGTGTGGTGATAATTTGCGCAAATGCCTGTCTATAAAACGCGTCCTTATCGACTTCAATATAGCCGGCGCCTAACATTTCTTCATCGCTAATTCCCACGTTATCTAAAGCGTTGATAATTGCATCTTGTTCTTCACTTCCCATATCATCAAATGTTTCTGATAATACTTTATCAGTAGCTTCTGTATGTTCAGAACAAGGCATAAAAACAATCTCACCTGATGCTAAAGTGTGTTCGTGATATCCTTCACATCCTAATTCTTTAGCTTTAGCAATTGCTTCCTCCTTCATAGAGTAAACAGGTACACCTTCTATTCTATCTACAATATTAAATGCTTCTGTTTTTAGGAATTCTTCAAATAATGCTTCATTAAAGTTATCAATAGGAACACAGTTAGGAACTTTACGTCCGTTTTTAGTTTTTAATCCTATTGCTTTATAGCCTGGTTGGCATGCATCATCTAAATCAAATTCTTCACCTGCTTGTCTTAGTTTTTTCTCTGCCCACGGTAAAGCAGCCTCGCCACCCCATAAGAGATAAGAGATATAACCACAAGCATCATAGTTCTTTCTATCACGTTGTAATTCGTAGTTATCTTTTTGTCTAATAAGGAATGAACGCATTCTACGAATTGTATCTAATGATAGATTTTCTCCGTTTGCTAATTGTTGTGCTCTTACTTTACCTACTTGGGTAGCACATTTATTATTATTTTCCTTATTACGTTTAATTCCTTGTTTAGCTGCATCAACTGCTGCTTTAGGATAGTCATTGAATGTATCTGCAAATTCTTGCTTACTAAAATACATGAAATCCTCTTCTATTGCTGGTTGTTCTACTAATGCGACTGCATCAATACCTGCTAATATGCTATTCTCGTCAATGTCTAATTTTACTATCTTCATATCAATAAATATTATGGGAATTGTCTTCTAGCTTGAAGTAATGTTTCTGCTTCTAACCCATTAGAGACATCACCTGCTATAACATATGCTCTTAATGGTGTAGATGATCTACCTACTCCTTGTGGTGTTGAAGTTGCTGTAGCACCTCCACCTAAATTTGTTTGACCAAATCCAATAGCTGGAGCACTTACAGGTCCTGCACCACCTGCAGGAGCACCACCTCCATCAAATGTACCACTTCTAATATCTGCAATAGCACGTGAAGATGCTGTTGCAATAGCTGCTACCTGAGCTGCACCCAAAATAGGTCCTAAAATAGGCCCAAATTGTTGTGCTGCTGCGAATGCCTGGAAAGATGCTTGTGTTGCGGAAGTAATTACCTCTGCAATTTTATATTTTTTAGATGCTTCAAATCCTTCTTTTGTACCATCATCTACTACCTCTACTAATGCTGCTGTAAATTCTGATGCTGCCTGTAATTGTGAACCTATTGCTTGTGCAGCTGGTCCAGATACTGCTTCACCTATTTTACCACCTAATACTTCAGCACGTTCTAATAATGTAGTTTCTCCTAAATCTGCTTCTGTATAATCTGGTTTAATAACAGGACGTAATACAGGAGGGTCTGTTTTAGTTTGTTCTGCAAAATATTCTGCTATTGTATTTACTTCTTTTTCACCATCAGGAGTAATAATTTTAGGCTGGATAAATAATGCTACAGGTTTTTCTTTACTACCACCAGGAGCATTTGCAGCTGCTTCTTGAATATTTTCATAAGCTACCTCTGTTGCAACTAATAAATCTAATGCTTCTTGAGCATTTTCTTTTCTTGCTATTTCAAATTCAATAAGTTTTTCAATATACCCTTCTTCAAACCTATCTTTATTTAAACTTTCTAATCTAAGTCTTTCAGCATTTGCTGCATCTCTTGTTTCTGTAGCTCTTTGTCTCTCTAACTCAATCGCTCTTTCTAAAGTAATATTTCTTTGTTTAGCTGATTCTTGTAATTGAGCTAATTTAAAATCGGCTCCAAGAGCTGCTGCATTAACACCATTATAAGCTTCTATTTGTCTATCTAATGACTCATTTAGTTTTTCTGTTTCAGTAAGTTCATCTTTAGTTTCCCTGGTAAATGCTATTACTGCTGCTGTTACTGCTGCTAATGCAATTGCTAATGCTGTATATGGGTTTGCTAGTGCTGCTACTTTTAATCTATTAAATGCTTTAGTAACTACACCTGTTATACCACCTAATCCTGATAAACCTTCATTTAATTCTTTAACACCTTCAAATACTCGTTTTGAACCATCAGCAAATAAAAGTGCCTCAGCAGCTACTTTTGTAAAGTTTTCTGCTTGTTCTTCTGTTAAAGCACCTGATACTGATAAACCAGCAGCTAATAACTCTACAGAACCACCTAAAATATTAATGGCACCACCAAGTGTTTTAATTCTTGCTTCTTGTTTTTCGAGAGAATTATTTAAATCCTCTGCTGCTCTGTCCGCTCCTTCTAATGCGTTATCTAACTGATTTACATCATTAGTAGCATCACCTGTATTTGCTTGTACGTTTACTGTTACTGTAGCCATATTATTTTGATTTTCTTTGTAGTGTCCACCAACTACTATCTGTTCCAAATATTGTTACCCCATCTAATGGACGTTTTAAATCCTCTGTAAATGTAGTTCCATCAATAACTTCTGAACCATCAGGGTCTAACCTAAAGATAGTAGAGTTATTTATTAAAGTATTATCTGTAAAGAACCTAAATTCACGTTTATAACCATTACCATCTCTTGCTAATGGGTCTTTAGCATAACTTGGTAGATTTAAAGTATGTGTTCCATTAGCACCAGACCAAGTTAAATGAATATAATAAGCATCTCCATAAGGTGAAGCTGATAAATCAGTAGAACCACCTGCTGAACCTGTAATAACTACATAATCGTGATAAACAGCACCTACAGTATTTTGTGTTCCTATATTTGCTATACCACTATAATGATCACCACCAGCATTCTCTATTGATTCAATATCTTTATTTAGATTAATAACTGTTGTGTTAGTTAAATCTTTTACAGTTTTTGCTGTGTTATCTAAGTTACCTATTACAATATTACTACTACCTCCTTCAACCGTTAAATCTTGGCCTATAAGCACTGTCTTATTTGATCCACTAACGTGGCTGCTGTCACCACCTATAATGGTTGATAACGTGGTATTCTCGCTGATAGATGACGTAGTCGACTGTAGTATAGCACTGTTTTCTACACCTGATTCAATAGTGTTATCTGTACCTTTAATTGTAACGAATTTAGAATATCCTTCTATTAAATTACTACTACCTTCTACACGTGCAGTTGTTACATTATTTAAAATAGTATTATTATCACCTCTTGTATCAATAGTTTCTGCTGATTCATCTACATTATTTAAACCTAAGTTTGTTTGTGAAGTAAATCTTGCTGTAGTTGGTTTTAAAGTATTCCATACTACCTTATCTCCGTAAGTAGAGAAACCATCTCTTTGTGCTGCTGGTGTTAATGCTGAACCTGTGTATAAAGCACCTGTTTCAAAATCATCATAAGTTATAAATCCATCAGCATCAAATGTAGAATCATTTGCTACAAGATCTATAGGAGTATCTCCACCAACATCTACTCTTCTTCTTGGGAAACGTAGTTTACGAGGTAGTGTTTTAATAAGTTCTACTTCAATACTATCCTCTCTTGTAATATTTGCACCTTTGATTTTATTGATTCTGTAGTAATGACCATCAATATGAATCTTATCATTTAACTGAATATCAGGTATCTCTGTAGGATCTAAGAAAATATTTAGTGTAACTAATCTACTATCTACATCATATAATTCGTTAATGTAGAAAGACCAGTAATCATTAAATGCAGTACTTTTAACTTGACCATTAAATTGTGCTTGATGGTAGTTATAGTGTCCTGGAGAGTAGGTATTACCGAAGTGTAAATCTCTTGTAGTATCAAATACTGCTGGAGTAGCTTGTAAGTGAGAAGCTAAACCATAATCTGATAATTGATTAATAGTACCACCTTCATCCTCAAACCAATATCTACCTGATGAAATTAATCCTGTAGAGTTAGTTGATACAAGATTACCTACATTTTGTCTACCATTATGGTATACTAAACGAGGTGCGAATTTAGTTCTTCTATATGATTGTGATGAATCGTCTTTTTCACATAATGCAGGTAAAATCATTTGAGGTGCTGCATCAATCCCCTTAATAGGGGTAGGAGCAAAATAACTACCTATTACTTTCTCACCATTAGCTAAATCTGATTCTGATGTGTAATCAAATTCACCATATAATTTACCTGTTGTTCTTTTATGATATTGTGTTAAAGCAATGTTATCTTCAACATCAGTAAACTTAATATTTTTAGGTTGACCTTGTAGTGGGTGTGTTATATTCCATTTCTGGTTATAATCTACTTTATTACTCCAATCTACTGTGCCACCTGCATCTACCCAATCATTAAACGTTTCAATACTTAAAACATTTCTTTGATTCTTAACTGGCTCAATTACTAAGTTAAATTTCTCAATTAAACCTTGTAGGAAATCAGAAATAGAGACATCACGATAAATCGGTGCTAAATTTATATTTGCACCTAAATTAGTAGTTGGCCCTTGTAATAATTGGAATCTCGTTTGACTGGTTTGTTCTGCTCTAAATATTTGTACACCTGAAGCGTTCTCAGTATAAACTACATATATTGCTATTGTATCAGTAGCGACTAAAGGAATTAATGGTGTAGTAAATGATAATGCTCCATCTACTGCTCCTGTTAAATCAAATGTATAGTTTTGTGTAATACCATTTACATCAAATTCAGCCCCATTTTTATATACTTTAAATGTAACTGATCTTGCATCAGCTGGGAGATTGTAATTAATAATATCGTACTGAACACTAACACCAAATTGATAAGGTCCATCCTCACCAGCTGTAAATGTATTTGTACCATCGTAGTTACCTGCATTATTATATAATACAGAACCGAAATTTAGTATTGATACTGCTTGTGTAGATGTAAAATCTTGATCTGCACCAGAATCCGCTATAAACGATTGTGAGATAGGATTATTACTTGAAGCACCTTTTTTATCATCCTCTGTAGCTAATAAGTAAATATCATCTGTATAACTACCTGAAGAAAATAATGATGAAGTATATTCATAACCTACACTATTGAAAATAGCATCTAAACAATCCCTTACTCTAATAGCAGGTTTAAAATCATCTACTTGTAATGGAGAGTTATAGTTAGTAAATGAACGAGGATCACCACCACCTTTTATTTGTGTATCTCTTGGATCATCAGCATCAAACCCATAGTTAACTAATGGGTAAAATACAGCACCATCTAGTAATGTTTGATCCCAACTATCTACAATGTTATCGTATGTGTAATCGTGATTTAAAAATGAAAAATCTAAATCACTGAATGTTTTGTCTTTAATTAAGAAACCTAAATCAACAGTCTCATTTACAACTACAACATTATATAAGTCATTACCTCTATTATCAGTAACAACACTTTCTAAGTATAATTTACCTGTAAATATTTCAATACCATTCTGTAATACTTGACAAGCTACAGTTTTGATAAATGAAGTAGAAGGTGTAGCACCTACATCATACAGATTACCAAAAAACTCGTTATTAGTAGTTGAAGGAGGTAAAGTAAGTTTTTGTGATGATACACCAAATGCTTGTCCTATATCACCTGATTCAATAGCTGAGATATCAAGTCTAAAAGGAACATCCTCGAGTAAATCTAAATCGTACTTTACTCCATCATCATTTATACATCTTAGTATTGTCATTATAATCTACTTCTATCTTCGTTAGCGTATTGATACTCGACTGTGTATCTAAATAATTTTTGACTACGTGGATTTGTTTTCTCTGTTACATTTACATTGTTTACAACTACCGGGAAATACTCGCCTGACTCTTGTTGAACATAGACATCGGTGCTATAGAATAGTTCGCGTAAATTATCGGCGTCTGTCTGCGTTAAATAGTCACTGTTTGCTGTACGTCGTTTATTAACTTCATTGTAATAGTTGTTTCTACCTCTTCTCTCACGATCATAAGCAACATTGTTGTCTGTATTAGAGAAGTTTACAAATGATTGTTTGTATTCTTGTCTATCAATTGTACCAACAGTTGTTTCTGCTAAACTGAAATTATAATAGTCCCAAACACCATATTTATTTTTATAAGCAAATCTTACTCCATCATATCCACAGTTAGCAGTTGTAATATCAAATCTATAAGAACCCCATACTCCATCAGCATTTGCAAAACCATCAGTTGCTTGTGCTGTAAAATCTATAGTGTAATAAGCTAAATCACTATCTAAACTAATACCAGCATCAACTAAGTTTTGTGGTCCAGCAGGAAAATGAATTAGACGGGTCGAACCACTTTGATCCGTATATACACTAGACCAAAATGTAGTTGTTGGAGAACTTGTTCTTGGACCTGCTGTATTGTAAATAACATCTGTTGAACCAATTACCCCATCTACATCGTATTGTTTAAATGTAGCAGCAAAAACATCCATTGCTGAACTAACATTATCACCATTACCTACTGCATTACCATTAAAGAATGAAATACTATGGTAATCACCTAATCTAATAGAGCTGGTATCAAATGATGTTAAACCAAATTGATGACTAAACGTTACATCATCGGTTGGATCTTCCTCAGCATACTTACTACCACTATTGAAATTCCAATTCACCAATTCATTTGGATCAGAAACACCATCTAATAAGAAAAATATTTGTGTTGGTTGGCTAACTGCTGGATCACCAGGAGAACCTGCTCCGTTATATAATGTAACAGATGATGAAACACTTGTACCGTATTCTTCACCAAAATATATTTCAAATTCTTTAGCACTTGATGTAACACGAGTTGCTGCATCTATATCCCATACTCTATCTGTTGGTCCTAATTGTGTAGGAATTAAGTTTCCTAAATCAAATATACCTTTAGATGATGGGTTTGGTTGTTGTTTTACGCGCTGTATAAGCACGTCATTTTCGTCTTTGATGTCTACCACGAATTGAAATTGTGGTTGCGTTACCTGCGTTGAAGTACACAAATAAACCAAATTATCGTTGGCCGTATTTGGGCTGGTAGGGAATTGTTGTAATGATACTGCCATGTTATCCTATTTCTGCGTAGTTATCTTCTATATGATCATCTATATCTAATGCTACAGCCTCACCTATATTTGTTAGGTTTCTTTGTACAACATCATCTAATGATACTTGAATGAATGGTTTTGGTTTTTTAAACCGTTGTCCTTTTTTTTCTATGTTTTTAGCTACAGCCCAAGCAAATTGTGTTGGTGTCATAGCCATTGGTACACTTATTCTTTTTTGTTTAATCCAATCAATGATTGCTCTAACAGGTGGCATACCACCTTTCTTACGTTCACTACCTTCATCTACATAGATACCATATAATGGTAAAGTAATAGGTTGTGTAATAATGTTATCCTGTACTTGTGTAGGACCTGGTTTTATTGAACGTGCTAAATTACCTGTAACAACTGAATTATTATCAAATAACCTATCCACCATCTCCTCTACTACTAGAGTACCGATGTCGCTCATTTCGAGTTGTAAATTAGGATATGTGATTTCTTCACTCATTATAATTGTGGGTAAAAGCAGTAATTAAATAATCCTGATTCTGTTATTGTTACTTGAGAAACCCAACCATATACTCTATCGTTAAATGCCTCATTTACAGGAGTTAGATTTGCCATTGTACCTGTCATCCAATTTGTATCGTTTACAGGACCATAATTCATATAAGACATTACATCGTACTGAATTAATTCCATTCTTGATTTTACATCTAATGGTGATTCATCTGATAATTTAGGTACATCAAGTGAATACAATTCAAATGTTAATGCTCTTGTATTTGCTGTAATACCTGGTGATACTAATGGTCTAAGGAATACAAATGGGTATTTAATATTCTGGGAATTAGCATCTAAGTAATCAATAGCACCTTCAGCAAATGATGATATGCCTAAATGTGCATCACAGGCTTGTTCAAAAAAACCTACTATGTCTTTATATGTGTGTACTACTGTTGTCATTTTATTCTATATTGTCGTTCCTGTTGTTTACGTCTTTGTTCTTCTCGTTGATTTTTATCTTGATGATATGCTAACCAATTAAGTACAAATACAAAATTTAATTTTGGGATACTAGTATCCCCGGTGACTGATAAGATGGATGAGTCTGATAATTCAAAAATTGTTGCAGCCCACCCCCAATGTTCATAGAAGCCATCTGTTGGCTCATCTTCTTCACTATCGTCATCTGCTCTTTTGGTGGTAGGGAAGAGAGACTCGAACCGAGAGAGAACGAGGTGCCTACTACTAAAAAAAAACTTAATGCGCCCAAGCAAATTGATGCTGGTAGTACACTTAGTTTATCTGCATTCTCTGCTCTTTTACTACTATCGTATTCTTCTATTTTATAGTATTTAAACAGATTTTCTGCTTCACCTAAAGCAATCTTATATGTGTTTTTAAATGCCCATTTTATACCTTTGAATCTATCTTTTACGATAGGACGATATAATATAGCCATTATTTCTTCAATGTTATCCTGCGGTTGTTTCGCAAGCCTCTCTAAATCCACATACTCGCCCAACGTTAGGTTTTGCATGCTAGCAAAGCCGTATTTTACGCCATCTAATTCAAATATAGGATAAAACTGAGGTTCAATATCAGTGATAGTATCTAATACTTTAGCATACACTGATTTTATTGACATTGGTGTCCATGATTTTACTGTATCAGTCTCTTCACCTGATAGTAGAGAAATCATTTTGATCATTTTTTCTGTCTCACTTAAATGCTCAAGTGACAGAAATTTCTTCCATTGCTTTACAGACAAGTAGTCTGGTATAGTTAATTGTATCTCCATGGTTATAAATATGTATGGGTTCAAAAATTTCCACGGTACAAAAAATCCCCATAAAGGGGATTAATTGCAAGTAGGAAAAGGTTATGAAGCTAAAACCTACTTTGTGTTGAGTAATCTATTATTTTATTTTTGATATTTTTTCTGCTAATCTCTGGATATTATTTAGGTCATTAAGTGAATACCTAATGTTATCCATCATATTATTATACCTTGTTTTTTTAAAGTTAAATGGTACTTCATTCCCAGGAGGTAAAAAATCTTCATCTTTATCATCTTTGGGATTTAACATTCTAAATAACTCTGTCTCTAAACCTAAGATGTCATATCTTAACTTGTTGATTTTTTTGTCTATATCCATAACTTATTAAATATATTTTATTG
>Ga0206125_10002027_pt1 | contig 22128 bp, 18 predicted proteins | sample Helgoland_Spring_4_FD_148598 | JGI IMG/M metagenome (GOLD analysis project Ga0206125, IMG submission 148598) | Pelagic subsurface seawater microbial communities from Kabeltonne, Helgoland, North Sea - Helgoland_Spring_Bloom_20160331_1 | ecosystem: Environmental > Aquatic > Marine > Epipelagic ... | reverse complement strand
ATGAAGCTAAAGTCGATTTTGCCGAAGATAAGTTTGGCGGCCAGCTGACGATTCGTGCTCCCAACTCAAGATTACCCAATGTTACCGATGACAGTCCGATTGAAGATCGTGTTAACTACCTGCTCTATAACGAGATTAATCCCGGCCTAGCTTCTCATGGTGGCGTGGTGTCACTGGCAGAAATGGCCGATGGTTTTGCGGTATTGGAGTTTGGTGGTGGTTGCCAGGGTTGTTCGGCAGTCGATCTGACTCTCAAAGAGGGCGTTGAGAAAACTCTGATGGAAAAGATTCCGGAGTTGAAGGGTGTTAAGGACGTGACTGATCATACAGATACTTCTAACGCTTATATGTAACTTTTGGTCGAGTATTTAGCTCGCTCTAAAGCATTCTTCTTCTGGGAAAGGAAAACTTGAAAAAGGTAATACTCAATCGTGCATATTGGTGATCTATACGCCGCAGGATCGGCACTGGTCTGGTCTTTTTCATTGATACTAATGCGCGTTGTCGGCCATCAGATTCGGCCCATTCCGCTGACTTTTTTCAAAAACACTGGCGCCTTTATTCTCATGGTTATTGCGCTGGTTGTCCTTGGTGAGCCCCTCTATATTGACCTGCAACCCTATGATTATTTTCGTTTAGTCATAAGTGCAGTTCTCGGTATTGCAGTTGCCGACACTATGATTGCAGCTGCACTCAATCGTTTGGGTGCCAGCCTGCAGGCACTTGCAGACTGTGCTTATGCGCCGTCTATCGCCTTTGTTGGCTTTTTAATGTTTGGCGAGATACTCAGTACCTTTGAGATTATCGGCGGCATATTTGTTTTGTTTGGAGTTTTTGTCGGTGCCACTATGACCGCAGAAATTAAAAACCCCAAGGATCTCTGGGTCGGTATTTTGCTGGCGGCAGGTGCCCATATTGTAATGGCGGTTGGCATTCTTATGGTGCGTGATATTTTTCGCCAGGAGTCACTGATCTGGGTTTGCAGCTTTCGCTTTTTAATTGGTGTTATTGCTATGTATATCTACGCAGTATTCAGATTCCCCGGCAGGCTTAAAGAGACATTGTTCATCGGGTTTCTGCGCCCGGATATGTGGCGCACCATGATTCCGATGACTGTGTTGGGCCCATTTTTGGCAACCTTGATGTGGGTGGCGGGTTTTAAGTATCTTGAAGCGGGCAGGGCGGCGATATTTAACCAGTTATCGACGGTATTTATTATTTTGCTGGCCTATTTTCTGTTGGGCGAACAGCTATCCAGACGCAAAGTAATCGGTGTCACACTTGCCTTAATTGGCGCTCTACTAGTAGCAACTCACTAGGTTTATCGCTACCTATAGACTAGTTGCCCAAGTCAGTACAATTTTGTAATATCCTATAAAAATATATTCATAATTAAATAAATTAGATTATCCAACACCTTTCATATTTAAAAAACTATGGAGTTCAAATGGATAAGACCAAGATTCTTTTTGTATGTACCTATTTCGGTGGACGGGCGAGGATTGCCGAGCTCTATGCCGGGCAAATGGGTTTAAAGCATATTGAAGTTGTAAGTTCAGGGTTTGAGGCAGGTGCTATTGGCGGGCTACCCCTTATGGTTATGGAGGAGGAGGGTTTTAGCTTTTCGACTGATCCTTTAGTTACTGTGTTTGATCGCTACTCGAATAGTGAAACCTTCGATTATGTTATTACTCTCTGTCACGATGCTTCGACTGAGCACTGCCCTATGTTTCGAGACAGTGTCGATTTGGTTTACGGACGTGATGCTCAGATTCTCGGCTGGTCGATACCAGACTTTCTGGCGTTAAAGGGCGTGCCAGTGGAGAAGCTTGAGGGCGCTCGGGAAATTCGAGATATGATTAAAGTAAAAGTATTGGCTCTACTATCGCAGCTTTAGCTATGATGGCTGGTTTTAAAAGGGTAGTAATTATGAAGCTTGGCCATTTTCTAATTAGCATAATCACCGGCACTGTTGCTTCTACTGCTGTGTGTCTGGATTCAGTTGGCGCCAGTCAGCAACCTGAAAGTCCCACTTATACCTATGTTCTTGTTCACGGTGCCAGCGGTGGCGGTTGGGACTGGAAATATATGGGCCAGCTGCTTAGTGCTAAGGGACATACTGTTTACCGTGCCACGCTGACTGGGCTAGGTGAAAGAGCTCACCTGGCCAGCCCGGATATCAATTTAACCACCCATATTAATGATGTTGCCAATCTGATTTTATTTGAAGAGCTGGAGCAGGTTGTACTGGTTGGCCATAGTTATGGTGGCATGGTGATCACCGGGGTGATGGATCGGATGCCGGAAAATATAAAACAGGTATTTTTTCTCGATGCTTTTGTTCCTGCTGGTGGAATGGCGGCGGTTGACCTCTGGGGTGATTTAGCTGGGCATAAGGTTGTCGACGGGTTGGTGCATTTTTCGTGGTTGGATTCGGGCGGGCCGGTGCCTGGGGATGTGCCTCAGTCTTATAAGACGCTTACTGAGCCAGTGTCGTTTGAAAATCCGTTGGCGCTGGAATTGCCGGTGACTTATGTGCCTTTTGTTGGAGGGGTTGTTGAGGGGAAGGTGCGGGCTGGTTTTGATCCTTCTTGGAAGCGTGCTGTTGCTAGGGGTTGGGCTGTTACGACGCTTGAGAGTGATCATAATGCGCAGCGTTCGCATCCTACTGAGTTGGCAGAGTTGTTGATGGGGTTTTGAGTAGGGGTGCGTGATTGAGGCGAAGCCCAAATTCCGCTGGAGCGGAATTAGTCGAACAAAGGTTCTCACCGGCTGTCGTTTTTTTATATATGGTGCACTCGGAAGGATTAACTCAAAACACCTTGAAGGTGTTTTAACCCCTGCGGGGCATCGCCGCGTTGCGGCTTGGTTCAAATTTTGCTGGAGCAAAATTAGTCGAAGAAGGTTCTTACCTCCGTCGTAGCCATATAAAAAAACCCCACCGCATGCGGTGAGGTTTTTGTATATGGTGCACTCGGAAGGATTAACTCAAAACACCTTGAAGGTGTTTTAACCCCTGCGGGGCATCGCCGCGTTGCGGCTCGGTTCAAATTTTGCTGGAGCAAAATTAGTCGAAGAAGGTTCTTACCTCCGTCGTAGCCATATAAAAAAACCCCACCGCATGCGGTGAGGTTTTTGTATATGGTGCACTCGGAAGGATTCGAACCTTCGACCGCCCGGTTCGTAGCCGGGTACTCTATCCAGCTGAGCTACGAGTGCTTTTAGGTCTCATTTCTGAGGTCGCGTACTATAGGTGAGCAGGGCTGTTGAGTCAACAACTGCAGTTGTTGAAAACATTGTTTTTTGGAACTTTTTTAAGGGTTTTATTAACTGTAGGCAATCGGTACCTTCATGGTTTCCTTTAACTCTTCCATTACCACGTAACTGGTGGATTCCTGAACGGCGGGAAGCTTGAGAATACTGCTGCCCAATAACTCTCTGTAGGCGCTCATATCGGCAACCCTGGCTTTTAACAGGTAGTCATAGTTGCCTGATACAAGAAAGCAGCTCTGGACGTTTTGCAGGCTCATCACCGAGTCGCGAAACTCTTCAAAGTTTTCCTGGGAGGTGTGATTGAGCCGTATCTGCACAAAAACCACTAGCCCGGCCTCCAATAGCTGGGGATTGAGCGTTGCAGTGTAACCCTCGATATAGCCATTTTTTTCCAGCCGTTTTACCCGCTCTATACAGGGTGTTACCGAGAGTCCTACTTCACGAGCGAGGTCGGTATAGCTGATACGCCCATCCTTTTGCAGTATGCGCAGGATATTGCGGTCTATTTTGCTGATCTTGACTGCCTGGCTTTCTTTCATAGTTATAAATTATCCTGTTTAAAGTTTAATAATAGGAAAATATTCTATCAAATTCCCTATTTAAATAAGAAATATTCATTATAAATCCTAAAATAACACTAATTAATAAGGTTAGCAGCTGTAATTTCATGGCTGTAATTAAAGGAGTTGAGCTATGTTAATTGGTGTTCCGAAAGAGATTAAAAACCATGAGTATCGGGTTGGCTTGACGCCATCGTCGGTGATGGAGCTGGTTGCTCGAGGTCACAGGGTAATGGTTGAAGTCGATGCCGGTGTGGCGATTGATTTCTCCAATGCTGAATATAGCGCCGCTGGTGCAGTAATCGTCAACAGCGCCGCTGAGGTATTTGCCGCAGCGGATATGATCGTCAAGGTTAAAGAGCCACAGCCGGTTGAATGTGCAATGCTCCGCAAGGGACAAATTCTCTACACCTATCTGCATCTGGCGCCAGACCCACAACAGACTGAGCTGTTGGTTCAATCCGGGGCTGTGTGCATCGCCTATGAAACTGTAACTGATAATCAGGGGGCGCTGCCACTGTTGGCACCTATGTCTGAAGTGGCTGGGCGTATGTCTGTACAGGCGGGGGCTTATCACTTGGAGAAGGCTCAGGGTGGTCGTGGGGTATTGCTCGGTGGTGTTCCCGGTGTTGCTCCGGCTAAGGTCTTGGTAATCGGAGGCGGTGTGGTTGGTGATAATGCGGCTGCGATGGCGGTAGGTATGGGTGCCGATGTGACTATTCTCGATCGTTCGATTCCACGCCTTCGTCAGCTGGATGCAAAGTACGAGGGCAGGGCGCGCTGCGTTTATTCGACAGTGGCGGCTATTGAGGACTATGCGCTGGAGGCTGATCTGGTTATTGGTGCGGTGTTAATTCCCGGTGCTGCGGCACCGAAGCTGCTCAATCGGGATATTATCAGCCGGATGAAAAAAGGCGCGGTGGTGGTGGATGTGGCGATTGATCAGGGTGGTTGCTTTGAAACATCTCATGCCACAACTCATGAGGATCCTACCTATATTGTCGATGACGTGGTGCATTACTGCGTCGCCAATATGCCCGGCGGTGTGGCGCGGACTTCGACCATGGCGCTGAATAATGCAACATTGCCCTATGCGCTGGCATTGGCTGATGATCCGGTAAAGGCGTTATTGTCTGATAAGAACTTGCAGAATGGCCTCAATGTTCACAGCGGTAAGGTGACCTATAAGGCAGTGGCAGAGGCATTGAACTATTCCTATGTGCCTGCTGAAGAAGTTATTGTGGCGTAATCCGCGCTGCTTTGCTTTTACTAAAAGCTTTTAGTGAAAAAACCGCCGGTTACCCTGGCGGTTTTTTTATGCTCTGGTTTCAGTGCTCTGGCTAATTAGTTGAGCTCAGTGTCTTTCCAGAACTTAGTGCCCTTGACGGTTGCCTGTAGTGCCAGACCTGATTCAGTGAGCTGATAGACGGTGATATTGTCAAAAGTGGCTTCGCCGCCCACTGCGCCACCTTTTTCACTGGCCTTGGCCGCTGCATCGGCATGCACGCCAAATGCCCAGCCTGTATCGACAAACTGGGTCAGCGCATCGCGGCTGTGGAAGACAAATATTACTCTGAAGTCTTTTGCGCCTATGCCCAGACCAACCCCGGCTTCACCCATTTTCATAAAGGTATTGGTGCCGCTCTGGTTATCGCGGACAACGCCGTGACCACCGCCAATACTGGCGAAGATAAGGTTGATATTGGCATTGCTGAAGACGGCGTAACCTTCGGCGCTGTTGATCTGCGCTTTGACATCCGGTTTGACTTTGTAGAGATCGTTGAGCACCTGATTGCGCATATCAATGATCGCCTGGCGCTTTTCGATTGGGGTTTTACCGGCGGTATTGGTGCAGGCTGTTGAGAGAACGAAACAAATCATCGCGATGCTGATTATTACCCTGTTCATAGATCTTCCTTTTGATTGTTAATCCACTTCTTGGTGGATTAGATGCCTAGTGACTTAAATGTAGCACTAAATCTCTCTGTAGAGGCTGGTCTATATTATTGCGGTGCCTCCGCAACAAAGACTGCGCGAATGGGTGCCGGATGTCCCTCGACGGTTTTAGTCGGATCTTCCGGGTCTAAAAAGTCTTTGAGAGATTCAAATTTCATCCATTCGGTCGAGCGCTGCTCTTCAATACTGGTGGTGCTGATATCAACCATACGTGGGTTTTTAAGCCCATTCTTTTTCATCCAGTTGATCAGCATATCTGCTGTCGGTAAGAACCAGACATTGGGCATCTTTGCGTAGCGATCCTGGGGAACCAGAAGCTGGTCTTCATCACCTTCAATAACCAGAGTTTCCAGGACTAACTGGCCGCCGGGCTTTAACAGCTGGCGCAGTTCGCGCAGATGGTCCATGGGCGAGCGACGGTGATAGAGAATCCCCATAGAAAATACTGTGTCAAAGGCGGCCATATTTTCCGGCATATGCTCTATACCCAGAGGCAGCACATCGATAGGTAGCTGTTTTCCGGCAAACTGTTTGATGGCGGCAAACTGAAAAACAAACTTGGCAGAGGGGTCGATACCGATCACCCGCTCAGCACCGGCGCCGAGCATACGCCAGCAGTGATAGCCATTGCCGCAACCGACGTCGAGCACAGTGCGCCCTTTAAGCGATGCCAAATGGGGCAAAACCCGATCCCATTTCCAGTCGGAGCGCCATTCGGTATCCAGATGCATACCAAATAAGTTGTAGGGGCCTTTGCGCCAGGGATGCAGTCCCATCAATGTGGCTTGCAGCGCCAGTCGACGACCTTTGTCCATCAAGCTTATATCACCGATCTGCACGCCATTGCTAAGGTCTATATGCAGCGGGTCGACTTCTGGTAGACGTCTGAGGGTTTCCTCCCATTCAGGCATATCGCCCCAGCGTTCACGGCGCAGTTGATGGGCGATAAGTTCCGGAAGCTGCTGTCCCCATTCACTGAGTTCAGATTCTTCGAGCCAACAAAATAGGGGGCCGTAATCGAGGGATGGTGGGGTCGATGAAGGGGGCATAGTGCTACTCTAAATTAGTGCTATTCAAAATTTAAGTGGGAAATTATAAGGCATTTCCGTTATTGTTTGCTGCTCAGTAATAGGAAAAAAATAAATACAGGAATGCCATAAATAATGACCGACCAAACGATCGAGCCGTCACTCCAGAAAAAATTTGATCAGCTAGAAGAAAAGCTCGCCTATCTGGAAATGAGCAATGTTGAGTTAAATGATGAGATTTTTCGTCAGCAACAGGATATTGATTCATTAACCAAAGCCCATCGTTCACTGCTTGAGCGTCTTGAAGCACTGCAGGATAGTACCGCTGAGGGTGACTTGCAGCAGGGGGAGAAGCCGCCGCATTATTAGTTGATCACGAAGACGATTGAACAGGTCGACGAAAAAATAGAAAATTTATCAGGGAGGGGTCCATGAATAATTTCGATATCAGTGCTGTGGATAAAAGCGCGATAGATCATACATTTGCTTCACAAAAGGCCTATGCGCTTAAGTTGCGCAAATCGACCTGTGCCGAGCGCCTCGAGGTGCTGGCACGCTTTGAGAAAGTCTTTAAAGCCTCCTATGCCAAGATGTATGCCGCAGCCGCAGCAGATTTTGGCAAGCCGGAAGCGGAAGTGGATATGGGCGAGATTATGGTCGTAGTCTCCGAGCTCGCCCATATTCGTAAAAAACTTAAGAAGTGGATGAAAGCCACGCCGGTTAAAGCCTCTATGGCGATGCTCGGTACCTCGTCAAAAATTATTGTCGAGCCCAAAGGCACAAGCCTGGTTATCTCTCCCTGGAACTATCCGTTTAACCTGACCTTTGGTCCGATGATGTCGGCGATTGCCGCGGGTAATACGGTAATCATTAAACCCTCAGAAATGACGCCTAATATGTCGAAGGTGATTGCTGAGATTATCGCCGAGGCTTTTCGTCCTGAAGAGGTGGCGCTGTTTGAGGGTACGGCAGAGGTATCTACCTATTTGACCAGCCTGCCTTTTGATCATATCTTTTTTACCGGCAGCCCGGCGGTGGGCAAACTGGTTATGGCCGCTGCGGCTAAAAACCTTACTTCGGTCACCCTTGAACTGGGTGGCAAGAGTCCGGTGATTGTCGATAAGAGTGCCAATATTGCCAAAGCCGCGCGCAGTATTGCCTTTGGTAAATTCAGCAATAATGGCCAGACCTGTATTGCCCCGGATTACCTGTATGTGGATAAGGCAGTAAAGGATTTATTGATTGCCGAGTTAAAGACCTATATCGGCCACCAATACGGTTTGGGTGAAGACGCTCTGGCGAATGATGATTACTGCCAGATTGCCAATTCTGCCCACCATGGTCGCATATCTGGCCTGTTAGATGATGCCTTGGCCAACGGCGGGCAGTTGATTACTGGTGGTCAGGTCGATGATCAGCGGTGCTCTATTGCCCCGACTCTGGTCGAGGGTATGAGTGCCGATTCACGGATAATGCAGGAGGAGATATTTGGCCCGCTGCTGCCAATTCTTAGCTACACAGATTTGGATGCTGTTCTCGGTCATATCAATAGCCAGCCAAAACCACTGGCACTGTATTTTTACAGCTCGGATAAGCGCGCAATAGATAAAGTGCTCGAGGAAACCAGCGCAGGTGGCACCTGTATTAACCAGTCAGTGGTGCACTTTGCGCATCCTAACTTGCCGTTTGGTGGGGTTAATAACAGTGGTATTGGTATGTCGGGCGGGGAGTGGGGTTTTAAAGCTTTCTCCCATGAGCGCAGTGTTTTGGAAGATAAATGGAGCAGTATTCATTTTATGCATCCACCCTATACCCCAAAGGTAAAAAAGCTGATTAAGATGGCGGTTTCTTTTTTAGGGCGCTAGTTAATCTTAAGCAGGCTTTATAGCCACCAGAGAAGCAAAATTAAAACACTGGAACCAGGGGCTTGCAGATTCAAAACCGCAGGCCTTAAGTCTGTTGATATGGCTGTCCAGAGTTTCGGGAATCAGCACATTTTCGATTGAATCGCGCTTTTGACTAATCTCCAGATCACTGTATCCCTGTGCACTTTTAAACTGGTGATGCAGTTCCGTAAGCAGTTGATTTAAAGACTCTGGCTCAAATAAAAGCTTCTCGGAAATTACCAGGCAGCCTCCGGGCACAAGTCCCGCATAAATCTTTTCCAGCAGTGCCTGACGTTTGTCCAGAGGAATAAATTGCAGGGTAAAGTTCATTACCACCAGCGAGGCATTGCTTATCTCAATATCGCAGATATCTGCTTCAAGTAGTTGCACTGGTGTCTTCGAGCTTTGGTTGTCGAGCAGTGACTGGCAGCGTTCAAGCATCGCCGCGGAGTTATCTACAGCGATGATGGAGACTCCGGGCTGGTCTATCTGCTGGCGAATGGCCAGTGATGAGGCGCCGAGGGAGCAGCCGAGGTCATAACAGTTGCTGTCAGGCTGAACAAAGCGCGCAGCCAGTTCACCGCAGAGATTGATAATCGTCTGGTAGCCGGGTACGGAACGCTGGATCATATCCGGAAAAACATCGACCACGGCCCGATCAAAAACAAAGCGCGGCACATTTCCCAGCGGGCTGGCAAATAGATCGTCGCGCTTTACTGTCGATTTAGACTCGTCGTTCATGGCCGTTAAACCGCAATTGTTTTGAGGCCGGTTTTAGCCGCCAGATCACTGTTGGTAATTACTGCAGTCTGTGCCTTCTCTTGGCGCAGGTAAGTGCTGGCAACCCGTTTAAGGTCTTCATCAGTTACCGCGAGCACACGATTTCTAAACTGCACAATAGAGTCTTTATTGCGGCCATTGAGCTCGCCATGGAAAGCTTGCATCGCTTCGCCAGCGGGTGAGGCGGGCTTGTCGAGACTGCCAATCACACCAAGCACGGCCTCTTCGACTTTATCGGCACCCAGAGGTTTTTCCAGCAGCCAGTTAATGGAATTATCAAAGTCTTCAAGGGTGCCGGCAATTCTCGGGTCGCGATAGGAGTAAAAGCGGAAGGCACCGGACTGGTTATCCTGAGAGGCACCGCCACCATAGGCGCCACCCTGTTCGCGAATGGTGCGATGCAGGTAGCCATTGCGCAATACACCGCCGAGTACCGTCAATGCCGCTGAGTCAGGGTGGCTGGTAGGCACGGTGGGGTAGGCCTTGGCACAGAAGCTGACCTGGGTATTGGTTGTCCAGCAGTGATTGACTGGTGAGAGTGTCGGGTTAAAGCTGATGATATTGCCTGAGGGACTGGTATTTGAGCTACCCCCTGAGAATATCTGCTGCATGGTGCTTTTAAAGCCGCCGAGACGATCTTCTTCAGCGACCAGCAGATACTGGCGCGGCTGTTGCAAGACCAGCTGGTGAATCTCCTCTAGCTGTGCGGCAAGAGACTGCAGCCCAGCTTCGCAATCCAGACCCTGATCAAGCGTCTTGAGTAAGCTGAGGCCGGTAACGCCGCTCCAGCGCTGACTCAGGTAGGCATTGGTCGAAAGTCCGCTGGATGCCGCGGTCATCGCCAGAGAGTGACCGCTGCCAACAATGCTTGATTCACGGTGAGTGCGAATCTGCGAGACCAGCTCGCGCAGGCGCGGCAGTTCAGCAAAGCCGGTTTCCTGCAGAGATTCCTGCATAAGATCGCTCATAGCCTGCTGGTTGCGGGCCAGACCTTTGGCGGAAAAGCTGATATTGCCGTGAAGGGTTTCAATACTGTCTTTGTCGGAGCGCACTGAGGCTGATGCCGAGTAGGCACCAACCACACTTGAGTGCCACAGCTGAGTCTGCTGATAATCTCTGCCACCAACACCCATTTCGGTCACGCAGGTGCTGTAGAGCGGTAGCAGATCCATCTGCGCATCGCTGAGAGCTGGCATAGGCATAATAATCTGCTGGTAGGCAAGACCATTGGTGCCGGCGCTATAGCTTGTCAGTGGGAGAGGCTGACTTTCTGTTGAGTGTTTTTCCGCATAGGCAATATCAATCGGCACATCTTCGATACCGACCTTGGGAAGAATCTCCAGGTCTTCTTCCATCTCCTGACGCTGTTTTAATTCTTTTGCAGAATCGACTATCGCCTGTTTTTCCCCGTCGCTGAGGCTGGCTTTAATCTCTGCCAAACGGACTTTTTCCGCCTGCTCTTTCTGTCGCGCCAACTCTGTATCAGGTTTCATTACCAAACGAATACGGTGCTGGTTGTTCAGCAACAGATCGCGGGCCAGTGATTTAATAAATTCTGGATCCTGGATCTGCTGTTGCAGTTTGTCGAGTACCGGATCCAGATTTAACAGTGCGATCGGATCGCCGCGATGGGTGGCGCTGGTCAGAGAGGTGAGAATTAAATTCAGTCCATAGGGATAGCCGCCACCGGAGACTTCGCGCTGGGATAGTTCCAGCTGGTGCAGGCTGGCTGCCACCTGTTCATGGGGCAGGCCATTTTCTGCAACATCGCGCAGTACATCGAGAATAAGTGCTTCCACAGCATCTGCATGCTCGGGGTTTGAACCCTCCACACCACAGGCAAAGCAGAGCTCTTTTTGCGAATCTTCAAGACCGCACATTGGCGAGGGCGAGGTACCCAGATCTGTGGTTTCCAGTGCTCGCAGCATTGGCGAGCCGCTGTTGTCGAACAGTACACTCGAGAGCAGGCGCGCCTGCATGGTCGCTTCCAGGTCAGTCGATTCACCGAGCAGCCAGGAGACAACTATATGGGTGTTATCTTCGAGGGGCTGTTGATCATCAGCGGCATAGACCTCTTCGAAATATTGCGGTTCGCTGTAACGCTGTTCATTTTCAACAGCAATATGGCAGTCGAGCTTTTCAAAGCGGCTCAGAGCATTCTCTTCAAAGGTAGCCTGATGTTCCTCGGCGGGAATATCACCAAAGGTAATAAAAATTGCATTGCTCGGATGGTAGTTGGTCTCGTAAAAGGCTTTAAATTGCTCGTAGCTCAGATCGGGAATATCGGCCGGCTCTCCGCCACTATTGTAGTGGTAGGTGCTGGTTGGATAGAGATGCTGGGTCATGGTCTGCCAGAGGGTCGAATTAATCGAACTCATGGCGCCTTTCATCTCATTGAAGACCACGCCCTTATAGGTCAGTTCTGAGCCTGTATCTGCGGGATCGGCAAACTCCAGACGGTGGCCTTCTTGAGCAAAGTCCAGCGGGTCGAGACGGGCAAAGAATACCGAATCAAGATAGACACTGAGCAGGTTATTAAAATCTTTTTTGTTCTGGCTGGCGAAAGGGTAGGCCGTCCAGTCGGAACTGGTAAAGGCATTCATAAAGGTATTTAGCGAGCGCCGGATCATCATAAAGAATGGGTCGCGAACCGGGTATTTTTCGCTGCCACAGAGCGCGGTATGTTCGAGAATATGCGCCACACCTGTGGAATCCATAGGCACAGTTCGCAGTGCTACCAGAAATACATTTTCCTTATTGTCTGCCGCCAGGTGGATATGCTGGGCACCGGTTACTCGGTGACGGTATTCCTCGTAGCGAAGTTTTAGGGAAGGTATCTCTTGTTTGCGTAACAGCTCGAAGGCCGAGTTTGGACTATTGGTCATAGAAGGTGATTGCTCTGTGGATGTTAAAACTTTGGAAGGCAGCATTCTACTTGAAGAACAGGTCAGTGGAAATGCTGCTTATTTTAGATTTAAAGAACCGGTCTTTATGAGCGTTTAAATCTTTGACGATATTCAATTGGTGTTGTTTTTTCCCAGCGTTTAAACGCGCGGTAAAAGGTACTGGGTTCCGAGAAGCCGGTCAGGTAGACAATTTCACTGATATCTTCGTCGGTTTTCGACAGTAGCCGTCGAGCCAGAGAATGACGCAGATTATTTAGCAGCTGTTGAAAGCTGGTATCTGCAGTTTTTAGTTGGTGTCTTAGTTGGCGAGGCGTTATCTCAAGTTTTGCGGCAACAGTTTCCAGACTGGCGGTGCCGCTTTCCAGCATTGAGGCGATCAGGCTGTTCACTTCGCCAATAAAGTCTTGCTGCTCCAGCATTGCCATATGATCTTCTGCAACTTTAACATGCAGATTTAAGAGTTCAGGGGCTGAGTTTAACGAACGGTAGTCGAGAGTTTCCCTGGCAAAGTAGAGTCTGAATTCTTCGGCACCAAAGGTTACTTCGCATTGGAATATGCGCTCATATTCAGCGATATCAGTATTGGGCTGGTGCCTGAATATGATTTTTTCGGGTTTAAAGACGCCGTCGGTAATGGCCTGAAACCCTTTGATCACGCCCAGTGTAAGAGCCTCGCTAAAGTGTGAGGTAACAAACTGTCTGTCTACGAAGTAGGCAGTTAGATAGGGTTTTGGTTGTTCAACCAGTCGTGCTTGCAGTGCATCGCTCACCAGCCGCTGATAGTTGATATTTCTGCGCAGCCCATCGCCAAAGTTGGCGCTGCTGTGAAACAGATACTCAATAATTTGCCCTTTATAAATAGGCATTTTCTCGCCAACATGCAGGCCTATACTGGGATCGCCAGATAATTCAGCTGCAGCTTGCCAAAATTTCGGCTGCGCGGAAAATTGAGTACGCAGGTTGGCCGTATAAAGTCTATCTGGTTTAAGCCCCGAGCGTTTCAGTACTTCATTGGCATCAATGCCAAGATTTACTAGACCTTGGTAGGCTAGTCGTACTAAAGTTCCAGCATCGGTTAGGTTTGCCATATATACGTTGATATGAATAGTGTGAAGCTATTATACACGATTGACCGAAATGACATGGTTGTGTTTTTTAAGTGCCAATGACTAACAGGGATTGAGTTATCATTATGGATGACATGAATAGCTTTCAAGCCACAGATACAATTGTAGTCCCCAATACCAAGCCCTCTATGCTGATTGAGAAACTCCCCTGTCTACCCGCTTTACTGGGTAAGTTGGCATTTAAATCATCTACATACGAAGTTTCGGATTCTTTGCCATCGCTCAGAGCGCAACACAAAGATCTGCTTATTGATGCCAAGCATCTAGCCAGATACAGGGCGCTCTGTGGTTTTCAACCCGGCAGCAAAATACCTGCCACCTATTTACAGTCACTGGCAATGCCTCTGGTTCTCAATATTATGAGCAACAGCCAGTTTCCCATCCGCGCTATAGGTAAGATGCATCTTCGCAATCAGGTCTCGGTTCTTGAAAAATTCGATTTGCGGCAGCCTGTTACCCTGACTGTTTCTGTTGGTGATTCAATTCTCACCAGCCGTGGTTTGGAATGGAATATGGACTTTTCCGCTGTGGTTGATAATCAGTTGGTGTGGTCTGGTTTTTCTACATACCTATATGCCTGTGAAACAGGCATGTCGCGCCGGGAAAAGCCGAAATTGATTCGCGGTGATAATCCCCAGGATTGGCTGGTACCCAAGGGTACAGGCCGTCGCTATGGGCGTATATCGGGAGACTGCAACCCAATCCACCTTTCAAGCCTGACCGCTAAATTATTTGGCTTTAGATCTGCAATTGCCCACGGTATGTGGAGCAAGACACGTTGTATAGCAGCACTGGAAGATTCGTTGCCCGAGTTGGGATATACGGTTGATGTCGACTTTATGCGGCCCCTCTACCTACCTTCCAAAGTTAAGTTTTATACCAGACAGCTTGAGTCAGGCCAGCATTTTACACTGTTTAATAAGCGTGGTGAAAAAGCTTATCTTACAGGCCTAATTTCATAGGTATTTTCTATGCCAGATTATAAAGTTCCAGTAAATGACTATCTATTTCTGTTTAACCAGGTCCTGGATATGCAGAGCAAATATCAACATATTGAGGGTGGTGCTGAAGCTACCCCGGATATGCTGGAGGCGATTTTTTTCGAGGCCGCTAAATTTTCTGAAAATGAGTTGGCGCCTATCTACCAGAGTGGTGATGAAGGCTGTACCTGGAATGACGGGGTAGTTACTACTCCGGCAGGTTTTAAAGAAGCCTATAGCAAATTTATTGAAGCTGGCTGGACTACTCTAACGGGTGATCCCGAATTGGGCGGCCAGGGTTTACCTTCCTCCCTAAGTATTGCCGTCAATGAAATGCTGACGACGGCCAACTGGGCCTGGGCTATGTATCCTGGTCTCAGTGAAGGCGCTATTGCTACCCTGGAGACCAGCGGCACTAAGCAACAGCAGCAGGATTATCTGGTTAAGCTGATCAGTGGTGAGTGGAGTGGCACCATGTGCCTTACGGAGCCACATTGCGGCACTGATCTGGGTCAGATGAAATCCAAAGCCACACCCAATGAGGATGGCAGTTACAAGGTTAATGGCACCAAGATATTTATCAGTGCCGGCGAGCATGATCTGACCGAAAATATTGTTCATATAGTGCTGGCGAAGCTGCCCGATGCGCCTGCCGGCACCAAAGGCCTCTCACTGTTTATTATTCCCAAGTTCCTCCCCGCTGCAGATGGATCAGTGGGCGAGCGCAATGGCGTCAAATGTGGCTCAATCGAACACAAGATGGGTATCCACGGCAATGGTACGGCGGTACTTAACTTTGACGACGCCAAAAGCTTTTTAATCGGCAAACCTCATGAGGGCCTTGCGGCAATGTTCACCTATATGAACGTGGCGCGTATAGGTACTGCAAGTCAGGGTGCCGCAGCCGCTGAGCGTTCCTATCAGGGAGCTGCCGTCTATGCTCGCGAGCGTCTGGCGATGCGTTCTCTGTCCGGGGCTAAAAACCCCGATGGCCCAGCGGATGCGATTATTGAGCATCCAGATGTTCGCCGCATGTTACTTACCCAGCGCGTGATTGCTGAGGGTGGTCGGGCGATGGTTATCTATGCAAGCCAGTTTGCCGATCTCTACAGTAGCGGTAAAACCGCTCAGGCCCGGGAAGCTGCGGAAGCTCGTCTTGGCTTTTGCACCCCGATTCTGAAAGGTTTTATTACTGAGCTGGGTGTTGAGGCAGCAAACCACGGTGTGCAGGTTTTTGGTGGTCACGGCTATATCAAGGAGTGGGGCATGGAGCAGATTCTTCGCGACAGCCGTATTGCCACTCTCTATGAGGGCACCACCGGCATTCAGGCACTGGATCTGGTTGGCCGCAAAGTACTATTGGACAAGTTTAAGCAGTTGAATATTTTTACCGGCGAAATGCTGAAATTTGCCGGTCAGTTTTTACCCTGGAAGGCTCAGGGTAAGAATAAAACCTTGCGCAAGCAGGCTTGGGCAGTGACCAAGTTGGCGCTTAAATGGCGTTACCTGGGGATTCGTCTGGGTATGCGTGCGAAAAAGAATCCGGACAATGCCGGTGCAGCCTCTGTGGATTTTCTGATGTTCTCCGGTTACGCCTATATGGCCTTTATGTGGTTGCAGATGAGTGCAGCGGCGAGCAGCCAGTTGCAAGCTGGTGAGGGTGAAAAAGAGTTCCTTGAGGCCAAGTTACATACAGCCAAGTTTTTCTTTGAGCGTATTCTGCCGCGCGCCGATGCCCACGCTAAAACCATGGGTGGCGATATAGACAGCGTTATGGGTATGCCAACCAGTTACTTTGAGTAAGTATTTCTGCCCTTACCCGTTTTAACCATTAGCTATGCGCAAGCGCTCCCGCTTTGGATCAGCCAGGGGAATAGCCTTCAATAGCTGCTGGGTATACTCCTGCTGTGGGTCTGCCCAGAGTGCTTCCGTCTCACCGGACTCAACAATCAATCCCTTGTTCATCACCATCACCCGATCGGAAATATAGCGAACCACCGATAAATCGTGAGAGATAAATAGCATGGTCAGATTGTGGCGCTCAACAAGTTCGAGAATTAGATCGAGAATCTGCGCCTGAATAGTTACATCCAGTGCCGATACTGGTTCATCGGCAATAATCAACTCCGGCTTGGTCGCTATAGCACGGCCAATAGCGATACGCTGGCGCTGACCACCGGAAAACTCATGGGGATATTTGCGCATCTGGCTATGGGCTAATCCCACATCATCCATCAGCTGACGCACCTGTTGATCAATATTGTTGCTGTCAGCCAGACCGTGATAGAGCAGGGGCTCTGCAAGGGTTTCATAGACCGTCATCCGTGGGTTTAGCGAGGCATAGGGATCCTGAAAGATCATCTGCATTCTGCGTCGCCAGGGCACTAACTGTTTTGGTTTGAGGTCGCCGAGGACAGTGCCATCGAATGTTACTGAGCCCGAGGTTGTAGGTGCCAGCTGTAAAATCGAGCGCCCCAGTGTCGACTTGCCTGAGCCAGATTCCCCGACTAAGCCAAGGATCTCGCCGCGCTGTAGATCCAATGAAACGCCATCCACGGCTTTAATCGACTGTTTGCCGTTACTCCCTTTACTGTAGTCCTCAAAGTAGGTTTTCAAATTCCGCACTGTCACCAGCGGTTTATCCTGTTCAGCGCGATTGGGCAGCAACTTGGCGCCCTCGGGAATAGCGGCGAGAAGTTTTTTGGTGTATTCATCCTCGCTGTTGTAGAAGATACGCTCTGTACCGCCGGCCTCTCTGATAGTGCCATCGCACATCACCATTACCTTATCGGCAATACCAGCGAGCACACCGAGATCATGGCTGATAAAGATCACTGCCACATCTCTGGTTTTTTGCAGCTTTTTAATCAGCTCCAGAATCTGCGCCTGAATGGTGACATCAAGAGCGGTGGTGGGCTCATCGCAGATTAATAAGCGCGGCTTATTAATCAGTGCCATGGCGATCATTACGCGCTGGCGCATACCGCCAGAGAATTCATGGGGATAGCAGTCAAAGCGCGCTTCTGGTTCGATAATACCCACTTCATCGAGCAGCTCTATCGCCAGCTTGCGGGCGGTTTTACGATCTTTGATACGCATTTTATCTGGGTGGTAAATCAGCGGTTCAATCAACTGCTCGCCGATACTGATAAAGGGGTTTAATGAGGTCATCGGATCCTGAAAAATCACCGCGATATCATTGCCGCGAATCTGGCGCATCCGAACAGAGTCGCAGGCGAATAAATCCTCGCCATCAAACAGGGCGGTGCCAGCTTCGATTACTGCCGGTGGTTTCGGCAGTAGATCCAACAAGCTGTAGCAGGTGACTGATTTGCCCGAGCCGGACTCGCCGACAATTGCCAATGTCTCGCCGGCATCGACGCTAAAGCTGACATCGTCTACGGCTTTAACCACGCCATTTCTGGTGTGGAAATAAATCTTTAATCCATCGACCTCAAGTAGTGCCATAGGGATTAATCCTTTGAGGTTCTGGGGTCGAGGGCATCGCGCAGGCCATCGCCGAGAAAGTTAAGTGCAAACAGAGTCAGGGACAGTGCAATCCCCGGGAAGATCAGCAGCCAGGGATATTCTTCCATAGTCTCGACGCCATAGTTGATCAGCAGGCCCCAGGAACTCTGTGGCGGTTGAATACCCAGTCCGAGAAAGCTTAAAAACGCCTCGAGTAACATCACGCTGGGTATGGTCAATGTGGTGTAGACGATCACCGGGCCGAGGGTGTTGGGAATAATATGGCGGCGGATAATTGTCCATTGGGAGAGTCCCAGGGAGTGGGCGGCTTCAACAAATTCCTGCTTGCGCAGTGCCATTACCTGACTGCGCACGATACGCGCCATGGTTAACCATTCGACGGCGCCAATAGCCAAAAACAATAATAGGATATTTCGTCCAAAAACCACCATCAACAGCACGATAAAAATCATAAACGGCAGGGCGTACATAATATCGACAATGCGCATCATCACCGCATCGGTTCGGCCACCAACAAAGCCGGCGACGGCCCCCCAGACTACCCCTATCAATAGGGCTACAGCTGTTGCGATAAAACCAACTGTGAGCGATACCCGTCCACCGTACATAATCCGTGTCAGCATATCGCGACCAAAGATATCGGTTCCTAACCAGTGTTCTACTGAGGGTGAAGTTGCTCCCAAAATCAGGTTTTGCTCTTCGTAGCCGTAAGGTGCAATCCAGGGTGTCAGTAGAGAGACCACACACAGCAGGCCGAGGACGGCGAGGCCAAACAGGGCGAGGTAATTTTTGCACAGCTTGATCCACGCATCCTGCCACAATGAGGTACCTTGCTCTTCGGATTGCAGCTCTTTTATAGCCATCAGTTATTCCCTCCGGCCTGCTGCTGGCGCAATTTTGGGTTTAACCAGATGGCGAGCATATCGGATAGCAAGTTAAACAAGATAATCAGTGTCGCGAAGAAGATCGTCATACCGAGAATCATGGTGTAGTCGCGATTAAATGCGGCCTGCACATAGAAGCGACCCAGCCCGGGGATTTGGAAAATGGTCTCGACGACAAATGAGCCACCGAGGAGTCCGGCAAAGGCCGGCCCTAAAAAAGCCACCACGGGTATCAGGCCGCCACGCAATGCGTGCTTAAAGATAATTAACCGCTCTGAGAGACCTTTGGCGCGGGCGGTACGGATATAGTCCTGAGATAAGACTTCGAGCATGCCACCTCTGGATAGGCGCGCTATATAGGCGGCATAACCAGTGCCCAGGGTGATTGAGGGCATAATTTTATCGCCGGGTATATCGCCCCAGCCGGAGACAGGCAGCCATTCCAGATGAATACCAAATACCAGAACCAGCAATGGCCCAAGTAAGAAAGAGGGCATACAGATACCGAGCATGGCCGCAGACATCGGTACATAGTCCTGCATGCTGTTGGGGCGCATTGCGGCGATAACTCCGGCGCTGATACCAATCACCAGAGCGACCAGCATGGCGTAGAGGGCAAGTTCTGCTGTGGCCGGTAAGCCAGCGGCAATCAATTCATTGACGGTGCGTCCTGAATATTTAAAGGAAGGACCAAAATCTCCTTTTAGTACATCACCGAGATAGCTGACATACTGCTGCCACAGTGGTTGGTCGAGATTGTACTGCGCCTCAAGGGCTTTGATAACTTCTGGTGGCACGGCTTTATCCGCGGAAAAGGGACCGCCGGGTGCTGAGTGAACCAGCAGAAAGGTCGCGCTGATAACAATCAGCAATACAGGTATGGCCTGGAGTAGTCGGTTAAGGGCAAACCTCAACATTAGTTCTCTACTCCTGTATCCGCTTCAAGGTAAATTTCTTTAAATGAAGGTTGGTTGAGAATATTGTCATTAAAGTTTTTCACCGAGGTATTGACCAGATTGTTGGAGGTGTAAATATAAATTGGGATCACCGGCATATCTTCCATCAGCATCTTTTCCGCGGCTGTAAAAATAGCCAGCCGCTCGGTATGGGTTTTGGCGGTGGGGGCTTCCTCTAGAATCAACCGGTCATACTCTTCATTGCACCAGCCAGTTCTGTTGTTGCCGCCATTGCAGAGAAACATATCGAGAAAATTATTCGGGTCAACATAGTCGCCAATCCAGCCAGCGCGGGCAATTTCATAGTCGCGACCAGTGACACTGTTGAGGTAGACCTTCCATTCCTGGTTGAGCAGTTTGACGTCGATATTGAGGTGGGTTTTCCACATCTGCTGAATAGCGACGGCAATCTTGCGGTGACCTTCACTGGTGTTGTAGAGAATTTCTGTGGCGGGGAATCCCTCGCCATTGGGGTATCCGGCCTCGGCTAATAGTTGTTTTGCGGCCTCGGGATTAAATTCCAAATCGCTCTCTGGGAAGTATCCCATGGTGTTGGGTGGGGTCATGGCATAGGCGGGAATCTGCCCGGCTTTGAGTATGCGCTGGGTTATTTTCTCGCGGTCTATGGTCATACCCAGCGCCCGTCTAACGCGCTTATCCTGCAGGTGTGGAACCCGCACATTCAGGCGATAAAAGTAGGTGCCCAGATAGGGGTCAATATGCAGAGCTGGATCATTGCGGCTCTGGTAGGTTGCAACCTTATCGGCGGGAACGGTGCCGCTGTAATGAAGCTGCCCAGCGCGAAACATACGCTCTTCGGTGATCGCGTTTTCGGTGGGATAGAAGATGATTTTATTTAAGCGGACGCTGTCGGCATCCCAGTAGTTAGGATTGCGCTCGACGACTACGCGACGATTGATTTTCCACTCCAATAACTGAAAGGCACCGTTGCCAACCAGATTGCCCTCATAGGTCCAGCGGGTACCGCGCTCATCTGCATCACCAAATTTTTCGATGGTGGGGCGATGGACTGGATAGAGGCTGTAATGGTCGAGCAGTTGTAAGAAATAGGGGGTTGGGTTTTTTAGCGTCACCTGAAGTCTGTGATCATCCAGCGCTTTAACGCCAACCTGATCAAAATCAGTGATCTCTCCCTCGTAATACTCTTTGGCGTTTTCAATGGAGAAATACATATAGGCGTAGAGGTTGCCCAACGCCGGTTGCAGGGCGCGCCACCAGGACCAGACATAGTCATGGGCATTGTGGGGGTCACCATTTGACCAGCGGGCGTTGTCACGCAGGTAAAAGGTATAAACGCGGCCGTCTTCACTGACGTCCCATGATTTGGCGACGCCAGGTCTGGGTTCGAGGGTTTTACTGTCCTTGAGAACCAGGCCTTCCATAAGGGCAATAATGATTTTGTGTTCAGGTACGCCGGTGGCGATATGCGGATCTAGACTTTGAGGTTCGGTGCCATTGCCCCAATGCAGTGTTCCACTGCGGTTACCGCTTGAGACGTTGTTTTCGGAGGAACCACAGCTGCTGAGTAGGAGCGTTGTGAGCAGGGTTATCGCGATTGTTGAACAGAGCGTGAAGATTGAATCTGAGACCTGCCGCTTCATCGAATAAAAATCCTTAATTATTGTTGTATAAGCCCAGCGCCCAATAGGTCGGCTTGAGTCAGTGTAAACAAGCCAGCAGGCTCTGTGAAGTTCAGGCTCTGCAATGAAACACTTCCGTCGTTGAAACCATAGACTTTTTGAGTCGGTTTTAACAGGGGTCATGTAGTTATTGTTTAAGCTGTTGCACTTGCAGGCCAAACCTCGGATAATCCCGCGCTCTGTTTCAATGGTGTCCCTCATTGGTCCCCTCGCAACAGCCAACCGCGAATCCCGCCAGGCCCGGAAGGGAGCAACGGTAGCGGTTATGCTGTGTGCCGAGGTGTGGCTGATGGGGGTCACCGCCATTAATTATCCTCCAGCATCTAATTCCTTTGCTTGTCATTCTGAACGTATGTGAAGAATCTTTTTAGTTTTGCCTCCATTAATGCCAAAGCTTCCTTACTTAATGTTCTGAGTGTGGGTGAAGTATCTCCACCGTAGTGGGGTCGCCCAATAGTGGCGCTGCCCTGATTAGATCGACTCCCTCAGCTCGACTTGAAGGTTGCAGTGGTTTCCAGCGCGCACAAAACTCGCTTCGCTCAGACAGTTGCTCGCTCAATCTGGAAACCACTGCAACCATAAGCGGAGCCTGACTGATCCAATAAGGGTAGCGCCACTCTTGGGCTTTGTGCGGGGGTTGGT
>Ga0206125_10002026_pt1 | contig 22130 bp, 22 predicted proteins | sample Helgoland_Spring_4_FD_148598 | JGI IMG/M metagenome (GOLD analysis project Ga0206125, IMG submission 148598) | Pelagic subsurface seawater microbial communities from Kabeltonne, Helgoland, North Sea - Helgoland_Spring_Bloom_20160331_1 | ecosystem: Environmental > Aquatic > Marine > Epipelagic ... | reverse complement strand
ATAGTGGTTTCTTCATTACAAAATGAAATATTAAAAACGTGGAAACCTGAAACACCAGGAAAAAACATCTACAATATTGAGCGCGATTGGTATGTTCGAGAAAGTCCAAAAGACAATTTCATTTATACATTTGAAATCACTAATGAAGATTTAATACGGCAAGAAGAGTAGTATTTGTAGGTAATAATTCAAACATCATGAAGAAATTGACAATGCTTTTAATCTTTATACTGATTGGCCTTAATTTATCGAGTTGTGACCCTGAAGAATCATTTTTTCTTCATTATTATCAAATATACCTTAAAAATAATACGGACGAAGAAATAAAACTAATCTATCATAAATTAGGAATTAGAGACACCATAGTCATAAATACTCGGAATAAAATAACATCAAAGTATTTTGAACACTATTCTTATTCATCTGACCTAAATGAAAATATTGACTTTAATCTAATTATAAAAAAAGGTGTTAATGAATGCTTTAACAACAGAATTGGTGAGTTAGAACTATACATAGGTGATAAATTTATTAAAACATGGAAAGGAGTAGCAGCAGAACATTTGGGACCTCAATTAAATAGCCCTTATAATCTCGATTCTTGGGATTTACTCAAATATGATAAGGTCCTTAGACTGCGTTATGATGAATTCATTTATGGAGAAATTGTATTTACCATAACTGATGAAGACATAATACGCCAAGAAGAGTAATTTTTAGAGACCGCTTGTTAAGAGAAAACAGTTATAGAGACCAAACAGATGTAAGAAATTTATTTACAGCTTATTATTGGAGTTAACTTTAAATATTCGATAATGAAAAAAATTAGCTTTTTGCTATTGACAATACTACCCTTATTTGGTTGTGATCCTGAGAGATGCTCTACATATTACATCAATAATAAAAGCGCTCAAGACATTTCCTTAAATTACGTTTCAAAATCACCAAATTTCTACAAAAAAATAATTATTGGTGCTGACTCGAATGATCTTTTTTCAGATAAAACCTGTGCTATCGGTGGCATCTCAATTGATATTGATGCCGACTCAATCTACCTGTCACATGAAGATGAAATTCTAAAAATATGGAAACCTGATTCTGAAGGAAAAAACATCTACAATATTGAGCGCGATTGGTATGTTCGAGAAAGTCCAAAAGACAATTTCATTTATATTTTTGAAATAACTAATGAAGATTTAAATAGGTAGAAATAATAACTTCCAAAAGATTATCCCAATTAAAACCATAAACAAGTTTTGTCTTAACGCGTATTAAATCAAATTTTTCGATCAGTGCGTAAAAAAAAGAGCTGTCTCCACGAGACAGCTCTTTTATATATTAAATAGTTGGAACTCTTATTTTCCTTCCATTTTCTTTTTCAAGTCAGCAAGACCAGCAATATCTCCAAACGTTGCTTTGTCAGCAGCTTCTGCTTTTTTACTAGCAGCTTTGATATTCTTAGCCTCTTCAGCTCTAAAGATTGCCGTATGAGAAGCAACAATTCTTCTGTATTCCTTGTTGAATTCTAATACTTTAAAGTCAGTAGCATCTCCTTTTCCAAGTTTACTACCATCTTCTTTCTCTAAATGACGTCCTGGTACGAAAGCCTCAACTCCGTCAGCAAACGTTACGATTGCTCCTTTGTCAGTCTTTTCTTTAATCGTACCTGCATGTACAGAATCTATCGTGTATGTAGCTTCATGTGCATCCCAAGGATTGTCTTGTGTTTGTTTGTGACCTAAGTTCAACTTACGGTTTTCAACATCCAATTCTAATACTTGAACATCTAACACATCACCAACATTTACAAAGTCAGATGGGTGCTTAATTTTCTTAGTCCAAGAAAGATCAGAAATATAAACCAATCCGTCAATACCTTCTTCAAGCTCAACAAATACACCAAAGTTTGTGTAATTTCTTACCGTTCCTTTGTGTGCAGAACCTACAGGGTATTTCTTAGTAATGTCTGTCCATGGATCTGGGTGCAATTGCTTGATACCCAATGACATTTTTCTATCATCTCTATCCAAAGTCAATACGACTGCTTCTACCTCATCACCAACTTTTACAAAGTCTTGTGCTGAACGTAAGTGTGTAGACCATGACATTTCAGATACGTGAACCAAACCTTCAACTCCTTGGTTTACTTCAATAAACGCACCGTAATCAGCAAGTACAACTACTTTACCTTTTACTTTATCACCTACTTTAAGTTCAGCATCTAAAGCTTCCCATGGGTGAGCACTCAATTGTTTCAATCCTAATTGAATTCTTGTTTTTTGATCGTCAAAATCAAGAATTACAACATTTAATTTTTGATCCAACTCAACAACCTCAGATGGGTGGTTGATTCTCGACCAAGATAAGTCAGTAATATGTACCAAACCGTCTACACCACCTAAATCGATGAATACACCGTAAGAAGTTACGTTTTTCACGATACCTTCAAGTACTTGACCTTTTTCAAGCTTACTAATGATTTCTTTCTTTTGAATCTCGATATCAGCTTCGATAAGCGCTTTATGAGAAACAACAACGTTTTTAAATTCATGGTTGATTTTCACAACTTTGAATTCCATTGTTTTGTCTACATATTGATCGTAATTTCTAATTGGCTTCACGTCAATTTGAGAACCTGGCAAGAACGCCTCAATTCCAAATACGTCAACAATCATACCTCCTCTAGTTCTGCACTTCACGAATCCGTTTACTACTTCACCAGTTTCTTGAGCATTGATTACTCTATCCCAAGCTTTGATTACTCTCGCTTTTTTATGAGACAATACCAATTGACCAGAAACATCTTCTCTCTTATCAACCAATACTTCAACAACATCACCAACAGCTAAGTTAGGGTTGTAACGGAATTCGTTCAAAGAGATAACTCCTTCAGACTTAGAATTGATATCGATGATTGCATCACGCTCAGTAATTCTTGTTACCTTACCTTCAATTACATCCAACTCGTTTACAAAACCTACGGTTCCTTCTAAAGCAGATTCAAATTCTTTTAGTTTAGACTCATCTACAGCCTCAATACCTTCTTCGTATTTATGCCAATCAAAGCTTGCTAAAAATTCTTCTGGGTTTACAACTTCAACAGCAGGTACTTCCTGTGCTTCAGTTTCGTTTTTTAATTCTTCAGACATAATGTCTTTTCTTTTGTATCTTATTGCTGACCAGATTGTTTAAACGAAATCAACATAAGAGATGTTAATTAATTTTATTTCTATAATTCCCTTTCCAATTCTGTACTCGTAAAAAGGAGTGCAAATTTACTGTTTATTTCCGAATCTAACAAAACAAAATCAAATGATTTTTAGACACTTAAGACTCAATCCTAAAATACTTGCAAACCAACACCTACAAGGTGCCAAGTAAGCACCACTGCTTTTAACAGCACATTAACACAAAACACTGAATACCTTTGCTATTTTTGTGTACAACCATTCCCCCTAAATGACTAAAAAACTACTCATATTACTCACTATTATTGTCCTAATCAGTTGTAATACCACAAATGATTCAAACAAACACAGCGTCTATTTTGGAGGTGAAATTAAAAATCCAACAGCAGGTTTTATCTGTCTTAAGAAAGACTCAGAACTAATCGACACCTTGTTCTTGTCGGCACAAAACAAATTTTCTAAACACTTCACTCAACTTCGCAAGGGGCTGTATACTTTCCATCACGGCAATGAATTGCAATACATATTCCTCGACGCGCAAGACAGCATTTCAATTCACCTGAACACAAAAGATTTTGATGAATCTTTGACTTTTTCAGGAAAAGGCGCCGAAAAAAATGAGTATTTGCTCAATTTATTTCTTGAAAATGAAAAAGAAGACAAGCTATTTCATCAATACTTCCGACTTTCGCCGCAAGAATTCAAGGACAAAGTAGACCTACTACAAGAACTAAAATACGTAGATCTTGAAGAATTTGAAATTTCACAGAACAATCGTTGCAAAGCGTTCTCGAAAATAGCAAAAGCCACCATCGACTTTTCTCTATACAAGAAGATGGAATACTATCCTTGGGCGCACAAAAACATTACAACAGCAAAACATTTTGAAGAAATTGATGATTCTTTCTATGCGTATAGAAAAAACATCGATTTAAACGACGAAGACATGATAGGGTATTATGTATACACCAATTACCTTATCAATTACCTATACAATCAGGCATTTCAAAATCTAAAAAACAAGGAGTTTTCAAAAAACGAAATCAGGATTGAATTTTTTAAAGCGGTTGAAAAGAACATTACCCTCGAAAGTTTTAAAAACAAATTGCTGATGGATAATATTCTTCACAATATTTTAAAAAACCCGAATACGAACGACCTCGATGTGCTGCATTTATTTTTAAATATTTCTACTAACCTGGCCGACAAAGAAAAGATAGCGCGTCTCATTGAAAATAAAATTTCACTGCAAAACAACCAATCAATACCCAATTTCACGCTTACAAATACAAAGAACATCGATGTTCCACTCAATCGTGTTATCCGCAACAAAAAAGCGGTGGTTTATTTTTGGTCTAAGAAATACATGTCTCCAAAATACCTATCGTCTCGAATTACTTATTTACGCAAAAAACATCCCAATTACACTTTTATTGGAATCAACATAGACCAAAATCCTTATCCAGCAACAACTGAAGCTTCATTTCCTTTTGAAAAACACCAATTTAAACTTCCCAAAACAAGCATTGCTCAGAAATTTTGTTCAAGTGGCTATCCTAGAACCCTTATCATTTCAAACAAAGGACAAATTTTAAACAGCTATACAAACATAAGTACTAAAGATTTTTCTACCAGTTTAGCTTCCTTCTAAAAAATAAAGACTTTCATTAGATTCCTGCAACTATTAGACGTACCTTTGCACACTTTTAACACTGACTAACAAGGTAGCGATATTATTTTGTAAGTCAATAACTTATACATAATGTCGACATTTTTAGAACTAGGATTGAATGAAGAAATCCTAAAAGCCTTAACTGATTTAGGCTACGAAAAGCCATCAGAAATTCAAGAAAAGGCAATTCCACAAGTAATTTCATCAACAGATGACTTAAAAGCATTTGCTCAAACTGGAACAGGAAAAACAGCTGCTTTCAGTTTACCTGTCTTGCAGTTATTAGACGCCAACAGCAAAAGCACACAAGCAATAATCCTTTCTCCAACAAGAGAATTGGCCGTGCAAATTGGAAACAACATCAAAGACTTTTCGAAATACATGAAAGGTGTGAATGTACTTACCGTTTATGGTGGTGCTAATATTGACGAGCAAATTAGAGGGCTTAAAAAGGGGGTTCAAATTGTAGTGGGAACTCCGGGAAGAACCGTAGACCTTATCAAAAGAAAACAACTAAAGCTAGACAACATCAAATGGCTTATTTTGGATGAAGCAGACGAGATGCTCAATATGGGATTCAAAGACGAATTGGATCAAGTATTAGAAGTGACTCCAGACGACAAACAAACTTTGTTATTCTCTGCAACCTTCCCTAGAGAAGTTGAATCCATCGCTAGAAATTATATGAACAATCCTGCCGAAATTAGTGCAGGTCAGAAAAACACGGGATCCGACAATGTCTCCAACGAATATTACGTTGTTACAGAAAGAAACAGATATCCTGCGTTGAAGCGAATTGCTGATGCCAATCCAGACGTCTATGGAATTGTATTTTGTAGAACCAAAAGAGAAACAGCACAAGTTGCAGACAATCTAATTCAAGACGGATACAACGCTGATGCTTTACATGGAGATCTTTCCCAAGCGCAACGCGATGGAGTGATGCAAAAATTCCGCAACAAATCCTTACAGATATTGGTAGCTACAGATGTTGCAGCTCGTGGATTGGACGTAAACAACTTAACACATGTCATCAATTACAAATTACCAGATCAAACAGAAGCCTATACACACCGTAGTGGAAGAACTGGTAGAGCGGGTAATAAAGGAATCTCAATTGCATTGATAACCAATAAAGAAATTGGAAAACTTCGTCCAATTGAAAGAAAAATAAAAAAGAAATTCGAAAAGAAGGTTGTTCCTACTGGAGAAGAAATATGCAAAAGTCAATTGTTCAGTTTAATTCACAATGTAAAAGAAACAGAAGTGAATCACGAACAAATCGACACCTATTTAGAAAGTATCTATAGCAGCTTAGAAGGTTTAGATAGAGAAGAACTAATCCAAAAATTTGTTTCTGTAGAATTTAATAAATTCCTCAAATACTATTCGAATGCGCGCGATCTTAACGATGTGGAACGCGACAGAAGAAGTGACGAAAGAGGAAAATCTAGAGACGACGAAAACATGACGCGTTTCTTTATCAACCTAGGTAGAAAAGACAATTTAAATCCTGGAAAACTAATAGGCCTGATCAACGAACAAAACATTACAAACAATGTTGAAATTGGTCAGATTGAAATTTTAGACACCTTTTCATTCTTTGAATTGGACAAAAACTTTACCGATGAAACCATCAGTGCTTTTACCGATGCAAGTTTTAATGGACGTAATGTAAATGTTGAAATCACCGAAAAGAAAAAACGTTCTGGTGGAGGAAGAGACCGCAGACGTGGAGGTGATGACAGAAGAGGTCGTGGAAGACGTTTTGAAGGCGGAAGATCTGGAGGAAGAAGTGACCGAAGCAGTAGTCGAAGAAGAGACGGAGGAGGAGACAGAAACAACTCATACGACCGTCAGGATCGCCCAGACAGAAGCGACAGAAGAAGTTCTGACAAACCAGACAGAAGTGCTGGATTTGGGCGAAAAAGAAAATAATTAAGAAACCTCAAAAAAATGCCTACTAATTTCAGTAGGCATTTTTTTTGAACAAAACTGTACTCAACTACCTATACAAACTAAAAAAGCCTGTTTCTTTGAAGAAACAGGCTTTTAAATTCTTAATTCAATACACTAACTCAACTCTTCGTTGGTTCTTAGTTTTTGAATGTATTGCGCTTTAATGTTTTGCTTACGTTTTGCAACTGATGGCTTTGTGAAATGCTGACGCTCACGTAATTGACGCATTGTTTTCGTTCGGTCGAATTTTCTCTTAAAACGTTTCAACGCTCTGTCGATATTCTCTCCTTCTTTAATAGGTATAATTAACATTGTGTATCACCTCCTCTCATCGTACTCTCTTTAATATGTTTATCGTTGGGAAAAATCCTCAACTGTTATTTATTTAATTGGTGTGCAAATGTACAACTAATTTCAAGACAAAAAAATGGAATCTTGAAAAATATATATTCTTTTAATTTAACTTATGAAAAACGCTACATCCAACAAATTCTGTCTATGTAATCAACTTTACCATTTATAGAAGCTCCCTAAGTTCTATCGAAATATTGAACAGTAAATTACGCTTTAAGTAGTTCTCTTGAAATAACCACTTTTTGAATTTCGGTAGTTCCTTCTCCTATAGTACATAGTTTGGCATCTCTATAGAATTTTTCTACAGGAAAGTCTTTGGTATACCCATATCCTCCGTGAATCTGAACCGCTTCGTTGGCAGTTCTTACACAACATTCTGAAGCATACATTTTTGCCATGGCACCTATCTTAGTCATAGGTTTTCCCTCATTTTTAAAGGCCGCTGCTTTATGAGTTAACAATTCTGCTGCTTCAATCTCGGTGGCAATATCGGCAAGTTTAAACGAGATTCCCTGGAAGGAAGCAATCGGCTTTCCGAATTGTACACGCTCCTTGGAATATTTTAGTGAAGCTTCATAGGCTCCTTTTGCGATTCCTAATGACAAGGCAGCGATAGAAATTCTTCCCCCGTCTAAAACCTTCATCGATTGAATAAAGCCTTCACCTATTTCGCCAAGAATATTATCTTTAGAGACACGACAGTTATCAAATACAAGTTCTGCAGTTTCAGAAGCGCGCATTCCTAATTTATTTTCTTTTTTTCCGGATGTAAATCCAGGCGTTCCTTTTTCTATGGCAAAAGCAGTCATTCCATGTGAATCTCCTTTTTCACCAGTACGTACAATAACAACCGCAATATCTCCGCTAATTCCGTGTGTTATAAAGTTTTTGGCACCATTAAGCACATAATAATCTCCATCTTCAACAGCTGTAGTCGACATGCCTCCGGCGTCAGAACCCGTGTTGTGCTCTGTCAAACCCCAAGCACCAATCCATTCTCCAGTTGCTAGCTTGGGCAACCATTTTTTCTTTTGCGCTTCATTTCCAAACTGCAAGATATGACCTGTACACAATGAATTATGAGCCGCAACCGACAATCCAATCGCACCATCTATTTTGGATATTTCCTCTAAAATAAGCACATAGTCATGGTAATCCATACCAGAACCTCCATAGGCTTCAGGCACCAATACCCCCATAAAACCCATTTCACCGATTTTCCGAAATAAGTCAACAGGAAAAGTCTGACTTTCGTCCCATTCCATCACATAAGGTGCTATATGTTGCTTTGCAAAATCTCGAATCGAGGCTGCAATCATTGCTTGTGTTTCAGTATAACCGAAGTCCATATAAAATAGTTTCTTTTTAAAACGAAAAATTAATAAAAATCGTATTCGTCATTTAGCTCGCAAATATAATGCTATTCTGTCATATTTATCAACGGGAAATTCAGGTATTTTTTTTATTTCTTTTAAGTTTGCAATTTTCCCTACTGAATCGCGGTAATTAAACAGCATTTTTGTCGTTTTATAATCTAAGTAAACGATCGACAGAACTTCTTTAAAACTAGCAGTATTGATGTCTATTTTATGAATTACTGGTAATGTATAGATTTTAAAATTGTTTTTTAAATTATCAGCAGTACGTTTAGACATGCCCCAAACCTCATCCAACTGATTATTATAGCTAAACCCTCCAAGTAATTTTCGATAGTTAACAATTCGATTGGCCAATTTTTCCTCTACTCCATGAATTCGTTGAAAGTCTTGTGATGTTGCCAAATTTACATCCTTTTTAACCAAAACTTTTACTTTGTTCTTTCTTGGCGCTGTATAATACTTCTTCTCAGGAAAAATAAACAATGGGACAAACAGTTTCATTAAAGAATCCGACACCTGAGTGACACGTTGAAAATCTGAAGCACTGTTGATCCATTTATTTGCATTTCGATACGCAAACAATCGATCAATTTCAGCCAATGACATCCCCAAAAGATAGCCTCTTTCATCCGTGAGATAATTGGGATTGAAACGTTTTTTTCTACTCTTTTCTCGTTTTAACGCGTTCAAAGAATCAACTTGATTGGTGAATGCAATTAATTCCTTGTCGTGAATAACTACAGTAGAAGGCACTGATATATAATGCAGCAGTGTTTGTAACAAGAGGATTGCTAAAAGAAAATAAAAAGCCCCATTTCGTTGTTTTTTGTTCAACTTGAAATGGGGTTTTATAAAAGTCATCTTGATTATTTATCAGAGAAACACTGTTCTATTTTTTGCCGATTGCTTTAAGGTAACGATTTAACTCACTCTTTACTTTTGGCGTTAAAATTAAGAGTCCTATAATATTCGGAAAAACCATGGCAAATATCATCGCATCTGAAAATTCAATTACAGAATTCAAACTAGAAGAAGCCCCAACAACCACGAAGAACAAAAACAATCCTTTGTAAGTTAAATCGGCAACTTTTCCTTTTCCGAACAAATATTTCCAACCTTGAATTCCATAATATGACCAAGAAAGCATTGTAGAAAAGGCAAACAAAATAACTGCAATGGTCAATAATATTGAAAAATTAGGAATAACAGAATCAAATGCAAGAGAGGTTAAATCAACACCTCCCAAAGCTTCACCAGAGTCATTAAGAATAACACTACTTCCTTCTAAGTTACCATAAGTAAACAAATTGCTTTTGATGTTTGTAATTACAATTACCAAAGCAGTCATAGTACATATAACTACTGTATCTACAAAAGGGCCTATAGAGGCTACGATTCCCTCACTAGCAGGAAATCTTGTTTTAACCGCGGCATGCGCAATTGAAGCAGAACCGACACCAGCTTCATTTGAAAACGCTGCTCTTCTAAACCCTTGAATCATCACCCCAATTACACCACCCACTACGGCATTACTTCCAAAGGCTCCCGTCCAAATCTCAACGATTCCTGTAGGAATTGCATCTATATTCAATACCAAAATCACTAGAGAAGCACCAACATACATAATTCCCATAAAAGGAACAATCTTTTCAGTTACCAAACCAATTCTTTTGATTCCTCCAATAATTACAGTTCCGACCAATACAGCCATTATCATTCCGAACCAAAAACCGTTATCTACACCAAACAAAACTTTCAACTGTGCTGCTGCCTGATTAGACTGAAACATATTCCCGCCACCAAACGAACCTCCAATTACAAAGATTGCAAATAGTATAGCTAAGACTTTCCCAAGCCCTGCAAATTTGGTTTCTTTCAGACCTTCTTTGAGATAGTACATAGGACCTCCATAAACTTTTCCGTCCGGACCTACTTCTCTGTATTTAACACCTAAAGTGGCTTCAACCAGTTTTGTAGACATTCCTAAAAATCCGGCGAGTATCATCCAAAGTGTTGCTCCCGGACCTCCAATGGCAATTGCCACGGCTACGCCCGCAATATTTCCCAAACCAACCGTAGCAGATAAAGCAGCAGTCAAAGCTTGAAAATGTGTAACTTCTCCAACAACACCTTCAGTTTGAGGACTTTCGAACACATCACCACCGGGCGTAGGATCGCCGGCTACCGGTTCGACACTATGATGATCTATATCGTCATACTTCCCTTTTGCCGCATTAATGGCAACGCCCAATAGACGTACATTGGCAAATTTAAAATACAGTGTAAAAAACAAGGCTCCTAGCAACAATACCATCAAAACAATAGGCACTTGAATACCTACAATAGGTACAGAATAAAAAACGATACTTCCTATAGTATCAGCAAAGGGTTTAAATCCCGATTCAATTTTTTCATCAATGGACATCTCTTGAGCGAAACTTACAATAGGTAAGAAACTGGCAAATATTACTAGAATTTTATTTTTCATAAAAAAAGGTTTGTTAATAATTTTACAATGATACTAAAAAATAAATAAATGTTAATGTCAAAAAAGTTCTTTTAATTTTAATATTTGATCTGGACTGCCCAATAGAATTAAATTCGATTTCGCTTTTAGAATCATGTCGGAAGACGGATTGATAATATAATCCCCTTCACCCGTTACAAAACCAATGACACTACACCCAGTTTTACGTCTTAAGTCCAAATCACGAATGGATTTCAGCAAGTATTCTTTTGGTAAATCTTCCACAGCTATTTCTTCCAAATTAGCAGAGTTTTCGCCATCCAAAGAAATACGATTTACAAATTCCACCAAATCTGGGGTTACAACCAAAGATGCCATATGCTCCCCGCCCAACTTGTCGGGCATGATTACATTATCGGCTCCTGCAATTTTTAATTTTTTTTGTGTAGACTCGTTGGTAGCCCTACTCACAATAGTCATCTTTTCATTCAATTGACGAGAGGACAACACAACATATAAGTTATCGGCATCTGAAGGCAGTGCGGTTATTAGGTTCTGAGCATTCTCCACACCTGCTTTCAACAAAGATTCGTCATCGGTAGCATCACCATCGATAAACAAAAATCCTTCTTCTTCAATTTCTTTTAATAGTTCAGGTGATTTTTCGATCACCACGCAGGACTTTTTGAATTTTTTTAATTTTGACGCCGCCTGTCTTCCGTTTCGACCATATCCACAGACAATCGTATGCCCTTCTAGTGCATTGATCTTTTTTAAAATTTTGTTTGTTTTTAATGCTTCCATCAGTGTGCTGTTTGACAAATATTCCGAAACTACGGTCACCACATAACCATAGATACTAATACTCATTAAAATTAAAAATACGGTAAATAGTTTACCTCCATCTGTTAACGGATGTACTTCACTAAATCCAACGGTGGTAATGGTAATAATGGTCATATACAAACCATCTATAAGTGGAAAATCGAATACATATGTATATCCGAATACGCCAACTATAATTGCGCTTAAAAAGAGAAATACGGCTTTGTAAATTCTAGATGTCAAATTTTCTTTTTTTAAGTATTACAAATCAAATACAGAAGTTCTCTTTGTGTAAAACAAATCCTTTACTTTTAGTAAAAACGCCAAAACTAAATAGATGGCAAAAGACGCTCCTAAGGTCACAAACGAAAGATATATAAAAAGCAAACGTATGTTCTTTACGCCAATTCCTAAACGCTCAGAAAAACGAGAAGAAACATTAAAACCATGCCGTTCAAAATAATGTCGAATGCTATGTATTACTTTCATGTTTCTGTTTTTGAATTTTCAAGCAATATAGGAAATTAATGGGATTATCTCTTCCTAAAAACACGCTTTTTATCTACAACTCTCTAACCATAATACCATCTGAAACGGTCTAAACATTTTGGTTTTTTTGATTACAACACAAACCTTTACAAAAACTTTCAGAACACAGCCGAAAAGTATATTTTTGTCATCAAAATACGAGAACTCATGACAAAACAAGATCTGATAGCACAAATCAAACTTAAAAAATCATTTTTATGCATAGGTTTGGATGTGGACTTGAATAAAATTCCTGAACATTTATTGGCAACCGAAGATCCTATTTTTGAGTTCAACAAGCAAATTATAGATGCAACACACCATTTGGCGGTTGCTTACAAACCCAATACCGCTTTTTACGAGTGCTATGGTTTGAAAGGATGGCAATCTTTAGAAAAGACCATCAATTACCTCAATAAAAATCATCCCGAAATATTCACCATTGCAGATGCCAAAAGAGGCGATATTGGAAACACGTCTACCATGTATGCAAAGGCCTTTTTCGACAATATGAATTTTGATTCTGTTACTGTCGCTCCTTATATGGGAAGTGATTCAGTGGAACCCTTCTTAGCTTTTAAAGACAAGTTTACCATTATGTTGGCATTGACCTCTAACAAAGGTGGTTTGGATTTTCAAGCGCAAAAAGTATCTGAAGATGAAAAACTGTACCAAAATGTACTCAAACAATCTTTAACTTGGAACAACAACGAACAACTGATGTATGTAGTTGGAGCAACCAAAGCAGAATATTTCAAAGGCATTCGAGAAATAGTTCCTAACCATTTTCTATTGGTGCCAGGTGTTGGTGCACAAGGTGGAAATCTAAAAGATGTATGTACCTACGGTTTGAACGATGAAGTGGGATTATTAATCAACTCTTCAAGAGGAATTATTTACGCAAGCAAGAGCCAAGGTTTTGCACAAGTAGCACAAGAAAAAGCGTTGGAACTACAAACTGAAATGGCTGCCATTTTGATTGAAAAAGGGATATCGTAATTGGTAACTGGTTACTTGTTGTTGGCGATTTGTTTTTTCCTACCTAACTTCACTATTGATAATTCAATACTTCATAGTTTGATAACTAACAAATGGTTGTTGTTTTTAAATAAATTATTAACCTTGAAAAAAGGCAACCATATACAGGCATGCTCAATGCTCAAACCAGAAACCAGAAACTAGAAACTAGAAACCAGAAACCAGAAACAAAATTATCTACAAATTAACCTGTTTCAGTGTTTCAATTTTGTTGCGTTCTAAGAAAGCGTCAATGGTTTCAAAATGCTCAATAACACGTTTGTCTTTAAATTCAAAAACTTTTTGTGACAATCCTTGTAAGAAATCTCTATCATGAGATACTAGAATTAAGGTGCCATCAAAGTTCGACAAGGCTTCTTTTAAAACATCTTTTGACTTTATATCAAGGTGATTGGTAGGTTCATCTAAAATCAGCACATTTACGGGTTCTAACAGCAATTTTACCATTGCCAATCTGGTTTTTTCTCCACCTGATAGCATGCCTACTTTTTTATCGATAGCATCTCCTGAAAACATAAACCGTCCTAATATGTTTTTTATTTGTGTGCGAATATCTCCTTCCGCTACTTGATCTACCGTCTGAAAAATAGTTAAATCCGGATCCAATAAAGCTGCTTGGTTTTGTGCAAAATACCCCACTTTGGCATTGTGTCCTAACTCGCATTTTCCTTCAAAATCAATTTCACCCATAATGGCTTTAATCATGGTAGATTTCCCTTCTCCGTTTCTACCAACAAAGGACACTTTTTCTCCCCTTGCAATAGACAGATTGGCATTTTTAAATACGGTAGTATCTCCATAAGATTTCGATAAATCTTCTGCCCGAACTGGATAGTCTCCCGATCTTGGTGCCGGAGGAAACTTTAATGCCAATGCAGCATTATCAACTTCATCAACTTCTATTATTTGTAGTTTTTCCAACATACGTTCCCTATCTCTTACCTGATTGGTTTTTGAGTACGTGCCTTTAAACTTGTCGATAAAATTCTGTGTGTCTGCAATAAACTTCTGTTGTTCTTTATAGGCTTTAAGTTGATGTTCTCTACGTTCTTCTCTAAGCGTTAAATAATGAGAATAGTTGGCTTTATAGTCATAAATCCTCCCCATGGTTACTTCGATCGTTCGATTGGTAATGGTATCAATAAACGCCTTGTCGTGCGAAATAACCACTACCGCTTTGGCTTTGTTTAAGAGAAAATCTTCTAACCAAATAACCGATTCAATATCTACGTGGTTTGTAGGCTCGTCTAACAGAATAAGATCGGGCTTTTGCAATAGAATTTTCGCCAATTCAATTCGCATACGCCATCCCCCACTAAATTCACTCGTTTGTCGTGTAAAATCGGCCCTTTTAAAACCCAAACCAGCCAAAGCTTTTTCAACCTCTGCGTCGTAATTAACATCTTCTAAAGCGTAATATTTTTCACCTAAATCAGAAACCTTTTCAATAATTTTCATATAGGTTTCGGATTCGTAATCGGTTCTGGTTTCCAATTCTTTGTTCAAACGCTCCATCTCGTCGCGCATTTCAAACACATGGAAAAAGGCCTTTTCTGCTTCTTCAAAAACAGTACAATTATCTTCCGTTAGCAAATGCTGTGGCAAGTAAGCAATGACAGCTTCTTTAGGACAACGTACATGACCACGTGTTCCTTTTTGCACACCAGCAATGATTTTCATCAATGTAGATTTCCCTGCACCATTCTTACCCATTAAGGCGATTTTGTCATTTTCATTCACAACAAAGGAAACATCACTAAACAAGGTTTCGCCACTAAACTCTACTGCTATTGCATCTACAGAAATCATACATGTCTTTTTAGAATCGCGAATGTACTAAAAAAACACTGTAAATACAGCCGTTTTTTAGTCCATACACTCACCTATCACAAAACAATTTGCTTTCGATGTATTTCCTTCACTAACTACTGCCGTATATTTGCAACATCTTAAGCATTTCCAGGACGCAGTTTTGGGATGTACGGTAGGGAGATTTCAATAAAACGCAACTCATGGCACACACGAACAAAGCATTAAAATCGAATTTACATCCTAGAAATAAGCATCGTGAACGCTATGACTTTAAACAGCTCATTGCAACAGTTCCGGCTTTAAAGCCATTTGTGCTTCAAAATCCTTATGGAGATTATACCATCGATTATTTCAATCCGAATGCGGTAAAAGCCTTGAACAAAGCTTTGTTGTTCCATGATTACGGATTGCAGGCATGGAAAATCCCTAAGGGTTTTTTATGTGCTCCGGTTCCAGGTCGTGTTGATTATATTCATTATATCGCCCATCTGCTTGGCGAAGCTCAGGAAGGAACAATTCCAACAGGTGCAACCGTAAAATGCATCGATATTGGTGTGGGCGCAAATTGCATCTATCCAATTCTAGGAAATTCCTGTTACGGCTGGTCGTTTGTAGGTGTTGATATTGAGCAGACTTCTTTGGATGCGGCTAAGCAAATCCTAGCATCGAATCCGCTACTTCAAAAACATATTGAACTGCGTTTGCAGTCGAACCCAAAGGATGTATTTAGAGGTGCCATTCTGCCCGGTGAAAAATTTCAGTTGAGTCTGTGCAACCCTCCGTTTCATGCATCGGCCGCAGCGGCTGCAGCGGCTACGAAACGGAAACTTAAAAACTTAAAATCAAAAGGTGCCGATCAATTGAATTTCGGTGGCCAGCACAATGAATTGTGGTGTGAAGGCGGTGAAATTGCCTTCCTTAAAAACATGATACGCCAAAGCAAACACCATGCAAAGAATGTCGTTTGGTTTACCTCATTGGTGTCTAAAAAAGAAAATGTACGTCCTTTAAAAGTCTTGCTGAAAAAATTAGATGCCAAAGCAATCAAAGTTATGCCAATGGGCCAAGGCACTAAAGTGAGTAGAATTATAGCCTGGACCTTTCAAACGAATTAAAACACTATGTAAAGGAGTCTGTCTTTTTATCGTAATTATAAGGACAATGTTTGCAACCGCTTTTACAACAATAGCCTCTTCTTAAATGGTATTGTTCCGTAAACACGCGATATCCTTGTTCGTTCCAATAAAAATCGCCTTCTTCTAATTCTAATACCTGCATACTATGCTTGTTTTTGGTGCTACAAAAGTAAGGGTTCTTTTACGAAGCTATGAATTTTGTAAAAAAAATCTTTTTTTTTGCGTCTTTTTTGACTTTGTGGCGTCTTATGAGTAACTTTAACTATTAAATCATAGAAATTATGAAAAATACAAACTGCACATGCAACTGCGATGGTTGCAGAAACGGCCAATGTAGCAACTGTACTTGTGAATCTTGTACTTGCACAAATTGTACTTGTTAATTTAACTTTCTTACGCTGCAGTGCTTTGCGTTGCGGCGTAGGAATTATTTTTCTACCCTATGGATACGGAAAAAATTTGGTCTGAATTTTCTACGGCCCTTAAAAAATTCATCTTTAGCAAGGTTAAAAACGAAGCTGCGACCGAGGATATTCTTCAAGACGTATTTGTAAAAATACACTTAAAGAAAGACAATTTAAAAGAAGAAGATCGCTTAAAGTCATGGCTATTCAGTATTGCCAACAATGCCACACTCGATTATTTCAGAAAAAACAAAACAGCCCCAGAACGCAATGAAGCTACTTCAAACGAGGGAGCAGCCGAACCGACTTCAACACATGATGCCGGCAGTTGCTTATTGCCTTTAATTCTTCGTCTGCCTAAAAAATACAAGGAGGCCTTATTGCTCACCGAGATAAAAGGGATAAAACAAGCCCAAGCCGCCGAACAATTAAAAATATCTTTAACCGCCGCAAAATCCAGAATTCAACGAGGGCGCGAATTGCTAAAACAAGGCTTTATGGATTGCTGTAATTATACACTGGACGAAAACGGCCATCTAAAAGGCGAACATCAGGAAAAAGAAGATTGTAAGGTGTGCCGGTAAAGGCATTGTATCTTAACAACCGACATCCATAGTATTCAACATTTTATATCTTGCACTTCAAACTTATCTATTCCACCGCATTCCAACGGCAAAGTTTAGCCTAGATGCGTCTTCTCTTCCATCCTCTCCCGTCAACTTATATGTATTTCCATTATCTGTAACTGTAACTTCGTGGAAAACAGCGTCTGTATAAGAAAGTGAAAAGCCTAGCGACCATTGTTCTGAAAGTCCTATGTCATAACCCACCTCAAAATGCAGCCCTAAGTCCTCCCCTGTTACATCAATGGATCGAGTTCCCATCTGAGTTGGTTCATTTAAATAGGTATATCCCAAAGCAATCTCAGAATTCCAACTATTTTTCCCGTTAAAACTAAGCAGTCGAGTTGCCAAAGAAGGACCTATAAAATGAATCTTAACATCCGTTTTTATGCCATGTTGCGTCGAACCATCCTCAAAGATAAAATGGATATTATTCTCCGCTTCTGAACTGTAAAATCCATTGTACTTTATTCCCAATCCTACAAAATCATTAAAGAAATAATGACCACTTACATCCCAATGCACACCCTTCTTAAGTGCGTTGACATGATTCTCGAGCACAGGCGGTAAATTATCAGCATTTGGTGCCGTGATGAAGCCGGGACCTCCACTCAGTGCTACTCTAATTTTCGATCCCTGGCGAGTTTTATTCGAAGCTCCGGAATACGCTTTTGGAACTTCAACCGTTAAAAAGTAATGTTTGTCATAATACGCTACTTCAGAAAGTGGCAATAATGTTTTTCTTACTTCACCATCTTTGAGAAAGTAAAAGTGCAACATTTCATTCTTTTCTTTTATGATTTGTGCATTTATAGAATCATTTTTCGCCGTAACAACCAAATCCTGAGAAAGTATGGGTAGCACGTTGGTGAACATGAATACACAGACTAGTCTTAAGAAATAACTTTTTAAATTTTTCATTTTTTTTGTTTATAGAATTAAATGTATAGCTACTTATCTTATGTGATATGGACAATATTTATTGAATGTGTACAGTTCGGCTCTTCCTATTTCAGGAGCTACGAACTCCATACGAGGCCTGCCAACTAGCAGTCCTGTTGTCATTGTACATTTTAAAAAATATTCTTTTCCAAAGGTCACATCGATTGGTAATTCTACAGTGGTTTCCGTACGGGCACTCACATTATTCAGCCCTTTTTTAGTAATTTTTATCGTTGTACAGAAATTATTTTTAACTCTACAAATAGTGCTGTCTCCCAATTTTAGGTTATAGGAAATTATGGTACCCAGACCGTTAAAACGATAGACGTGCAACAGCGCAAAATCGGCGTTTATAAGGTTTGGATTTTGTATTCTTTGTTTTTCTTCCTCTTCCAAAAGACCGATGGTGTTATTGTGATACAAATTCACATCTAAGCTATGACGAATACCGGTTAAAGTATTTGAAGTTTCATGTTTTTGCACTTTAATGATATTGGCTCCTACTGCCCTAGCCTTTTCTTTGGCTTTTTCAATAAAACTAGAATAATCGCTGGTGGTGACTGAGGACTTAGCAGAACCGGACAGCTCGGCAATATGAATACTTTTTTTAGGCAATGTATCATACACTCCATAAACATAAACTTTTGCATCGTATGGTAATGCTTTTGTGGTCTGGTCTGAACTCATTAACACCTTTAAATTGGAACTACAGGAAACCAACCCCACAAGACATAACAATGTCATAGATATTCTTTGTAAACTCATAAATAACAGTAAGATTTATTCATAAAATATGTACACGAGACTTTAATGTTCTTGTGTAAGCCTTTACAAATAAAATTGAGGGGGCGTTTTAGGCATTGGCCATTAAACAGACTATTCGTAGGAAACTCATTTTCTTCGTACTAATCGAAATCGCTTCAAAAATAACATATTTTAATATATAAACCTATTATAATTTTAAATATTTATAATTTCTGATAAAAAAACAAAAGAACTAAATTTTATTTCTTTATAATTCCTTTTATCTATGCGGTCTTCTTAATACCAAACAGGGATCTTAAATGATACATCTAAGCTAATTAAATGCTCATAAATAAATTCAGAAGTAGGTTTGATTCTGAAAATATTAGGTCTATAAATGACTCCTACTGAAAACCTTTTTGAAATCCTGTAGTAGGCATTCATAAGTAGCCCAATACTCTTCGTATTCTCTTCGATAAAAACACTATGTAAGGCTTCTTCAGTTTCTTCATTATAGAAACCATATTTTTTGTAATTCCAATAATTGTCAGAATAATTAAATCCGTATCCAAGATAGAATCTATTTACCTTAAAATTATCGGTCAAAGAAAAATAAAATGTCGACATTCCCTCATATTCACAGTTCTCAAAACACTCACCGATAAGACCGTCACCTATGACTCCTGTCGCATTAAAATTTAAAAACTTAATGGGACTGTAATAGTAGTCTATCCCTAAAGACAACCCAAAAATACCGCTATCATACTTAGCTCCATAATCTTCAGGTTTGAAATAGAAACTGCTATAGAAAGGGATTGAAAAAACAAAATCAATATTTCCTTTTTCTCTTTGACTTTTTTCCCAAAAACTTCTGTACGACGACTCCAATATTCTTACTGTATCATTTGAATTTAAAGTAATAGATTTCCCATAATGAAATCGTTTATTATTTGTCAAGTCTATCAAATGGTAAACACCATAACCAAATATATTCAAATATAAAAATGTATTGGTAAGCGAAGCCTTTGTCTTATAATTAATCCTCAGTGAGTCTGTTAGCAAAGTCAAGTCTAAATCTTTATTGGATCGTTTAACATCTACAAGAGCAGGCAATTTATAAATACTGTCGTATACTTTTACTTTTGATTCATCCAGATTGGATGAAATTAATACAGGGTAGCTTTTTTTATTTAAAATTGTTGCACATGAGCACGTTAAAAAACTCACTAAAAATCCAAAAATTATTTTTTCCATATCCTTCTTATTATCTATTTATTATAAGGGGGATACATCTGTATATCCTTCATTACTTCCGTAGGAGGGTAAGTTATTTCATAGTCCAACATTTGTATATCTTCAATACTCAGATCATAACGTTTTAGCACCATATAATCTGTCCTAACCTCCTCCCAAGTATACTTTGCCAATGTATCGGAATGAAAAAAATAAAAAGAAAGTGTATCGGATGGAATTTCTTCAAATTTACTCTCCCAAGACCTCGATCCCCCCGTAGAAGTACCAGTAGAAGGCAGTATATCCCCAAAACTAACAAATACATCGTTTTCTTTATGTAATGTTGTATCTGGGTACGCATGAAGATACGAATGAGGAAAAGCACTAAAAAAACTAACTTTATGCTCAGAATTATTGAGAATTCTAATCATATAGAAGGTTTCACCGCACTGAGAAACTAATAAACAAGTAATTAAATAAATAAACGTTTTCATTTTTTAAAATTTTATAAGTTACTGAATTCATGAATTTTACCAGTTCTTGAACTACGACTGCTTTTGATTAGTCCTGTTTAACTTTTACAAGCTATATTAATAGAAACGCGGGTAATCACGATAAGGTGGCTCAAATATTCTCCAATCCACCCCATATCTCTCAAAATATTTCGCCGCTAGTCGATTAGCTCTTAATTCTACCCAAAATACATCATGAGTATCTAAGCGCGTACCTGGTATATGTTCGCTATGACTCGCACTCATTGCACTCGGAATCCCTATCTGAGTCAAATAAGAAAGCCCTAAATGCTGGCTGTCGACATAATGTCCATATTCATGCATATACAATGGGTTGCTCAATACATAGTCGCTAAAATCTCCCGCTACCTCCCCTCTATTGTTGATAAAAATAAAACTCCCTAATGAGGTGCTTGGCCCCTCACTGTTCTCATTCGTTGCAAAAGTGGCACCATCAAAATAATCGACCCTGTCTACATTTCCTTTTGAATTTTGCCATTGCAACCAGGCACTTCCTAAATTACTTTGTACCATTTCCCAAGTAAACCTACTCAATATCTGTCCAAAATTACCTTGAAAATTTCCTAAGAAAATTTTATTGGCATTGTGTAAAGGCTTCCAATTATCTTCAAATATTCCTTGGTACAAACCATTGGAATAACTGGCTATGGTAGCCATTACATTGAGTGCTATTGAAACTGGAATTGCCACAACTGTAATCGCCACATCAAGAACAAATTTACCTGCAGGTTTGAGTACATCATTCCAGAACCATTTGATAAACTCCCCACTAGGGTCCACATACTTTAAAGGATTGTTCCAAACATAGCCATAGCGGTTGTAACTCTGCGTATTAAACGGGTCTTGTATATAGTTATCCGGTGATAAAAACCTGCCCAGTTTTGGATTTCTTCGGCACTCTTGAGCTACATATGATTATTAAAAGAATTCATCATTTCACTTAATAACCATATCAAGCCAAGAATGAAACAAATCACCAAGTATATTTTTACACTTATCTTCTGAATTTTAGAATAAAGCTCAAAAATTTTCTTAATTTTCTCTATCATAATTAAAATTGTTAAATTTCATCTGATAAATCGTATCCAAATTTTCACTTTCTCGAATAATTCTAACTTGCAATTCTCCGCTTTTTTTTATGATTGAATCTCCTACTTGTATAAAATTGTAAGCTTCCCTTAATTAGAACTGTTTGATTTTCCAAATATATACTTTTTTACGTTTTAAAATAAATTGGTTTATCTTCATTATAAATATTTAAACCAATCTATTTTAAAATGAGCCCAGCGGCAG
>Ga0206125_10002023_pt1 | contig 22157 bp, 9 predicted proteins | sample Helgoland_Spring_4_FD_148598 | JGI IMG/M metagenome (GOLD analysis project Ga0206125, IMG submission 148598) | Pelagic subsurface seawater microbial communities from Kabeltonne, Helgoland, North Sea - Helgoland_Spring_Bloom_20160331_1 | ecosystem: Environmental > Aquatic > Marine > Epipelagic ... | reverse complement strand
GGGCACATGCGTGCCGCCTTCCCAATTAGTATCCTTGTGCCCTCTGAGTCCGGCATTATGAGCGATGAGTTTACCTTTCTGCCCTTTTTGGCCGATGGTTTTCATATTCGTGCCGTTGTCGGTCATGAAGATGATCAGTGTATTTTCCAACAACTCCCATTCTTTAAGCTTCGCCATGAGCACGCCCATATTGTCATCGACATTTTCGATCATACCGTAGCGCGCTGCGGTGGATTCACTATACCCTTCGTCCAAGAAGCGCTTTTTATATTCCTCAGGAGCAATCAATGGTCCGTGGGGAGCATTCAAAGAGATATAGGCAAAAAAGGACTGTTCCGCATCCCGTTGTTGTTTGATCCAACTTAAAGCACCTTTGAAAAATACATCGGTGCAGAAGCCTTTGGTTCTAACGACCGTATCGTTGTGCAACAGCACATTGTCAAAATACTTGTTGGTCGCATTTTCTTTAAAGTCACCAAAGCCATATTGCCCAATTCCGCCCGCGCCATGCATGAGCACTTCATTAAAGCCACGGTTTTGTGGCAAATACGCATCTTCGTCACCCAAATGCCATTTGCCAAACAAGCCAGTGGTGTAGCCAGCCTGTTGTAATGCCTGAGGGAACGTCACCACAGCGGGTGCCAAACGATCGCGTTGCATCAGGGTATGACTGACGCCCACTTCAAACGGATAACGTCCACTCATCATCGCCGCACGCGTCGGGGAGCACGTCGGGCTCACCTGGAAATCCGTAAAACGGGTCGACTTCCGATAAAGCGCATCGATGTTCGGAGTCTTCAGTATTGTATTCCCCATGCAGGAGAGATCCCCCATGCCCTGATCATCCGTCATGACCAGGATGATGTTGGGGCGGCTTCCTTCCAACTCATTTGCTTGAATGTCGGCCCCGGTTGTCGCTGATTTGCTCGTGATAAGTGCGCTTTTTTTTGCAATTCTCTCCTTATTTTTAAAATCAGCGGCGGATACCGTCCAGCTCTCGCCCTTTTTCAGATTCAGCTGCTTAATCTTAGAACCGTAGCGAACTTCGATCGGGTTGCCATACAGCGAACGGATGGTGCACTCGACCAGCTTGCCGTCTTGCCAGTCAATATCCACTTCGAAACCGCCGCGCGCCAGCAGGCCTGTGACCTTACCGCCCGCCCACTCTTTAGGTAGGGCCGGCAATATGCGAATCACTGGCTCGGCTCCGATCTCACCGCTCTCTGGATGGCTCTGCATCAGCATTTCCGTCACACCCGCAGTCAACCCGAAGTTGGCCTCGATCTGGAAGAGCTTTTTCTGCTTCTCATTTGCCGGAGGGCGAAACTGACTGAATAGGTTGTCGTAAGTATTATCGAGCAGCATTTGGTGGACGAATTCCCAAGCTCTCTGCCCATCCCCTAAGCGGGCCCAACAGTTGATCTTCCAGGCATTCGACCAGCCTGTGCTCTGGCCGACGCCGCGTTTTTCAAGAAACTTACGGGATGCCTCCGCCAACTCGGGCGTTGTTTCGGGAGTAATTTCGTAATAAGGGTAGAGACCATACAGAGGCGAAATGTGACGGTGCGTGGGCTCGGTATCCTCGTAGGGTTTAATCCATTCCTGAATTCGTCCGTCCGGGCCAATTTGGTTCGGAGCCAGACGAGCGCGCGCGGCCTGCAATTCGTTTTGAAAGTCCACATCCACCCCTAGGATTTCGGCCATTCGCAAGGTATTGGCAAAGAGTTGGCGCAGTGCCTGCATGTCCATCGTTGGCGCGTAACAAGGTGAACTGCGGTCTCCATTCGGCCCCTTCCCCGCGGTCTCAGAAGACTTGGACGGCCCGGTCACCAGCCAGTTGTTTTCCGGCTCTTCCCAGAGTTGATGCAGAAAGAATTCCGCACTCCCCTTCATCACCGGATACACCCGGCGCAGGAACTCCTTGTCTGAACTAAAGGCATATTGCTCCCAGAGGTGCTCACAGAGCCAAGCGGCACTGCCGATATCCATCATACCTGCAGAGGTAAAGCCCCAGGGATTGGTTGCACGGTGCGAAATCCAGCCCGGCGCATTGTAATATGCCTTGGCGGTTTTTTCTCCCGGCTCTACGAGGGATTCAATCAGGGAAACCATCGGCTCGTGCAGTTCAACCATGTTGCAATTCAGCGCCGGCCAATAGTTCATCTGCACATTGATGTTAAAATGCCAATCGCCGTTCCACTGGGTGTGGAGTTCTTCGGCCCAGATGCCCTGCAGATTCGAAGGCAGTCCCCCCGGCCGCGACGAGCCGATCAGCAAGTAGCGTCCCATGTTCGCAAACAAGGCAGATAAAGCAGGATCCGCAGCTCCGTCTCGATACGCAGCCAGGCGTTGATCCGTCGCCAAGCGACTATTGTCGGTTTCGGGCAAGCTCAGTGTGACACGATTAAACCATTTCTCATGATCCGCTTTCTGCACCGCACGCAACTGGGCGAAGGTTTTTTGCTCAGCCTGATCGAGGTCGGCAATCGTCGCAGCCAGCGGATCGGACAGCTGGCGTCCGGCCATGCCGCGGTAATCAGTTGCCGCCGCAAAGAGAAGGATCACTTCATCCTCAGCAGCCACCAATAGCGTATTGCCTTCGGCTGTCACCGAACCACCTAGCACGCGCAAACGGCCGACATACTGCAGTGCATCGTTACCTTTGCCATCATTGAGCCTGCCAGTCATCAGCAATTCGCGACCGTTCACCGCCGTCGTCTCGAAGCGTTCAGGGCGATCCATCGATACGGTGAATGAAACTGGTCCGGTGATTCGTGAGACAAACACCTCGTCCGGGGCCGATACGAAATGTTCGCGGGTATACGAGGACTTGCCACGCTGGTAACTGACACGTGCCAATGCGGACTCGAGATCCAGCACGCGCCGGTAGTCCGTCACAGCGTCTGCCGTGTCGTCAAATTTAAGATGCAGCTTACCGAGGGTCTGATAACGCCCGAAGGTGCCAACTCCTTTTCCCATGACTGGCTTTTCACGCGAAGAAAAATGCTTCTTCGTGAGCTGCCCCGCCTCGCGATAGCGCTCCTCAAGCAGCAGCTTCCGAATCTCAGGGAGATGCTCGTAACCGCCGGGTATGTCGTTATCGACGCGCGACCCGGACCAGACCGAGCTTTCATTCAGAACAATCGTTTCCTCGTTCGCATCGCCATAGATCATCGCACCGATACGGCCGTTACCGAGCACCAATGTCTGATCAAAGCTGTTCGCCGGTTGCTGATACCAAACGGTGGTTGCTGGGTTCCCCTCGAAGGGAGCATTCGAGCCTGAAACGCGAGGCGGAGCGAGCGTTTCAATCGGAGTCACAACGGCAACCTTCGGCGTTGTTGGAGGCGTATTCTCTGCCTTTTTCGCGGGGGTTCTGCTCTTCCTTGAGGCTTTATGGGCGGCCAGTTCCACCGAGGTCAATATGCCGTCGCTGTTGAGATCCATTTTATCAAAACTGGCGCTCATGTGCGCGTGGCCATAGGTCTTGCCTCGGCCTTCAATCGTTTGCTTCGCATTCGCAAGCCAGTCCGCTTTGGCTTCCCCTTGCACTGCGGCTTCAACAAACGCAGCCGCAGAAAGCAGCAGTGCAAGAGGTATTAATTTTTTCATCGTATTTTTCATCATTTGCAGGTGCATCAACTGGAGCCGACAAACGGACACTCAGTCTCATACCACAGAGTTTACACCGCCCTCCCCCTCTTGCCTACCCTTCATTTAGAGGGCACGGGGCAGATCATCTAAAAAACGCGGAACCATTAAAGGAGTGTGGGCGAATCGCCCACATCAACCAGTCACGGGGCGGGTTGCACACGGTGCATGGGATGTGTGCAGTGGATGAGCCTCCGTGTCTTCGTGCCTCCGTGTTAAAAATAGCGTCGTGCTGGATAAGCGTTCTAGGAAGAGCGACAGAGCGTGACAACGCGCAGAGCAGGTCTGAACGCTCAACGTCCAACGCCCAACATCCAACGATCAACAAACACCCCGTTACCAGCCAATCTCAACCATGCGATAAAACCGCTTCGAAAGCCCTGTATCATGCGCGGCATTCACAGTGATCGATCCATCTGCATTGGTGACAAATGACGCTTCACTGGCATCGTCCCACTGCTCCAGTGTGTCGGATACTTTGAGCACCCACGCGGTATCAGGCGGCGTGAATGTGAGCGTGTCATTGGCACCGATGTTCCCCACTTGCAACTCAAGGACTGGCGACTCAGTCGGCAAATGGCCGACGGGATTCGTCCCCTGCCGATATTCCTGCCAATTGAATTGACCGTCGCTATCGGAATCAAGCAGATCGGCTGTCGCGTAGTCGCCTCCAGTGACAAGACCATACAGGTCGAGCCAGGTCTTCTGGTTGTCTCGTTGCGTCGTGACTTCGAGCCACTTCTGATAATAGCGTGCGCCGATGATCCGATACTCAGGGTGTGCGAAGTGAACGTTCGCTTTCGCATCCAGATCTGACAAATCAACAACGCCCGCATTCGGCACCAGATTGGCGATATTGGTATGCACCGCATTCACTGGAGCGGATATCGGATACTTTGCATCATAATTAGGTGCTAAAATATGCTGATTCATCGTTCCCAAAATAAAGGGCGCATCGTTGGTGATATAAGCGGCCACCCGACTACGGTGCCTCGCAACCAATGCCGTCAGGTTTGCCTCATAGGCTGCGGCGGAAGCCTCCGTCGCGGTATCCGCTTCGCCTTGGTGCCATAACATGCCGCCAAACTCGATTGTCGTATATCGATTAGCCAAATCGTTTTGCGTAAACGCCGCTTGGAAATACGGAGTCACATTCGCATCGAGCCAATCACCGTCATTCCAATCGTCGCTCACAAACCCGGTGCCCCCCTTGGCATTTTTGATGAGCAGCACATCTTCGTCCGGATGGTCTGCGGCATAGGCCCGCGCAAAATAGAAATCGAGTGCGATAAACGAAGATTCCGTTTGATTGCCCGAGCCCTGATCCTGAGTCACCTGCAAGGGCTGAAATGCTGGTATCAGCTCAAAGGACGATCCTGAGTCATAGAAGAAACGCTGCAGACCGCGAGACATCTGCAGCATGTTCGGCAAGGGATGATCTGAAAGCAGGTAGGGTTCATTACGCCAAGGCGAACCGCCACCGCCGACCATGTTCGACTGCCCCTGGGTCAGGAAGATGGTGAGCGTGCTGTTGACCTGCGTTTCAACCACGCGATACATCCCTGCGTTAATGTCATCTCCTAGCCCCTTCAACCGCGGAACACTCGCTGTAACTGTTCCGTCGTCGGCATTCACTTCAAGCGTCACGTTCGGGATCACTCCCCACTCCACGCTATCGGTCGACCCTTCGACGTGCCATTTCCTATTAGGCGGCGTAAAGCTCAACGTATCCGGAGCACCACCAATAGCGCCCGGAACCAAAGTGAAAGGAATCGGTGCGGCCACGCCAACGCCTGTTGGATCCGTGCCGTCTTGATATTCCTCCCAATTGAGTTGGCCGTCGCTGTCCGAATCAAGTAGATCGGCCGCTTCATAGTCGCCGCTGGTGACAAGGCTGTAGAAGTCGAGCCAGCTGTGCGGCGTTCCCTTGCTGGTGGCATTCACAGGCACGACAAGCGTCAGCGTGTGATTATCGACAGCAAAGTTAGCGTCAAAAATGCCATCATCAATATCGACACCATTCACGGTGCTGCCCGCGAGCGTGGTGGTCAGCAGCGTTTTCCAAGAAGCTGCGTCCAAGCTGGCGATGGTGATGGATCCGGTCCAGCCGGAGACAAAATTCATCGTTCCGACTGTAAGATTGTAGGACGCAGCGGTCAACGAGCCCGAGCCTGCTAGGAAGTTCATCGACCCGCTGTTACCGATCGAGAAGGCATTCCCGACTTCGATCGCTCCATCTCCGCTTAAGTTGAAGGTGATGGCATTGACTAGAAAATTCCCTTCATCGCTAACGCCGTCGACATCTGTTAACACAATACTGCCGCCGGACAGGTTATATGAAGTCGTCGCAGCTGAACCAGCGCCCCCATTGACATTCCAGCCTCCGTCAAACTGTAGATCGCCCGCAGTGTGATTGATCGTCCAGCCACCGCCAAAGTTTGCGGTCGCCCGATCCAAATTAATGGCATCCACAGTGATCGTTCCAACCTTACTGGATGAGGGTGTGACCCCCTCCCCCCAGGAACTCGCAGCATCAAAATCGACCCCGTCGAGGCCTGCTTTTAAGGTCGCCGCCGGGGTGGCGCTCACGTTGACGGTACGGGTTACGGTGCTTGCGGCATTGCCCGCCGCGTCGCTGACACCATAGCTCAGGATGTAAGCGCCGATCGTGTTGGTATCCACGGTGTCGCCAGTCACCGTGATGGCGCCTGAAATATCCCCATCGACATTATCCAAAGCCGTTGCGCCGGGATCTGCGAACGAAGTGCCCTGCATCACATTCAGCGGGTTATCACCCAGCAAGGTGATAACCGGGGGCGTGCTATCGGGGGCAGGGATGACCCTGAGCTGGAAGGCACCGAGCTGAGTGCCCACGCTGGCATTTGCAGGACTGAATACTTGGGCAGTGAATGCCTGCGTACTCGCGTCCGCCGTAAAGGTTCCGGCGAACACCAGCGCTGGCTTAGCAGCGCCCCCATAGACGGTGGAATTGCCACCCAGCGTACTGCCGCTACCGTCGACACTCAGATACCTGTCGTCTGGGCCGGCTCTGTCGTCGGCGATAAAGAGCTGGACTTCATATTCAAACCCGGAAGTGAGCCCGGTGAGCGTATAATCGATTTCGTCGGCTGAGTTATCGAGCATGAAGCCGTCGAGCAGCGTGTCGTACGAAGTGTTTCCGGCATTATAAACACCGGCATTCGAATAAGCGTTGTCGGCTTCGGTGGTCAGGTTGTCCGTCGTGTGATTATTCCCGGTGTCTGCGAACGCCTCAAAGGTCACGCCGTTGATCGTGGTGGCACTCCCGATGAAATTGACGGCCTCGACTAAGTTGCCCTGAGTGGACACGTCAGACGCGTCCCCATCGGTTGTGCTGATCGATCCGACCGACCACGTGATCGTCGCAGCCTGCGCAGTGGTGACAGATAAGCCAGCGAGCGCGCTGAGTAAGAGAAAGGTGTTGGTGAACTGTTTCATCGGGGGTTCCTGGTGCCAGTGTTGGAGACGTAGCAGCAGCCCAAGACTGCGCCACGCATTGCAACGATTGGCGCTATCTTATACCATCTAATTTATTTGAATACCCTGCGTTTAGAGGGTGCTAAATGCGTCGGTATCGCGGCGACTGGGACAGTCGCCCTCCCAGTTTAACCCCTGCCCTCCAGGCATAAAAAAACGCCCGAATTGCTCAGGGCGTTTCGCCTAATATAAATCGGTTCCCCAACCGATTCCCCTGTGTGGAAATTTGCAACTATAAACCTAACGGCGACGACGCAACATCACAGTGCCGAGCGCCAGCATGCCACCGATGAGCGCGTAAGTGCCGGGCTCGGGGATGATGTTCAGCGTGATATTGCCATCGGTGATGTAATCAATCGTGTAATCAACGCCTTCGGTAAGAGTCCCCGAACTATCAGTCACTGTGTTACTAGCAAATGTTCCGGTGTTGGTACCAGTGTAGTCAACAAGCGTCAGCGAGCTTGCCCCCACAATAGTGTAGTTGGCTAGATCGACTGTCAGCCAAGACGAATCGGACGTAAAACTTGTAGTGTTCCACGTCGTAACCGACGTCAAGCCAGCCTCCCAGATGAAGTTCATTGGTCTACCTCCCCCTGCGCCAGTAGTCGTGGTGAGGGTTGCACCATCTTGAATGGTGAAAGTAGGGGCATTAGCAGCCCCTGGTGTGACGCCTCCGCGTGCAGCCAGTTGGCTTACATCGATCTCACCACCCTTAGCCAAAGTAAGCTGAGCTGCAGGCACAGCGGGCCAACCGCTGTTGCCTAAGCCAAACCAATGAGAACCAACTGTGTCCTTGATGGATTGTCCAGTAGCAACCGTAAATTCGTAGTCCAATACACTGCGCTGGGTCAGTTCTACAGAATCGACACCGGTGGCCGGTATTCCAGCAGGCGTTCCATCCCAGTTGCCCGCATCAGACCAGGACTCACCAGAGCCTCCATCGTCCCAAGTGAACGTCGCCGCCTGCGCAGCAGTGAAAGATAAACCAGCGAGGGCGCTAAGGGTGAGGAGTGTTTTTGTGGTCTGTTTCATACGTATTTCATGGGTTTAGGGAGGTAAAACTCAAGGTTCGAGAGGTTTGAAAGCACTAATATACAGTATTTTTTCACTTTGAATACCCTACTTTTAGAGGGTAGTGGGCAGTTTTTTTATGGAGGGTAATGCTCCATCGTCCGCATCCGATGTAATATTTTGCATAATCTATTTAAGAACCCATCAGAGTGGTTAAGCGTGATTGAGCGAAGTTAAGCAGTTAAAATCCACGCATGAGCGGCTCCTTGGCTGGCTATTGGGTGGCGTGGATCAGGCGGGCTGAGCGTGGAGGCAGTTGCTTTATGGTGTAAGCCCCTGCATGCACGCCGAGCGCTTCCTCCGTCCAGAAGTCGGTTAAGCTGGCGCGGGCACTGAGCGGCACGGTCAAGTCGATGCTTTCGGTATCGCTCCAGTTGAAGAAATAGTAGTATTGCTCGTCGCCGAGGTCGGTGATGCCGGTTTCGAGTTTCGCATTGGCAAAGCGTGCGCCCTGGCCGGTCGGATTCAGCAGCTTCTTCAGAATGCCGAGCTCTTTGTCTTGCAGCAGTTCGGCCTTGTCGCCGCTGAGGATAAATCCGCCCACGGCATGAATCGAGGTCGCGTGGAAGAGCCACTCGTTTTCCGTGACGTCCCCCTTGATATTCCAAGGGCTGTCGGTGGTTAAAACGATGCAGTCGGGGTCGGAATCCCAAAGCTGGCCGTTCTGCCAGCAGCGGCTGAGGTTTTGCCGGGCGAGTGATTTGAAAGACCACCATGCCCGGCGAATATCACCGCTGGTGCGCATTGAAGTGACCAGCCCGAACGAGGGCCAGATCGGCGCATTGCAACCGAGCACGATGGTTTCCTCGTCGCAGCCGCGCAGCACCGCTTCCATGCCCTGGCGATAGGCCTCGATCCGCGTGGCATTGGGCTGATAGTGATGACCGCCCTGCAGCGCGCCCCAGTAGTTGGCATCGAGCTTGAAATAGTTCACGCCCCACTCCTCGCGCAGCACGCGGAAGAGTTGCTCGAAGTGCTGCTGCACTTCCGGGTGGGTGCCGTCGAGCGCATACCAGGGACCGTAGCGCCAACCGCCGAAGCTGACAGTGCTCGAGTCCAGCGGCTCCCCCTGCGCATCCTGCACAAACCAGTCGGGATGCTCACGCAGGATCCGCGAGCCCTGCTGGGCGATAAAGGGTGCCACCCAAATAGCAGGCTCAAAGCCCTGAGCGCGTATGTCTTCAATAGTCTGGCGAATGTCGCCGTAGTCAGGATTCGGATCGAGCCAATCGCCGAAAAACGGCTGATAGCCATCATCGAGTTGAATGAATTTTAGCTCCGGCACCTTCTGCCTAAACAGCTCCAGATTGTCGCGGATAATCTGATCCGTCACATCCATACGATAGCAATACCAGGAACACCATCCGGTGGCGACGGGCCTGACGATACGCGGCGGGTGGTTTTGGTTGATCGCGTCAGCCAGCAGTTCATACAAGTCGCCCTGCCGTGAGCCGCCCAATACGACGAAATCGGGCAAAGTCCAACTCTCTCCGGGTGCCAATGCAATGCCCTCGGCATCGATCGACACCAATAACTGCTGCGCATCGAAACTGATCCGCCCGATAAAGCGCTCACAGGAAGTAAAGCCGAGCAACAGGCTGTCATTTTCGGCGAGGTTGAGCGTCAGCACACCATAGGCGGTCGGCACGCCGCGCAGGTCGGGAATCTTGTAATGTGCCACATCGGAGTTATTACCGATCGCTTCACGTTGGCCCAGCGTGCCGCCGTTTTGATACAACATCTGGAAGCCTTCGCCATAGACCGGAGTCTCGGCGGGTAGTCCGTGCTGCTCAAGGTCGAACAAAATAACGGAGGCCGGCCGCAGTGTGGACTGGCCAGTATTTGTAACGGTCGTGACGCAACGAGTGCCCTGCCACACACGCTGCACCTCGACTTGGTCGGATGCGATGGCCTGCCCCTGCAAGTCTTCAACCACCCAATCGGCTTGCTTGAGAGTGGACAAAAAACCTTGCCGGGCTGGCGAAAAGTCGGATCCCGCCGACGTTATCCGATCGCTGGCACAGCCCAGTAGGCCTGCGAGCGTCAGCACGGTAATGATCATTCCTTTTACTTCCATCGTATATCAGCTTCCCTGGTTTCTAGATTAACAAATACCGAGGCGTGCTCGAATTCACGCCGCAAGGCCCTACCGTCCCGACGGGCATTCCCCTTAGGCGGCCCCAGCGGTTTGTCGAATTCAGGATACCACATAAACGTGCCATATTGCGGTGCCCACCCCCAAGTGTAGCAAAAATAACAGTTCTCCTCGGCAGCGACCAAAAAGCAGGCCAAGGGAAACAGCAGGTCGCGCTTGGCGACCTCATGCTGGCCGGCTGCTGGTTGACGCATGGTTTCGGAATCAATGCGCCAGGTGAAACTCGGCCAGGCCTTGAAGATGACCACCTTCCCCTGCTTGGCGGCCTGACTCATCACCTTGAGCGTGTTAAACAAATAGTCCGCACTCTGCGGCTTTTTTCCACCTGGCCGGTTGAAGTCATCGATCATCGCCCCATCCAAAACCGCCAGATAGTCCTGCCGCTTCGGTTCCTCCCCGGTTTTATATCCATGCAGTGGATTGAACACGACAAGAGTGCGCACAAAAATAATACCCTCAAAATGACCTGCGTTATTGCCTGCTGACTCATGTTTAATCGCTTCCCATGTGACCTACTAATATTTACAGTCCCTAGGATACACTCATTTGGATCTTTAACCACCCTCTGTTTAGAGGGTAGCAGCTCGCCCTAGCTATGGTATTGTGCGAGTTGTAAATTTAAGACCTAACCGAGTATCAACATCGAACAAAGCTCGCTCAGCGCAAGCAACCACCAGCCACAAACACAATCGATCGAACCGCATTCATGAACTGGAGACAAACAGCTGTTCACCTCGTCTCACTACTCGCTGCGAGTAGTCTGACTGCTGTGGGCGCTCCGACCGCGCAACACATTCCCCTCCAGGATCTGCGTAAGGCCAGCACATCGCAACTGGAACAGCGGGTGCAGGAGATTGATGCCAAGTTGGAACGCTTGGCGCACTACAACCTGCGCAGCGGTCTCGGCTCAATCGGTTTCCGTTCCGAAGGTCACCCCAGCCCAGATCATACGGAATGGTTCCAAGTCGATCTGGATGCGCCAACTCCGATTGATCAAATCATACTGGTTCCCTCGATCTGGCGCGACACAAAGGCCGGCTTCAACGCAGATGGATTTCCTGCGGAATTCAAGGTTCTCGCTGGATCGGATTCGAATCCCGAGGGCACAGTCATTGCCTCCTTCAACGAATCCGATCAGGTGCTACCTCGAATCGCACCGCTGGTCATCCCCTGTCAGACCACCGCCTCCTGGATACGGGTGGAAACTTCGAAGCTCCCCAGTCGCCTCTTTGACGGGATGTATAATCTAGAGCTGGCGGAGATCATGGTTTTCCATGGTCAGGACAATGTCGCGCTCCACCAACCAGTCACGGTTTCATCTGGTACCTTCTTCGCCCACAGCGCCCGTCAAAAACACTTCGTGGCCGATGGTTTTGTCCCCTACATCATGGATGCCGGACGCGGCAAACAAAGCATCTCCTTTGTCAGTAATGCTCCGATCCACGAACAGCCCAGTATCCGCATCGACTTGGAGACCAGCTACCCTCTAAACCGTTTGCACCTACATACGGTCGATTCGAGTGATACCTTCCCGCAGGCCAATCCGTCCAACTTTGGATTGCCGCCACACTTGCTGGTGGAAGGTGCCAACCTGCTGGATTTCTCGGATGCACAACTACTGGTTGAATACCGGCAACAGTCGATCTATGACGTCGGACCAGTCATCATGCGCACCTTCCCGGAAACCCGCTGCCGTTATGTGCGCCTCACCGTACTGGAGCCCTATATTGTAGAAAAAAAAGCACAAGGGACCCAGGCACTCATGGGCTTTGCCGAAATCGAACTCTTTGCCAAAGGACGCAACGTCGCGGCTCACAAAAAAGCGGAGGGCCACCTGCTCAAGAGTCCCAAACGCAGCTATGCGTCACTCACGGATGGCCGGAACCTGTACGGCAAGATCCTGCCGATACGGCAGTGGATGGAAGAACTAGAGCAGCGCCACGAACTGGAAAACGAACGTCCGCAAGTTGCCGCAGAACTAACTCGTCGCTACGCGCGCCAGCAGCTACAACTGCGACTCCTGCTGTGGCTCTCGGCCCTGCTCGCCGCAGGCATCGGATTCGTCATCTTGATCGAGCGGATGCGACGAACCCGTCAAGTCACCCGCATCAAAGAGCGCTTTGCCGCCGACCTGCACGACGAGCTGGGCGCCAACCTGCACACCATCGGACTGCTCAGCGATCTGTCCAAAGAGCTGATCCATTCGCCCGACAAACTCAGCAAGCTGCTCGACCGCATCCGGAGCTTCACCGAACGCAGCGGCACCGCCGCGCGCTACTGCACCAACATGCTCGAAGCCAAAGGCATTTGCGAAGATCTGGTCGAAGAGATGAATCGTTCATCCAGGCGACTCCTCACGGACTTGGACTACAAGATCGCATTCACTGGCGAAGATCTACTGCACTCATTGAGACCCCGCACACGCATTGATATTTTCCTCTTTTTCAAGGAGTCTCTAGTCAACATCCTGCGTCATTCCGGTGCCACCAAGGTCTCCATTCTCTTAGTCGCCACCAAGAAAAACATCTGCCTGACGATCACCGACAATGGCCACGGCATCAATTCCAGCCAAGACCAAGTGCCCGCCTCGGTCAGACGCCGCGCGCGGTTGCTACGAGGCCGTGTCACGGCAGAACACCCGACCGAAGGCGGCACCCGCATCAGCCTAACAGTGAAACCCCGTAAATTCAGAATTCTGTAATGAACAAAAAAACAATTCGCATCATGCTGGTGGAAGACCACATCGGGTATCGGGAGACGATCGTAATCGCCCTGGAACAGAACGAAAACATGGAGCTGACCAGCCAATTTGGTACAGCCGAAATCGCCCTGCGAGAGCTGCAGAATGCGACCCCCGAAAACCAACCGGATGTGATTTTGCTCGACCTCAACCTGCCTGGTATGTCGGGGCTCGAAGCGCTGCCTTGGATTAAACAGTATGCTCCCCATTCCGAAGTGATCATCCTCACACAATCCAATAACGCCGCCGATGTCACACGAGCCATCACAGAGGGCGCGGCAGGCTACCTACTAAAGTCAGCCACGTTCAAGGAGATCACCGAAGGCATTCAAACCGTTATGGAAGGCGGCGCGACGCTCGATCCAGAAGTCGCACGCTTCATCATCAACTCACTGCGCCGCCAGCCAAAACTCACCCAGCCCGATAAAGCACTGTCGGAGCGCGAGCTAGAAGTCCTCGAACTGATCGGGCAAGGACTGGCGAAAAAAGAGATCGCAGATCGTCTGGACATTAGCATCACCACGGTGGCCTACCACGTGCAGCACATCTACGAAAAACTCAAAGTCCCCAATGCCCCCGCCGCCGTCGACCGTGCCCATCGACTCGGCCTGTTCACCGCGGACTAACCAAGCCAGCCCTCGACTGAAACCAGGCAGCCTGAACGGACGACTTGATAATCTCAGCAAGTCACTGTGTGTAACTGGTGGCAATGACTACTCCAGCCGCAACAACCACTCACTCGGGCCGCCCGCATTGAGTGGCAGATTGAAGGTCATTTTGAAGCTGTTCGATTTCGCGTCGTAATCGGTCTGCCAAAAATCGTTACCATGCACGGATTGATCGAGTGCGACCAGCTGACCATTGACGAGTTGATACAGGGTATAACCAGTGGCTGATTTCAGGCCCTCGAAGCGAATCGGCACAGTGCCAACGCCGCCCTCGATTGCCACTCTCACCTCGCCTTGCTCGGCCTGAATGATGATCGGATAATTGTGCAGCAACGTGCCGCCATTGACAGCGACCTTCAAGTCGTTGCCGATCGCTTCGCGGTAGGTGGTCTTCCAAGAAGAGGGATTTTCAGCCATATGCTGTCTGAAGGTTTCATTCGGACCGTAATAATCATCTGCAATGCGGGGCAAGGTAATCCATTCCACCTCAAACTCCAAACTGTCCCCAGCGTTAAAGGCGGTCACGCCTTCGGGTGCTGTTAGTAGGCAATCAAGATTCGATAATCTACCTCCGGAGGGATGGTGCGCTGGAAAGGAAACCGTCGGATTGCTATATTCTTTGCCAGCGATCACCGCTTGATAGGAGCGAATCACCAATGCACGGGAACCAGTGCCCCAATCGCGATCATTATTATGATAGGCCCCCGGAAACGCCACCCACCACGGACCGCCTCCGGTCAAAGTGGTTTTGCCGAGGAACTGTGATCCATTCTTCAGTCCGTTCGGCACGTCGTGTTCTTGCAGTAGACCCTCCCGATTGCCGTAGGCGATCTTTGGCGTCACATAGCCGCCGGTGCGGCCCATTTTATACAGCCAGCCCTGCTCCACGGAGACCGTTTGATCAAAGCTATAGTTGAAGGTCTGAAAGGTGCGGGCAAAATCGTCGGTGCGCAAGGTCTGCACCTTAGCCTGCAGCTCGACTTCGCGCTGGCTGCCATAGTTACCATCGTAGCGCGCCTCGGTCAGGCAAGGCCCATGCGCCAGATACGCGGTCTTCATTTCACTGAAAAGCAGCTTCTGACCCTTGGCGTCGTTCACGCACATCCAGTCCCCGCCCCAGCCGGCGTCGGTCCAATTCCACTTGCCGCCGTCCTTGCCATTGCGCGCCATCAACATCCGCACATCGGTAATCGCCACATCCACCAAACTCATATCCATATCGAAACAGATCGTCTCACCCCAGCAACCGATCGCCAACTGATCCCAGCGGCCCATACCACCGTAGCCGACTAGCGACAGTTGCGCATGACTAGCAGATGGCAGCGTGCCGTAAAAGCCGTATGCGATACGCAGCTTATAGGTCGTGCTCCCGAGCTGGGCGGGTAGTTGCATGGTGCCGCGGAAATAGGCTCCCAATTTCGCATAGTGCCAATTTTTGCTCACCTGCACGGGGATGCCAGTCGGCACGCCGTCGGCATCACACAATATCGGCACCATCCCCGTGATATTCGCCGGATTGCGCAGGTAGAACATCAACGGGACTTTCACCGCAGTCTCACCAGTGTTTTCCACCACCAAATCGAATTCGTCGTAGTCGCGGATATCAGTGTAGCCAGTCTTCCATCCTCGGTTTTTTCTGTGCACCTCGGCAACGTAGCAATTATACGCCGGATCAAACGTAACCGGATAAGGCGCATCCCGCGGCGCACTGACTTTGATCGACACCGCCTGCTGCGGAACGGCGGCATCCTGCCCGAACCGACAGGTTAAATTGAACTGCTGTTTTTTGCCGAGCGGCCACACTCCGGCGACCTGTTGTTCGGCCACAGCCTCGCCCAGACGCAGACGCACGGTGACATCGCGCCATTCGGGCACCATCACTTCGTCGGCACCATAACCGTCAAAGGTTTCATTATATTTTAAGCCAGTCGCATTCGGCAGGCTGTGCGGCGCCTGCGCATGTGCCAGTAACTCCTGCGCAGACAGCGCCCGATCCCAAACGCGCACTTCATCAAACACCGCCTTAGTCACCCCACCGTTACCATCCGCGCGTTGCCCCAACACCAACTGCCCCTGGTCAGGACGCCGCTCCAGATTGACCGCTTCTGTGCCTTGCAGCGTTCCATTGACGTAGAAACGCATTGCTTTGCCATCATAGGACATCGCCAGATGATTCCAGACATGCTCCTTAAAACTAGCCCCGCGCTGTCCGATCGACCGTCGCCCCTGCCGCCCCTCTGCGATATTCATGTTCGCCGACACTTTGCCCTTTCGAATCTTAAAACTATAGTGCCCATGGCTGCCCTCATACCCATTTTTCGCCAGTAAATAGCCATCCCCAGCCGACTGCATGCTTTCAGGTATTTTCACCCAGCACTCGACCGTCATCTCCGCATTCTCTAAGCGCGCATCATGCGGTACTTGCCACGGCTTTTCGAGCACACACAGACCATTTTTTACGGCGCCTTGGTGCCAGCCCTGAGTGTAAATCAGGCTCGGCGCGAGGTCGGCGGTCAGACTCAACGACTGCGGCCAAGCGAACAGACTCAACGCGCCATCCACGCCCAATTGGCGCCCCTGCGAATCCTCAAAGCGTAAACCATGCAGCTCATAATGCTGCGCCAGCCTGCCCGACTCCCACAGCCACGCATCTTGTAAATGCTTGCCGCCACTGGAATTACCCTGCCCCGCCTTACAAGTCACCGCACGAAAGACCGTGCCCTTCGATTCCAATTCAATCGCCAGCTCGGTGGGCTGCAGCTGCTGCAGTCGCTCCGCCCCCGCCGCCAGTGCTTCGGTATAATTCAGCGACTGCGCAAATGTGCCCAAGCGCGCCTGCGTCAAATCAGCAAGGTCCAAGGCAAAGCCAAAGGTACCCGTCTCCAGGCACAGCACCTCTGCCGACTGATCGTCGGCATGTTTACGCATGCCATTCAGCCAATAGCCAAAGGTATAGTCGCGCTCGGCAAACGGCAGCAGCGGTGCCCCGTCCAGCGCTGGAAGCACCGCGCTCGGCACCACTGCAATTACAGCGGGCTGCGCCGAAACGGCATGCACAAACAGAGACAATAATGTCAGGGCGGAAAGCGATTTGCGACGCATGGAATAAATTAGGGAGCGGTTTTGTACGTGTATTAAGGTGCGGCATCGCCGGCACCGAAAATGAACCATCAACAAGGTCTGGATTATTTTACTTGGCAATTAAATTCTCGGCAGACTCAGTCCGAGAAGTAGCGAATATCCAGCCGCTTCTGGCCTTTCTTTGGCGGAAAAATCAGTACCATCTCACGACTAGCCGCATGGCTAAATAAACGCGTGCCACCCAATATTTTTTCCTCAATATCTTTAACGATAAACGGGGTAAATCCCCCCGCCTCAGTCAAATTTAGTTTTTTGAAGGGACCTTAACTGGTTCTTTTACAGGGATACCACGTATTTTCATTCTGCCTGTATCCGGCGAAATATATGCGCATAGAAGCGTCCGTTTATCCGTCCTGTTAGCCCAGGTCGTTGACCCGAATGTGTGCCAACGATCTCCCTCCCGATACTGAAACTGGACATTGAGGCGATCATCTGCATTTCCCTTGGATGGATCAAATGACGTCATCTTAAACGCTGACACCTGCATAAGAGTCTTTCCAATTATACCACGCACATTACGAGATGAGAAATTGATAAGCTTGTAACTACCCATCGGGAAATCGGTGACACTGCGTTCAATGGCAAGCGCTTTGTAGCGCATCTGCCCCTCAGTGGGGACGAGAATGAGAAGAGGTTCCTTCATGCTACCCGGTATCTTGACTGCTGCAATCGGGGGATAGATATACTCGACTTTTGTCTCGGCCTCTGGAGGGGGCGATTGCCTTTGGCATAACAACAGTCTCCCGTCTTCCGAAACGTTGGTCTTAAAAGGGCCATAAATATTAGCTCTTGAGAGTCCAATTTCATGATATCCCTTATTGGACTTCGCTAAGTACACCGTCTTGTGTTCCTTTGCATAATCTGCTGCATAAAGATAGACATTAACCAGCCTCTCCTTCGGCTCAATCTGTGCCTGTGACGTAAGAACTACGAACGGAAATAGAATAAAAAATAATCGCATGATAGTGAACCTTGTATTGTTAGATTTCATTTTCAGGTATCCAACGAAAGGAAATAATCTCAAGTTTTCGTCCAAAAGTTTTGTTCGGTTGTTTAGTCAAATCACTATAAGCAACATTAGAATCATCGCCTGAGTCTACGTAGTCATGAGTTCTCTGCACGACGGCCTCACATATGGCAGAAGACACATTCCCAGAAGTGTCTTGAACTTCGCCATAAGCACGGATTTTAAAGGTATCGCCTCGAACGGTAAGAGAAGGTGCCAAGCGGTTAAGCAGGTCCGCCTGGGTAAGGCTATCAGGAGCCCCATCTGAGGTCGATCCAGTTCCTGTTCCGCCTATCTCCGAGTCATTAATGGGGGCGCCAACATCCCAACCGTGACTTGCATTAATATTACTCGCATTAATCGCGGCTTGTAATGCGCCGTAATTACCCAATTCATCCTCAGTCAGCCTACGATTGACAAACTCAGAGACAGACTGGAATGGCCCTCTTAATTTCACCTGCTTAACGATTTCAGAAGCTAATCCGGTATCATCGGATCGATCATCGGGCGTCCCCTTGTCGTCCCAAATATCATTTGAGCTAAGACGACGAACCCCGCCCTCCCATCGAAATGGATCATTCGGTTTGTCCGGATCGGCATAATTGTTACCAAGCAGAGGAGTAAAGCGAGGGAAGGCGACCAGATCATCTTCCGATGCAACTGAGTCTGACAAGGCTTTATTAGCGGTAAGTGCATCCAGAATCGGCAGTAATTCCTGTGATCCACTGGCTAGAAATAACGCCCACGCCTCTACGGAGGTGGAGTTCACATTAAAGGCGCCCTTATTATAGAGATAGGTCGCAAAATCATCGTATGAATCTTTGGTAATACTAGGATTTTGCGATACGGCAGCTTCAAAGCTCGGATTACTGAGCGGGCTGACACCACTGAAGAACTCCGTCAAGGTCGTCTCTAAGTTGCGAGGGGAGGTGACAGCTATGGTCTGATCCGTCTCATCAACGGCGGTCGAAAGAAAATACCCATCGAATAAGGTGCTATTGGCTAGATAACTATGGTCGAGGTATTTTGTATTCAGCGCGGCATAATCTTCTATTTTTTTGCCTCTTGCCATAACTGGAGTCGCAAAGGAATTACCGACAATCTGGCTGGTCAGCGGAGCGAGTCCACTTTTGTTTAAAGGGGCGTGAGAGAACTGCGCGATAGAGCTCGCAGGTGCCAGAGGGATCTGTGAAACGACAGCTTGGGTCACCCCCGTCTCTGAATCAACTCCAGATCCCCCGAACCCCTTGCCGCCACCAACTATTTCCACCGCTGGTATTGACGACCAGTCGGTGAGCGCTTCCCAGGTGAGCTCATACTGTAGATTCTGCTCATTCATATTTTGGTCATCTACGAATCCATTGGAGAAGTATGGATTTGTAATTCCATTATTGAGCCACGTGCGTGAATTTGGCTCACTAAGAATATCATTTGTACTCTGCTCAGTTTTAAGACGGAGCGAAGCGATGACCATCGGGGTCTTTGCAAGGTACATCGACCGCCACCGTCCGGAAGCACTGGTAAGGACATGTTCAGGGGTATCAGAGACATCAATATCAGGCATCACGACACTAAGATTACTAGAGTTAAGAACAATCGATCCTACCGGGGTTCGATCTCCTTCTTGGAGTTTATCAAGAGTCGGCTGAAAACTATTACTAAATCTTGGAATAGGGTCTAAATCCCCACCATCGCCCATGTACATCTTAATAAAGGCAGCTGGTTCATTTCCGTTTAGATCCTTAAAGCCACCATAACCACTGGTAACCATTCTCGATTTTGCCGCGACAGTAACACTTTCACCAAGGGCACCGTACAGCCAGCCACCGGTTTGACCTACTTGATTATTATCAAATCTCATGAGAGCGTTAGCGCGGCAACCACCTGCTGTCTCGTCAAATCCATTGTTCAACACCATGCCATGCGTGAGATAATTTGCCTGGTGATGGGAAATCGGATAGCCATTAGGATAGGTATTTTCCAAAAAGTCAGTCGCACCGAAGACACGAAATTCTCCAGGCGCAAGCGTCGTGCCAGTAATGCGCACTCGGTAAGGAACGGAGTCACGCAGAGTCCAAACAGAATTTCCCTGCACCCCAGCGATATTACCGGGGTTATGCATATTACTGGCATGGAAATAATCACCTGGGGAAACGTTAACTAAAGTGCCTTGCAAGTTCCTTTTATAAAATGCAAAACTGGCCGGAAAACGATAACACTCGAGTTCCATATTACTGAACTCGATATTAACATTATAAGGATTCCACAAAGTTACGACGACGTCTGTAATCATTTGCGTTCCACAGCGATTTTGATCTGGTTTCCATTCACTTGTAAGCGAGTAAATATACTGGATATTTGATATTACTGGAAGTATCTGCTGGTTATTTTCAGACTCTGGATTGGCATTTTTTACAGGATTATTAAGTAGGTCAAAATTACTACCGTAATTAAAAATAGGAGTCACACCGAAAGTCGCGGGAGGATTGGTAAGACCATTCCCGAGGGGAATGTGATACTCGCCACCTATCACTTTGACATCACGATAAAGACGGTGATGAGAATGTAATAGGTCCCAAGTCGGATCTGGGCTGGGAAGCGGTTGAACGAAACTGTCAGTATCAACGCCTCCAAAGCGCTCTGGATTAGGAGCAATAGGTGCCTGACTATCAGAGTACAGGTGCCGCCCCTTATAGGCCACAGGCAAAGCGTCGTCAGCAAACAGCAGCGATAAGTCTGTCTGGAACTTTCCTTGCGTCACATCTACCAACAGTCCTCTGGAAAGAGTTGTCAAAGCGTAAAAAGCATTGGAAGCAGCTAAATCAAAACCACTGTCCCCGATTTCTAGAGATCTGTAAGATGCTAGCTTGGCAAAGGTGCTGTCATCCAAAGCATCTAAATCCTCATAGTCTTCGACGTACTCATAACCAAGCCGCCCAGCCCCGCCGAGGGCCTGAATCTTAGAAAAGTCATCACTCGCATCTCCGCTCTCTAGGCTTACATTCGCCTTCTGCGACTCGTCAAAGACCAGCCAGCCATACTTCCCCGATTTACTACCACTGGAGATATCAACGTCAAGCAAGGGGACCTCAATGTGGCCCGCGGAGTCCGATACAGTGCCGGCGCCGACCAGCTTGATGCTATTGCTTGGGTCTAGTGCTTGATTAGCGTAAGCGAGTTCCTTCTGACTCGTGGCAGTCGCGGAACTCAGCCATTGAACGAAGTCACCGTTGTTGTCTGCGTCGCGTTCCTTTGCAGCGTAATCGATAGCGCCGGTATCGGAATTTGCCTGTTTGAAAGATTTCCAGACGCCCAAGAGGTGGGGTTGCTCAAAATCGGGGTCATTCGAAACATTAAAAATATCCGCCGTCGCCGTGACCCGCTGATCCGGTCCAGCGGTCTTTTGCAGTTCACCCAGCGCGAGTTGCAAGCCGAGCAATGCGGATTGCTCGGCTTCCATTTGCTGCAACTGGATTTGCGAACCCTGGGTCTCGACTTGCACCAAGGTGGTGATCGAGAGCAATAGGAGGAGCACAAAAGCCATCAGGCTGAGGGCGATCACGAGCGCGAAGCCGCCCTGGGCGGGGCGTTGCGCGCGCTTAAAATGGGGAGAAGTAGGCATCAAAGATTGGGATTGGCAAGGAAAGTAAGCACTCAAAAGATGACAGATTGCGCAAGAATCGCAAGCAAAGTTGCCATAGAGACCGAACAGACTGACACCATCATTCAATCCCACAAATGCGGGTCAGCGCAAGCGAATTGTTAATAGTAACTTGGCTGCACACTCAGTTGACAGTTAGCCGTATAGGGCGCCGCGCGCGAGCCAGTAGCACTAAGTGAGACTATTTGCGGATCTTCTTTAGGCGTGCCCTACTGATTTAGATCCAATGCACTCATCGACTCGGCTTGGGGGAATCCTGATTGAGCTCTAAATCCGCAGCAGAGGGGGTGCGCGAAGGCACGCCCGCTGCTGGCACTTCGCCGTGGGCGGTCCATACGAGTGCATTGAGGACCAGTTTTCGAAAGTCGTCTTGCTGCCAGTTCTGATGAAAGTGTCCGCCGCTAAAGCCGAAGCCGCGACCACCGTTGGCGCGCTCGTAGGCCCAGGCGAGATGCTGCTGCTCCCCTGCGCTGACCTTGGCCAGGACGACTGGATTGCTGCCGCGGTGGCTATCGTTGGCGCGATCGGTGAGCGTGCGTAGCGGTGGT
>Ga0206125_10002017_pt1 | contig 22230 bp, 20 predicted proteins | sample Helgoland_Spring_4_FD_148598 | JGI IMG/M metagenome (GOLD analysis project Ga0206125, IMG submission 148598) | Pelagic subsurface seawater microbial communities from Kabeltonne, Helgoland, North Sea - Helgoland_Spring_Bloom_20160331_1 | ecosystem: Environmental > Aquatic > Marine > Epipelagic ... | reverse complement strand
AATATCCATTACTGTGAGTAGTGACGGCGAAGCCGTTTAAAAAGTTTAACTTTATGGCAAAAAATAAGTAAATATGTCTGTAAATTTTTACAAGAAAATTGAACAAGAACTTCAAAATTTAGAGTTTACCATTATTGATGCTGATTTGCAAAGACCTTGGGGTGCATTTTATTATATAGATGAAAATCAAGCTCAAGATTTTTCAAACCATTTTTTTAATGGAATAGACATTAATACGCTTAAAATTGATGGAAAGCTGAGTCCTAAAATTTTAATGATAAAACCTCAGGTGAAGTTATCATGGCAGTATCACAACAGACGTGCTGAAATTTGGCAGGTATATCAAGGTAAGGTAGGCGTGATTCAAAGTGAAACAGATATTGAAACTGAAATGAAAGTATATGTTGCTGGAAGTCAATTGAAACTTAATCAAGGAGTCAGGCACCGACTTATTGGTTTGGATGATTATGCCGTAGTAGCTGAAATTTGGCAACATACAGATAAAGTCCCATCTGATGAAGAGGATATTATTAGAGTCCAAGATGATTTTGGGAGATAAAATAATTAAAATCAACAGATTTAAAAATCATTAGTTTTTATAAATCATAAGAAATGAATATTACAGTTATAGGTTCTGGATATGTTGGGTTAGTTTCAGGAACGTGTTTTGCAGAAATGGGAAACAGAGTTACTTGTGTAGACATAGATCCAGTCAAGATTGAAAATTTAAATAAAGGTATCATTCCAATTTTTGAACCTGGTTTAGAGTCTATGGTGTTAAAAAATATAAAATATAAAAACTTATTTTTTACAACAGAATTATCTGAAGCATTACATAACTCAGAAATCGCATTTATAGCGGTGGGTACGCCTATGGGCGATGATGGTTCTGCAGACTTACAATATGTACTGGCTGTAGCAAAATCGATAGGCCGATCGATGCAAAAAAGATTGATTGTGGTTGATAAGTCTACGGTACCTATTGGAACTGCGGATAAAGTAAAAGCGACCATCCAAAAAGAGTTAGATACCAGAAATTCTGATTTGGAGTTTGATGTGGTTTCAAATCCTGAATTTTTAAAAGAAGGCGCTGCTATTGCTGATTTCATGAAACCAGATCGATTAGTGATTGGAGCAGATTCAGAGATTGCTTTTAAAAAAATGAAGCAATTGTATTCTCCTTTTTTTAGATCGCATGACCGTTTTATTACTATGGACATCCGTTCTGCGGAGATGACCAAGTATGCAGCGAATGCAATGCTTGCCACCAAGATATCTTTTATGAACGAAATTGCAAACATCTGCGAAAAGGTAGGGGCAGATGCCAATCAAGTTCGAATTGGGATTGGTTCAGATCAGCGTATTGGCTATAGTTTTATCTATCCAGGAGCGGGATACGGAGGGTCTTGTTTTCCAAAAGATGTAAAAGCACTTACGAAAATTGCCAAAGAAAATGGCTATACTGCGCAATTAATAACCGCAGTTGAAGAGGTAAATGACGCTCAAAAATTAGTCATTGCTCAAAAAATAGTTAAGCGTTTTGGAGAAGATTTAACAGGTTGTACTTTTGGTATTTGGGGATTGGCATTTAAGCCAGGAACCGATGATATGCGCGAAGCACCGGCAATTTATGTCATCAAACAGTTGGTAAAACGAGGTGCTAAAATAAAAGCCTACGATCCAAAAGCGGTTGATGAAGCAAAAGGGCATTACCTGAAAGGAGTTCAAAACATAACCTATGTAGCCTCGAAATATGAGGTTTTAAAAGATTCAGATGCATTAGTATTGCTTACGGAGTGGAAAGAGTTTCGTTCTCCAGATTTTGAAGAGATAAAAATACAATTAAAAACCCCTATTATCTTTGATGGACGAAATCAGTACAATACATTTAATCTCGAGGAAAAAGGATTTGAATATTATCAAATAGGAAAAAAGTAAATGAAAATATTAGTTACTGGTGCAGCTGGATTTATTGGATTTCATACCTGTTTAAAATTAGTGAGTCAAGGTCATGATGTTTATGGTATTGATAACATTAATGATTACTATGATCCACAATTAAAGTTTGATCGCTTAAATGAATTAGGGCTTGGCGTAGCAGAAACTAAACTCCTTAAAAATGAAGTTCAGAGTGCTAAATTCAATTCTTTACGATTCTCAAGAATAGATCTAGTTGATTATGAAGATATTGATCATTTGTTTAAAAAAGAACAATTTGAAGTAGTTTGTAACCTAGCCGCTCAGGCGGGTGTAAGATATTCTATAGAAAACCCAAAAGCTTATATTGACACTAACATTTCAGGGTTTTTAAATATACTTGAAGGTTGCCGAAATCATAAAGTAAAGCATCTGGTATATGCGAGTAGTTCTAGTGTATATGGAGAAAACAAGAAAGTGCCTTTTGAAACTACAGATAATGTAGATTTCCCAATTAGTTTATATGCTGCTACAAAAAAGAGCAATGAATTAATGGCACATACCTATGGCCATTTATATGGTTTTAAAACTACAGGATTACGTTTTTTTACTGTCTATGGTCCTTGGGGTAGACCTGATATGGCTTATTATTTATTTGCTGAAGCAATTTCAAATAACAAGCCCATTAAAGTGTTTAATAATGGTGAAATGGAACGTGATTTTACATATATCGATGATATCGTAAACGGTGTGACTAAAATCATTCAAAAAAATATTGATGCTAGAGAGCATTATAAAATTTACAACATTGGGAATAATAAAACGGAGAGCTTACAAGATTTCATAAGGACCATCGAAGAAGCTATTGGTAGAAAAGCAATTAAAGAAATGTATCCAATGCAACAAGGAGATGTTCCAAGAACATTTGCAGATGTAGATGAATTAGTTAAGGATTATAAGTATTCCCCTAAAACAGTAATTAATCATGGAATTAAAAAATTTATAAATTGGTATTTAAAATACCATAAAATTAAATAAACAGAGATAAGATATTCAAAAAATTAACATTAATTTTTGTGTTTTAGCTTAGCTCTTAACATGGTAAAATTAATATTTGATAATAATAATAATAATAATAAATGTTTAAAAATAAAATTTTATTAATTACTGGTGGTACAGGTTCCTTTGGTAACGCTGTTTTAAATCATTTTGTTAATTCAGATCTCAAAGAAATTAGAATATTTAGTAGAGATGAGAAGAAACAGGAAGACATGAGAATAGTTTTTAAAAATCCAAAAATAAATTTCTTCATAGGAGACGTTAGAGATTTTGAAAGTATTAATTCTGCGATGATTGGTGTTGATTATGTTTTTCATGCTGGCGCTTTAAAGCAAGTGCCTTCCTGCGAGTTTTTTCCAATGCAAGCTGTAAAGACTAATATTTTGGGAGCAGAAAATGTCTTGGAAGCAGCTGCAAGAAATAATGTAAAAAAAGTAATTGTCTTAAGTACTGATAAGGCTGTTTACCCAATTAATACCATGGGAATGTCTAAAGCGATGATGGAGAAATTAGCAGTCTCGAAATCCAGAGATCCAAGAGTTCAGGCTAATGGAGGTGTCATTTGCGCTACTCGTTATGGTAATGTTATGTGTTCGAGAGGGTCTATAATTCCATTATTTATCAATCAAATTAAAGCAGGTAAACCTTTAACAATAACAAATTCTAATATGACAAGGTTTATGATGTCATTAGAAGATTCTGTAGAATTAGTCTTATTTGCATTTAAGAATGCACAACCTGGTGATATTTTTGTTCAAAAATCACCAGCTGCTACAATTGAAACGTTAGCAATTGCTTTAAAAGAGTTATTTAATGCAAATAATGAAATTCAGATTATTGGTGCTAGACATGGAGAGAAAATGTATGAGTCGTTGTGTGGAAAAGAGGAAATGTCTAAATCAGAAGATTTAGATAAGTTTTACAGAGTTCCTGCAGATTTGAGAGATTTAAATTACACTAAGTATTTAGAGGAGGATGGACCGAGATTAAAAAATAAAGAATATAATTCTGATAATACAAAACGGCTTAATGTCAAAGATCTAAAAACACTTTTGTTAACTCTCGATTATGTAAGAGATGAACTAGGACTTGATAAAAAATAATCTGGATTTAACAAAATAAATTTAATTTCATGAATGAAATTCCAACAATAATTAAAGGTGATTTTTTTGAAGATGAGAGGGGACGTTTAGAGTTTATAAATAGTTTTAAGTTGGATAATGTAAAGCGTATTTATTTCATAGAAAATTCAGATTTGATGAATTTCAGAGGCTGGCAGGGACATAAAATAGAAAAAAGATGGTTTTTTTGCATATGTGGTGGATTTGAAATTAGTGCGGTGAAAATTGATAATTGGAATAATCCTAACAAAAACTTAGAAGTTTCTAAATTTATTTTAGAAGAAAAAAAACCTAACATACTTTTTATTCCTAATGGATATGCTAATGGTCTTAGATCAATTAATAAAGGTTCTCGTTTGATTGCACTTTCTGATTATGCATTAGGAGATCATGATGATGAGTATAGATTCAAAAATTCTTTATGGCGATAATTAATAAAAAAATATGATATCCATAGTTAAACCATATATTCCACCCAAAGAGGTTTTAATGCCTGCTTTAGAAAAAACTATTTATTCTGGTTACATTGCTCAAGGGCAAAAAGTAGAGGATTTTGAATTTAAACTAGGTCAGTATTTTGAAAATAATAATGTTCTTACTGTTAATTCAGGAACTTCAGCACTTCATTTGTCTTTAATACTTGCAAATGTTGGCCCTGGTGATGAGGTAATTTCAACCGCATTAACTGCAGAACCAACAAATACTGCGATTGCTCAAACAGGAGCTAAAGTTATATGGGCAGATACTGAACAATCAACTGGACTGATATGTCCTAAGTCAGTTGAGAAGCTAATAACTAAAAAAACCAAAGCCATAATGATTGTTCATTATGCCGGTATGGTGGCTAATTTAAATGAATTTTATAGTGTTAGAGAAAAATACAATATTCCCATAATTGAAGATTGTGCTCATGCTTTTGGAGCTGAATATAGAGGTAAGAAACTTGGTTACTATTCAGATTTTGCTATTTATTCTTTTCAGGCTATAAAGCATCTGACAACTATTGATGGAGGATTATTAATCCTTAAAAATTCTTTTGACTATGATCGCGCAAAAAAACTAAGATGGTTTGGATTAGATAAAACAAAACCAAGACTACAGAATGATATAACAGAGTGTGGCTTTAAATACCACATGAATGATGTGAATGCCACTTTTGGACTTATTCAACTAAATTTTCTTCAAGAAAATGTAAATAAATATATTGAAAATGGATTGTTTTTTGATAAAGAATTAAAAGATGTCGATGGAATAGAAATTATTAAATATCACGACGATACAAAACCTTCCTATTGGCTTTATACAGCTATTATTGATAGAAGAGATGATTTTATTGAATATATGAAAAGTAACGGAGTAATATGCTCTCCTCTTCACTTGAGAAATGATAGGCATTCTATTTTTGAAAATGGTTCTCATTTAAGCGGATTAGAATCTTTTTACTCACGCTTTATTCATTGGGGATGTGGTTGGTGGTTATCTCAAGAAGATAGAATTAAAATAGTAGATTTAATAAAAAAAGGATGGTAGGATGATTCCAATATTTAAACCATACATGCCAGAAAACATAACCTCAGGAATTGAAGATATTCTTTATTCAGGTAAACTATCATTTGGAGATAAAGGAAAAGAATTTGAAGAAAAATTAACATCCTATATTGGAAACGATAAAGTTTTAACAATAAGTTCGTACAACCAAGCTTTATTAATAGTTCTCTCAACTCTTGATCTAAAACCAGGTGATGAAATAATCGCCTCACCCGTAAGTTGTTTAGCTTCTAATCAACCTTTTGTAATTAAGGGATTAAAAGTGGTGTGGGGTGATATAGATCCATTAACTGGATCTCTTTGTGTTGATGATGTAAGAACTAAAATAACTTCAAACACCAAAGCTATTTTTCATAATCACTTTTGTGGCTACTTGGGAGAGATAGATGCAATGAATTCTTTAGGTAAAGAATTTGGGATCCCTGTAATAGACGATTGTATTGAAGCATTTGGTTCTGAGTTAGATGGCAAGAAAACAGGTAATCTAGGGACAGATATTACTGTTTTTTCTTTTCAAACGGTTCGACTACCAAATACAATTGACGGAGGGGCGTTAGTTTTTAATGATATAGAATTATTTGAAAAAGCCAAAAAAATAAGAGATTATGGTATCGACAGATCAATATTTAAAGATGAACTAAATGAAATCAATCCAAAGTGTGATATAAAGCTAGAGGGCTATGGCGCATTAATGAGTGAGGTTAATTCATTCATTGGTATTCATCAAATGAATGATATTCATAGTTTAATAGAAAGACAAAGAACCAATGCGCAATCATGGCAGAAAATTATAGATGAAATGAAAGCTGTTTCATCATTGGAAGTTATAACAAATACAAAACCAAATTATTGGGTTTATGGAATCTTGGCAAAAAATAAAATCGAAACAATTAATGAATTTAGAAAACAAGGTTTTTATGCTACAAGTGTTCACATAAATAATAATATTTATTCAATTTTTAATAATAATATCGAGTTAAAAGGTGTGAATGAATTTATGAATAGCTTTGTAGGTATTTCATGTGGATGGTGGTTAGATAATAATATAATTAATAAAATTTAAAATAATGAAAAAACAAAATCTAAATAAATTCAAAAGTGAACTGCTTGATGTTTATAAAATTAGATATACGGAAACCAGTCTTATTAATTTATTCAAAAAAGGTTTAGTTAGCGGCACAGTTCATACATGCGTTGGTCAAGAATACTCTGGAGTTTTTCTCTCTAAATATCTTAATGAAAATGATTTTATTTTTTCAAATCACAGAGGGCATGGTCATTATTTATCACATACTAATGATTTTAGTGGACTTATTTCTGAAATTTTATCAAAAATAGATGGTGCATCTACAGGTTATGGAGGAAGTCAACATTTAATAAATAATAATTTTCTATCAAACGGAATTCAAGGTGGATTAATGTCAGTTGCAGCCGGTTATGCGCTAGCTCAATCTAAATCTAATTCTACAAATATATCAGTTATTTTTATAGGTGATGGTACTCTTGGAGAAGGTGCTGTTTATGAGGCTATGAATATAATGTCATTATGGAATACACCAGTTTTAATTGTTTTAGAGGATAATGGAATTGCACAATCAAATCCGTCTAAAAATTCTATTTCTGGACTAATTAATTCTAGGCCTAAGGCTTTTGGTATTAAATATTTAAATTCAAATGTTTGGGATATTGAAGATTTGGATAAAAAATGTAAGACCGCAGTTGATTTTGTTAAAGACGAACAAAAACCAGTTTTTTTACATCTAAATTGTGCACGAATTAATGCTCACTCTAAAGGTGATGATAATAGATCTGATTTACTAGTTAAGAATTTAGTAAATATTGATTTATTGAACATTGCTATTATGAATAAAATTATTAGTTCTGATGATTTGAAGGAAATCGAAAATGATATTAATGTAGTTGTTAAAAAATGCCTAAATTCTAAAGCTTTAATCGATGTAAAAAAATATGAAACTTTTATCAAAAATGAAAGTAATTTTAGCGCAGGAATTGAAGATAATTCTAAACTTACGCAAGCTCAAAAATTAAATGCTTCAATTAGAAATTTTTTAAAGAAAAATAAAGATAGAATTATTATTGGTGAAGATATTGAAGATTTTCCTGAAGGTACAGAGAAGCAATATGGTGGGGCTTTTAAGATAACCAAAAATCTCTCAAAAGAATTTCAAGGCCAAGTAAAAAATACTCCAATTAGTGAATATTCAATTACAGGTTTAGCAATTGGTCACTCTCTCAAGAAAATACCAATTATTGTTGAAATTATGTTTGGAGACTTTGCTACTTTATGTGTAGATCAATTAATTCAAAATGCAAGCAAGTTTAAAACAATGTATGGAAAGGAAATTGATTTACCATTTCTATTGAGAACCCCAATGGGTGGTAGACGTGGATATGGGCCAACTCACTCACAGTCAATTGAGAAATTATTTCTTGGCTTTCAAGGATTAAGAGTTTTGGCTTTAAATCCGTTTTCTAATCCATCTAAAATGATTGAAAATGTATTTGAGGGAGAAAATAGAATGCCAACAATATTAATTGAAAATAAAATACTGTATACTTTGAGTGAATCTAAAATACCTAGTTATTTTATTCGAAGAGTTAGTGAAGAGAAATTTAGCAACAACATTATTTCTCCTGTAAATAGAGAAGCTAATATAGTAATATTTTGTTATGGATATTCAGCAACAATTGCTGTAGACGTTATTCAAAAACTCTTTATTGAATATGAAATATTGGCTGAAGTTTTTATTCCCGAAATGATTTCTCCATTGAATTTGACAGGGATTGAAGACGTAGTAGATAATAAAAAGTTATTAGTTTGTATTGAAGAAGGTCCGGAATACGGTTCAGTATCCTCGCAATTAGTATCAATTTTATCTCAACAAAAATTATTACCTCCAAATACAAAAATTTTCAGCAATAATACAATTATCCCTGCATCAAAATTAGCAGAAGATAATTTGATGACTAATGCTGACTCAATAGTTAAATATATATCTCAAATAATATAAATATGAAAATTCAAAAAATCAACAGAGATAACGCAAATGACTCCGAGGTTACTGTTTTAGAAATTATTAAAAACGGAGAAAAAGTTAAAGAAGATAATACACCTGTTATTGAAGTTGAAACTACCAAAGCAATTGTTGAACAATATCCTGATTGTTCTGGTTATTTTTACAGCGATGTTAAGGTTGATGATGTAGTTGAAATAGGATATAATTATGCTGTTATTTCTGATTGTGAACTCGAGGAAAAAGAATGGTTAAACTTCCTTAAAAAATCGAGAAAAAAAACTGAAGTTAAAATTGAGTCTTCAAATCAAGTTATCACTAAACCAGCGCTAAAATTAATTAACGAAAATAATATACCACTTGAATCTTTTTTGGGAATAGAAACAGTAACAAGACAACATTGTTTAGATATTTTGCATGGAAGTTCTGAGAGTAAAACAAGAATAGAATTAACATCTAAACTTGAAAGAGTTGCTATAGTTGGAGCAGGAACAGGTGGAACAATTGTTTATGATATATTATCTAAAGACAGTTCTAAAAATGTAGTTCATTTTTATGACGATAATTTAAAAGGACAATCAATTTTTGGTATACCTATTGTGGATAAAATTAATTCTAAAACAATAATTGAGTCTTATGAAAGAGATGAATTTGATTCAATAATTGTAACTCTAGGATCAAATGTAGATTTAAAAAATAAAATTTATCAAGAATTAAAATCAGCAAACTTGAGATTTACTAATGCTATACATCCATCTGTTATAACTGCATATGGAGTAAATCTTGGCCAAGGAAATGTTATAGCCGCTAATGTTGTAATCGGCGCATTTGCTTCTTTAGGAGAAAATAATATATTCTCTAGCAGTTGTGTTATAGAACATCATAATTCTGTAGGATATTCTAATTCCTTTGGACCAAATGTAGTAACATCAGGAACTGTTGAAATTGGCAATAAAATATTATTTGCCACAGGAATATTTATTGAGCCTTACCTAAAAATTGGTAGTAATTCTATTATATCCTCAGGTTCAATTATCACATCAAATGTAAAAGATAATGTTATAGTAAAAAATATAGTTAATTCTAAAATCGTCAATAGAAAATAAAAATACTATAATACTTAGAAAATTTAAATATTGAGTTTTTAACAATGAGTAATAAAATCCTTAAAAATTGGAGTTATTTACTAATTTCTGATGTTACTCAACAGTTAATTGGTTTTCTTGTTGTTATTTTGTTAGCAAGAAAACTATCGGTTGATGATTATGGCTTTTTTAATGTCATATTATCTGCTGGGATGATATTTTCTGTTTTTGCCCAATTTGGAATGAGTAATGTTGTTACTCGAGAAATCTCTATTAATCCAGAAACAACAAGTTCATTCATTAAAAAAATTCTTATACCCTTTAGACTAATTAGTTTTCTTTTCTCATTATTAATTTTTTTTGGGTATAATTTTTATCAAGGCGATTACGGTAATAGCACAATATATATTGTGTTAATTATTTTAAATCTTTCTTTATGGAATTTTTCAGAAAGTATTGCTTTTGGCCATGAAATAACAAAATACTCATCTATTTTAAACATTTTATTTTCATTATGTTGGCTAGTTTCAGTTTTAATTATTCCAGAAAAAGCGTTAAATGTAAGTACAATATTATTGGTGTATTGCATTTTACATGGCCTAAAAGGTTTAAGTTATGGTATTGTAATTTATAATATATTTTATACAAAACAACAGTATAAATCTAAGCCAACTCGAATTAGTATTACTCATTTTCTTAAAATGATTCTGCCTTATTTTTGGTTAGTTTTATTAGGTGTTTTGAGCTTAGAAATACCCATTCAACTTTTAAACAAAAATGGCAATAACATTGAGGTTGCGTATTATGTTGTTGGATATAAATTAATGTTGCCCATATCCATTGCTGTTAGCACTGCTTTTAAAGCAATGTTTCCAATGTTTACTAAATTGTATTCAACAAACAGAAATAAATTTGAGAGTAAATTAAAAATAGGCTTCAAACTAATTTTTATTTTAGGTACTATTCTAGCGATCATTTCATCAATTACAAGTAAGCATTTTATTCCCTTAATTTTCGGATCAGAATATATTAACTCTACAATAGTGTTTAACTTTTTAATATGGTTTAGTATAATATCTATTTTAGATACTCTTTTAAGTAATGGTTTGTCATCAGCGTTCAAAGAGAAGATTATAGCTTTATTAACTACAATTGATATTTTAATTTTGTTACCATTATTATACATCGCATCTTTCTACGGAGCCTGGGGTATCGGTCTGGCAAAATTAATAAGTGGATTATTATTTTTAGGCTATCATTTATATGTTTTTAAAAGAGCGCTGAGAATAAATATCTTAAGTAAAAGTTTATTAATTTGTTTATTTTTTTATTTGACATCAATGTTAGTATGTCTATTAATTAACAATGTATATATTCAAATTAGTATTCTAATAATTATAATTACAATATTTACAAGTATAAGAAACTCTCCTGTAAATGATACTTATAGATTATTTAAAGAACTTAAAATAAAAAATTAATTAAATGAAATTTTCAATTATTGTTCCTGTATATAATGCTGAACCTTTTTTATTAAAATGCCTGAACTCTATATTTAACCAGAAAGCTAATTTTGATTTTGAAGTTATTGCAATTAACGATTGCTCAACTGATAAAAGCTTGCAAGTTTTAAAAAATTATGCAGAATCTGAGAAAAGATTAATAATTCTGCAACATGAAGTCAATAAAGGGCAAGCAATTGCTCGGGCAACTGGAATGAAAATAGCTAAAGGTGAATATATCACACATGTAGATGCTGATGATTGGATACTTGAGGATGCCTTTCATAATATATTTTTGAAAATTGAAAAATATAATCCTGATGTACTTGTTTTAAACACTTTTCACCAAATTTCAAGTGATAAAAGGGTTGAAGTTCTTCAATTTTCCAAAGAGGGTTTTTTTTATAAAGAAGAATTGAAAAATTTAGAGGTTCAACATGCTTTTTATCAACATTCAGGAACAAAGGTGGTTAAAAGACATTTAATAAATGGTTTGTTAATAAATACATTTGGTTTTAAAACTACTGCAGAAGATTTTTTGTATTGTTTTGAAGTTTTTTTGAAGGCAAAAACTTATTATTTTTTCCCAAAAAGTTATTATGTAGCCCTAATTCACCAAAGCTCAGTAACTCAAAGTGCAAATAATTATTTAAAATTAAATAATCAAATACCATTGCTTAGAATACTAGAAAGATTGATTGCAGATTATAGCCCTAAAAAAGAAATTATTTTACATGTAACAACGTTTTTAAAAAAAGCAACAATATATAATACATTTCTATGCTTTATAGAAGGGGATATTGTAAAATTTAATAAAAACAGCTTACTAGATGCTTACAGAGATATGCCTTTTCTACTTGATAAGGATTTATATATTTTAGAAACAGCTTTTTCAAATTTTATTTCAACTTTTAGAATAGTTAGTAAAGACAAAGGATATCTAAATACAACTTTATTTGGGTTGAAATATTTCATAAAAAAAAGACTTAAATTTTAAAGTGAAAAAATATATAAACTTATTTTATTTTTCATTAGTTTTTGTTTTAAACTGGGATGTTATTTGGACTTATCTTCTAGATAAATCTAGTGGTAGTTTTACAGGTATAATCCTATTGTTTTTTACAATATTTATGCTAACACCCATTTTTAAAGCAAAAGGAGGGATTAAATTGTTTTTTAAAAAACCTATTTCTATTTGGTTTTTATGGATTGGTTATTCATTAATAAACATGTTTAATAGTGAGCTATCAACATCAGAAAATCTTAATATTAGTTTTCTGGGATTTGTGATAATGCCACTACTATTAATGGTTGTTATTTCTAGTGTAGAAGAATACAAAATTAAAGAGTTAATAAATGTGCTTTTATTTGCTTCTCTATTAAAAATATTAATTTCTTTTGTATTTGATTCTTTTGGAAATGAATTTGGAGGTAATAGATTTGGCGCTGAATTTAATGCTAATATGTTAGGTTTTTCAGGTATTATAATTCTACTATTACTGTTAGTAATAAAATCACTATTTAAAAAATTAAATTTATTTCATTTACTTGCAGGAGGTATAGCCATTTTTATAATATACATAACAGCATCAAGAAAATCATTTTTATGTCTTGTAGTAATTACTTATGGTTACATTTATATTTTTAGTGGTAATCAAAATGTTATAAAATACTTTAGAATGGCCTTAGGTGGGCTTCTTCTATTTTCTCTAGGATTTTTTGTTTTCAAAGACTCTGAAGTATTGAGAAGGCTAACAGATACTCTAAATGAAACTTTTCAAGCTAAAACAGAACTCGAAATTTTTGATGGTAGAGCAATTCAGTATGTTAGTGGTATTGAAGTTTTTAATGATAATAAACTAACTGGGATTGGATTGTTAAACTATAAACAATTTGACGAATGGGATTTGGTGCTTCATTCTGAGTATTTAGTTCAATTAATTGAATGTGGAATAATAGGTTCTATTCTCTATTTGTATTTTAACATCTATATCATACGCAAACTTTTTAAACTAAGAAAGTATAAAAATTACAACCAATCTGCTAATGTTTTCCTTTTATATTTTTTATTACTTATTTTTTTATCATTTGGAACTTGGACATACAACTTGATGATTTGGTGGATTATAACGGGATTATCAGTCAGATTTATAAATAATTTAAAATTAATTCAAAGCTAGTTAAATGAAAATAGCTATACACAAAAGAAAGGGGAGTTTTAGTGATAGATGGATTTCTTATTGTGAAGAATTTATGATTCCATATATCATAGTAGATTGTTACAAATATGATATTTTATCTCTTTTAGAGAAAAATAATTGTACTGGTCTTATGTGGCATTGGGATCAAACCGATTATAAAGCAATGTTATTTGCACGTCAATTAACCTTTGCTCTGGAGAAAACAAATATTAAAGTTTATCCAGATGTCAATACTGCTGTTCATTTTGATGACAAAGTTGCTCAAAAGTATTTACTAGAAGCTATAAATGCTCCATTAGTAAACTCTTATGTTTTTTTTACGAAAAAAGAGTCTTTTGAATGGATTAATTCTAATATGTTTCCTAAAGTTTTTAAGTTAAGAGGTGGTGCTGCTAGTGTCAATGTTAGTTTGGCTAATTCTAAAGCAGATGCAAAACGTCTTGTAAGAAAAGCTTTCGGAAAAGGGTTTTCACCTATTAATAAAATAGCAAGATTTAAAGATAGATTATGGCATTTTAGGCTAAATCCCAGTTTGTTTAATTTTAGAGGAATTATTTCTGGATTAGTTAGATTTTTTATCCCACTTGAATTAGAAAAATTTTCTAATAGAGAGAAAGGTTATATCTATTTTCAAGATTTTATTCCAAAAAATGAATATGACACACGTTTAATTGTAATTGGCAATAGATGTTTTGGGGTAAGGAGATATTGTAGAGATGGGGATTTTAGAGCATCAGGAAGTGGGATCAAGGGTTACGAAAAAGAATTATTTGATTTGTCAATGGTTAAAGAAGCTTTTCGAATTTCTGATAAACTGAAAACTCAATCACTAGCATTAGATTTTATTTGGGACGAGAATTCATTTAAAGTTGTTGAAATAAGTTATTGTTTCATTACAGGGCGTTTCTATGACGACTGTCACGGTTATTTTGATAGAGAATTAACCTGGCATGGTAAACAAGTAAATCCTCAATTTTTTATCATAGAAGATTTTATAAAAACATTGTCTTATGAAACAATCTAAAACTAAAATATGTTTTGTGGCCTCGCATTATACACAAGGCGGAGCAGAAAGGCAGATGACGGAGTTAATCAAAATACTTGTTAAAAAAAATTTTGATATTTCTTTGTTATTGTATCAGTCTGATTTAATCTTCTACAAGGAGTTGTATGATTTAAATATAAATCTAATTCTTAATAAGAATACGCCAAATAAATTTAAAATAATAAAATGGATAAACAATTTAGCTTTTTTGAAGAAAAATCTAAAAAACACTTCTTTTGATGTTTTACACACCTATTTATTTTTTAATGGTCTAATAGTACGATTATTTTTTTACAAACAGTTTAAAGGTAAAATTTTATACTCCATAAGAAATAGTTATGAGGACACTTCAAAACTTTTTTACTATTTAGATAAAATACTTAATTATCGTTCAATTAATGTTTATAATAGTAAAAAAAGCTTGTTGCAAATTTTCCCAAATTCTTCAAGTAAGACAAGTGAAAATAACATTGTGATATACAATGGTTATGATTTTTCAAAGTTTGACATTCCTAAAGAAAAAGAAAGTAATACCATTATAATTGGTATGGTGGGTAGAATCACTTATCAAAAAAATCAAATTCAAGGATTAAAAGTTTTTTCAAAAATATTGTCTTCTTTTAATTGTAATCTTCGACTTGTAATAATTGGAGAAAATGATTTAGATCAATTTTTAATACTTAAGAATTTTATAAAAAACAACAAATTAGAAGATACAGTTGAGCTTTTGGAGCCTCAAAAGAATATTGAAAATTATTATTCAAAATTTGATATTTTTCTTTTGCCCTCACACTATGAAGGGTGCCCAAATGTTTTATTTGAAGCAATGATATCAAGGTGTTTGTCTTTAGTGTCGTCAGGTTCTAATTCAGATTTATTTGTTAAAGATGGTTTCAATGGTTTTGTTTATGATGGATCTGACTCTATGTTGGAAAAAAAATTAACTGAAGCGATTACAGTAGTTATGAATAATAAAATGAGTTCAATATTAGAAAATGCATTCAACTATGCTCAAAATAACTTTTCAATTGAACTTATGGGGGATCAATATCTAAGACTATATAATAAAATTTGTGATGAAAGTATTATTAGTAAATAATTGTCATTACAGAAGAGGAGGGGCCGATGTGGTTTACCTAAATTCTGCTAAAAATTATTTAAAGCATTATAGAATAATAGAACAATAAAGTCTAAAATATATTTTATGAGAAAAAGAATTCATCGGAACAAACATATTATATTTTTTAATTTAGAAAACAATAATTTTTAATTTATGATAATTTTTTTTATAACTAACTAAGCAATTATATAAATAAGTAGATAAATATATGTGTGGAATTACAGGTATCTTTAATTTAAATAAAGATAAAAAAGTTGATAGTGTTTCATTGCAAAACATGAACGATTCATTAGTTCATAGGGGGCCTGATGGGGAGGGTTTTTTTATTGATAATAATATTGGTTTAGGACATAGAAGACTAAAAATTATAGATTTAGAGACTGGAGACCAACCAATGTATAGTTTCGATAAAAACATTGTAGTTGTATTTAATGGAGAAATATATAATTATTTAGAATTAAAAAAAACATTAATAACTAAAGGACATAAATTTCATACAAATTCTGATACCGAAGTTATAATTAATTCTTATATAGAATGGGGTGTAGATTGTCAAAATAAATTTAATGGAATGTGGGCTTTTGCCATATGGGATAGGAGAAGACAGCAGTTGTTTTTATCTAGAGATAGAATAGGTGAAAAACCATTGTATTATTCAATGTATAATAATTCATTATATTTCGGGTCTGAGATTAAATCTTTATTTTCTGCAAATATTCCCAAAGAAATTAATAAAGAGTTGACAGAAATATATCTTTCGCTTTCATATATTCCGGGTAAAGACACTTTTTATAAAAATATATTTAAATTATTGCCAGGTGATTTTATGCTAGTAGATCAAGGTGGTATCAAAAATCATAAATATTGGGACTTACCCGATATAGATGAATCTAATATGAACAATAATAAAAAACTTATATACGAAGAATTTACTCATCTATTAGAAGACTCTGTTAAAATAAGAATGAGAAGTGATGTTCCTTTTGGTGCATTTTTAAGTGGAGGATTAGATTCTTCTAGTATTGTTTCTTTAATGTCTAAACAATCAGCTTTCCCAATCGAAACATTTACTATTGGTTTTAAAGAAAAAAAATATGATGAATCTAAATTAGCAAAATTAGTCTCAGAAAAATTCTCTACCAATCATAATTTAGGTTTTGTTGATTCAAAATCTTTAGAATATTTTATAAATAAAATATCTACCCATTTTGATGAGCCTTTTGGAGATAATTCAGCTATTCCTACTTTTCAAGTTTCTGAGTACGCAAGTAAAAAAGTAAAGATGGTTTTAACTGGTGATGGAGGTGATGAAGTAATGTCAGGTTACCCTACTTATTTAGGTCTAAAATATTATCAAATATATTCTAAATTACCACAATTTATAAAAACAAATATATCTTCAGTATTAAAAAATAGTTCAAATTTTTTCTCTAATAAAGTTAATAAAAGATTAAGTTATCTACATCACTTATCTATAACCTCCAATATGAGTTTTGTTGAGAGTGCATGTTTTAAAAAACCAGTTACTCAATTAAGTAATATAAAAGAAATCACTAAAAATATAAACGGTTTAGTCAAGATTGAAGATTATATGAACGATTATGGAAAGAAGATACCTTATAAAGATGATTTTTACAAAAACATGTACTTTGATTTAAAAACTCGTTTGGCTGATGGCTATTTGCCTAAAGTAGATAGAATGAGTATGGCAAACTCAATAGAAACAAGAGCTCCATTCTTAGATTATAGATTAATTGAGTTTATGACAAATATAGATAAGAAAATTAAGGTTGAAAATTTTCAAACTAAAAGTATTCTAAGAAAGACCGTAGGGAAAAAGTTACCCACTGAACTGTTGAAATCAAAAAAAATGGGGTTTGTTGCACCATTGAATAATTGGTTTAAAGATGATTCTTCTATTAACATGTTAGATGATTTAAAGTCCTTTAAATGGGATTTGAATAATTCTTTTATTGATAAAATTATTACTGATAATAAAAATAATTATGCAGATAATGGTTTGTTTTTATGGCAATTACTAATTTTAAAAAAACATTTTTAAGAAAATGAAAGTACTGCATATTACAAATAATTACCCAACTACTAAACATCCTATTTTTGGAATTTTTGTAAAAGAGCAAATAGATTCACTGTCAAAATTGGGTATTGAAAACGAAATTTTTTTTATAAATGGAAGAGAGTTTGGGAGAGGTGCTTACTGGAACTCAATTAAAGAATTGAGAGATAAATTAAAGAACGCCAATTATGACCTTTTACATTGCCATCATTCTTTTAGCGCTGTTATACTATTTCTTACATTACGTTTTTATTCTTTTAAAAAAATTATTTCTTATCAAAATCCCCCAGAAAAAGAAGGAGGAATCTGGTTATTTAAATTAGTTAATTTTTTTTTCGATATAATTATAGTTAAAAACATTTCTAAATCTGTCTCTAATAGTAATAAAGTACAATATTTACCGAATGGTGTAAATACTGAGTTTTTCAAGCCTCAAAATATTGAAAAGAGTCTAATAGATTTGAAACTTGACGCAAATAAAAAGTATATATTGTTTATGGATTCATATAAGCGAAGAACTCAGAAAAGGATCGATAGATTTAATGAAGTAATTAGCATATTACTTGCAAATGATAATCCTTATAATATCGAGCCACTTGTTTTGACAAATACTGATCGCTCTTTAATTCCCTATTATATGAGTGTTTCAGCATTACATTTATTAACTTCTGATTTTGAAGGCTCTCCTAATTCAGTAAAAGAATGTATGGCTTGTAATACACCAGTAGTTTCAACACCAGTTGGGAATGTTCAAGATTTGATTGGAGATGTTGATGGATGTTATATTTCACAAACATTTGGTAGTGAAGAATTAGCGGATTTAGTTATTAAATCATTAACCAATAAACACTTTGTTGGTAGACAAAAATTACTTGAAAAAAAATTAGATAGTAAATCAGTGGCTAGTAATTTATTTAATATTTATAAATCAATTTATTATGGAAATAATAGAAAGTAAAAATTTTGTATTTCGTCTTTTTATAGCAACAATACTAAGAAAACTTAGAGTTTTCAAATTAAGACTTAAAGGTTATAATATACCTTATTCAGTTATAATCGAAGGATCTGTTATTCTAGATAAATTATACCCAAGCGGTATACATGTTGGAGAGAATACGTTAGTAGCTGGTGGAGTTACAATCTTAAGTCATGATCATTGCAAGCGAGTTGGTAACAATCAGCCATATTTAATAGATACTTTTATTGGGAAAAATTGTTTCATAGCAGTAGGGGCAATTATTTTACCTGGCGTAAAAATTGGTAATGAAGTAATTGTTGGTGCTGGCGCTGTTGTAGCAAAAGATGTACCATCAAATACTATAGTTGCTGGAAATCCAGCAAGGATAATAAGAGAAAACATAAAAATGAATAATTTTGCAGCTCTTGAGAATTGGACTGTAAAGAAGGGTTGGACAGAATAATTAAATAATTAAATATTAATATGAAAAAAAGAATTTATATCGCAGGAAGCGGTGGTATGTTAGGTGAGGCGTTTTACGCACAATTTAAAGAAGAATATGATGTCAAATGTACAGATAAAGATGTAAATGAAGAATGGTTATCATTTCTTGATTTTAGAGAACGAGAAGCTTATATTAAAGATGTTGAGGATTTTAATTCAGACTACTTATTTCACCTAGGGGCTTACACAGATCTTGAATTTTGTGAAGAAAACAAAGATGATACCTATGTCACAAACACCTTATCTGTAGAAAATGCTGTTTTTATAGCAAACAAACTAGATATTCCTCTACTATATATTAGTACTGCAGGTATTTTCGATGGAAAGCAAGATCTATATGATGATTGGGATATGCCCAACCCTTTAGGTGTTTATGCACGTTCTAAGTACATGGGTGAACGTTATGTATGTGAAAATGCAAAGCGTTATGTGATTTGTCGTGCAGGTTGGATGATGGGTGCGGGTCCTAAAAAGGATAAGAAGTTTATTCAAAAATTAATGAAGCAATTAAAAGACGGAAATAAAGAACTTTTTATTGTAAATGATAAAGATGGCACTCCTACCTATACTCATGATTTTGCTCTAACTGTAAAAGAATTAATCCAGAAAGAGCACTGGGGTCTATATAATTGTGTTTGTGGCGGTGAAACCAGTAGATTAGAAGTTGCCCAAGAATTAGTAAGACTGCTTGGAAAAGAAGATGAAATAAAAATAACATCTGTAAGTTCTGATCATTTTAAGGATGTGTATTATGCAGAACGACCTCCATCAGAAAGACTGATTACTAAAAAGTTAGACCTTAGAGGTGTAAATAAAATGCAAGACTGGAAAGTTGCCTTAAAAGTATACCTTGACAATTATTATACCGACTATTTAAAATAATGAAAACTGTGGCGATTATTGGCACAAATGGTTTGCCTGCTAAGTATGGTGGATTTGAAACACTTACTAATCATTTAGTCAAAAATTTTGATAAAAGCACTCATAATATTGTTGTTTACTGCTCCAAAACCCCTAAAAAGGATAGGCTTGAGTTTTATAACGGTGCAAAGCTAGTTTACTTCCCTTTTAAGGCGAATGGCTGGCAATCTATGTTTTATGATTTTGCAACGATAATACATGGGTTATTTATAGCTAGTGATTTAATAATTTTAGGTTTTTCTGGAGCGTTTGCTTTTCCTTTTAATAAAATATTTAAAAAGAATATCATTTTTAATATTGGAGGTATTGAATGGAAAAAAGTGAGAGGTTCTAAGTTTACTTCAAAATTTGAAATTGGATTAAAGAAGTATATGGAAAGACTGTGTGTTAAAAATTCTAATACGGTTATTATCGATAATCTTCATTTTAAAGATTACATTGTAAAGAGGTATGGAAAAACACCTGTCCTTGCTGAATATGGTGGGGACCACGCAAAGAGGATAGGTATAACAAATGAAATGATTCATAAATATCCTTTTTTGAATACTGATTATGCTTTATCAGTTTCAAGAGCTCAAAAAGATATGAATATTCATTTGTTAATAGAAGCATATAAAGAGGTGCCTGAAAAGTGTATTGTAATCATATCAAACTGGCATATTTCTGACTATGGTCAAAAGTTGTTTGACAAAAATGCAAATAAATATAACAATATCATTTTGTTAAAAGCGATATATAACTCAAAAGAATTAGATACAATTAGAAGTAACACCTCTTTGTATATTCATTCTCATTCTCTTTGTGGAACTGCTCCGTCTCTTGTTGAGGCAATGTCATTAAATATTCCTGTTATTTCTTTTGATGTGCCAACAAACAGATTTTCTACTGAAAATAAAACACTTTTTTTTAAAGATGTTTCTTCACTAATTAAAATATTAAAAGATTTAGACAACGAAAAGCTTTTAGAGGTTAAAAATCAAATGTTTGAGATTTCTAAAAGGAGATATGTCTGGAAACGGATTTCAAAAATATATCAAAATAATTTATCAATTAATCATTAGTTCAAGAGTAAGACACTTGATTATTTTAAACATTTAAATATGAAAATATTAATTTACGGTTTTGGAAGAATGGGATTAACCCATTTTTCAATTCTAAATGGCTTAAATCCTGAAATTAACTTTTCAGTGATCGAACCAAATAAAATACTAAGGGCATTACTTAAGAAAAATATTAATGCGAATTTTTATGCTGATGATTTAAGCTTAAAAGAAGCCTTTGATATTACTTTAATTACAACACCACCATCTATACACCTTCAGCTTCTTGAAAAAAGTATACAAAGAGGTGATAAAAAAATATTTATTGAGAAACCTTTTGGGGGTTATACAAATACTAAACTGGATCATATTTCAGAATACAATAATATCTATATAGGTTATGTACTTCGTTTTAACCCTTGTATTCAATGGGTTAAAGCTAATGTTAATACTCAAGATATTAAATCTATTCACGGCAAATACCTTAGTAACACTATTGAGAAAAAACCAACTGGTTGGCGTAACGGTTCATTTTCTGGTGTTTTAAATGAAATGGGATCTCATGTTATTGATTTGATACAATACATTGTTGGAAATGATCAAATGGAAGTTTTGAGTTCTAAAAAAGAGTCAATAATATCTGATATAGATGATATTGTTGAGGCAACATTAAAAACAAAAAGTGATATTTCTGTTTCAATGTATTTTAATTGGGTCAAAAAAGAAGTAAGGAAACCTGTTTTTGGTATAGAAATTCAAATGAAAAATGGCTCCAAATATTCTATAGATCAGCAGCAAATAAATAAATATGATAGTAATGGAGATTTTATAGAGAAAGTTGCAGTTACAGATTTAGCTAAAGCTGTTCCCTTTTACCTAAGAGGAGTAGATTTTACTGATCAAATGTTAAATTTACTTGGAGATCAAAAAATAATGGCAAGTTTAAATGATGCATTAGCGGTTAATACAGTAATGAAAAAAATTTTAAATAATGAAAATAATACTCGGAGATAATCAGTTTTTTGGCGTCAATCATTTTGATCTTAAAAAAGGAGAGAAAACGAAGTTAAAATTTGATACAACAACAAAAATTGAGG